>Ga0102931_1001093_pt1 | contig 13447 bp, 12 predicted proteins | sample SalPonR1_C_D1_MG_FD_79282 | JGI IMG/M metagenome (GOLD analysis project Ga0102931, IMG submission 79282) | Salt pond soil microbial communities from South San Francisco under conditions of wetland restoration - Salt Pond MetaG R1_C_D1_MG | ecosystem: Environmental > Aquatic > Marine > Intertidal... | reverse complement strand
TATTTTTCAGGACCAGATTGAAAACTCGCTAACCGTACTCGGACAAATTCATTCCGATAAAATGAATGTGCCTCAAGAAAGACAATTTGTCGGGTTTGATTCGTACAAAAAACTCCTGAATGAGGATGTTGACGTTGTACTTCTAACCGCACCACCTGCATTCAGGCCCGATCATCTGGAAGCCTCGGTTGCGGCAGGGAAACATATTTTTTGTGAAAAACCGGTTGCGGTAGATGCCGTTGGCTATCACAGGGTGGTAGATGCAGTTAAATCGGCTCAGCAACAGAATCTCTCAATTGTATCGGGGTATTGCTGGAGATATCACGAGCCCAAACGGGCATTTTTCGATAAAATCCTGGATGGCGGGGTAGGTGATATCCGCGCCGTTTACAGTACATATAATACCGGCGCTGCTCGCTTTGAGGAGAGAGAGTCTGGATGGTCGGATGAAGAGTTTATCATGCGAAACTGGATGTATTACACATGGCTGTCGGGCGACCACATTGTGGAACAGGCGGTGCACAGCATCGACTTTATGATCTGGGCACTCGGTGATCAAACCCCGCTGAGCGCTATGGGAACCGGCGGCCGACAGGTGCGCACGGAGGATAAGTTCGGCTATATTTACGATCATTTTGCCATTACGTACGAGTATCCAAATGATGTAAAGGGATTTCATATGTCGCGACAGCAGGCCAACTGCGAAAACAGCTATAAAGCCGAAATTTTTGGGTCTGATGGAGTAGGGATTGCGAACGTAACCAGAAATGTTCATGCTATCCAGGGAAGAAACAACTGGGAGTATAGCGGTGAACAGAATAATATGTATCAAACCCAGCACGATGAACTTTTTGCGGGTCTGCGAAAGGGGATAATTCTGAATGACGGCATGAACATGGCTAACTCTACCATGGCGGGCATAATGGGCAGAATGGCGGCCTACACAGGCCAAAGGGTTACCTGGGAAGAAGCCGTTAATTCAACTGAAATCTTGATGCCGGAAAATGTAGACTGGGGAAATATAAAAGGCTCAGGTAAAGTGGCCATGCCTGGAATAACCGAGCTTGCCTGACTTGCAGTCCAAAACAGTAACTCTCATTTAATAAACGTCTATGAAACGAGACTCATTTCTCAGGTTGAGTGCAGCCACAATTGCAGGTCTTTCTGGAGGGTTTTCACTCAGTAAACGTCACGAAGCGCAAACCCGAAAACCGTTTGCAAAAGAGGATTTTCCGGATACTCTCAAAAAGGGATATATGCTCGACACATTCCCATCAAGAGATGAATTTTCACTGATGGAAAAATGTGCAATGCTGAAATCTGCAGGATTTGATGCAGTGGAGCCACCCAGCGGTCTCGACCATGATGAGATGATGGCCGCTGCGAAAAAGCATTCACTGGATATTCCAAGCGTAGTGGTTTCTACCCACTGGGCAAACCCGCTCTCGAGTCCCGATCCATCAGTCCGCGAAATGGGTCGGAAAGGCGTTGAGACAGCTCTGTATGATGCAAAAGCTTACGGAGCCTCGGTGATTTTACTGGTGCCGGGTGTGGTGAATGAAAACGTATCATACAAAGAGGCCTATGATCGCTCACGTGCAGAAATCGACAGGCTGCTGCCGCTGGCTGAGGAACTGGAGATTGTGATCGGTATTGAGAACGTTTGGAACCATTTTCTGCTGAGTCCATTGGAGGCAGCGCAGTACGTTGACGATTTTAAATCCGAATGGATCGGCTGGTATTTTGATATTGGGAACATCATGAATGTTGGCTGGCCGGAGCAGTGGATTAACATTCTGGGCAATCGTATTGTGATGATTCATATAAAAGAGTTCAGCCGTAAAAAACGAGACGCCGAAGGCCTGTGGAACGGGTTCCGGGTACACTATACCGAAGGGGATAACAACTGGGAAGCCATTATGGCATCTCTGAAACAGACAGGCTACAGCGGATATGCGATTGCAGAGCCTTCATGGAGGGGAGAGGATCTGGAACCGCATGTATTTCTTCAACAATATGTGTCGGAGAAAATGGACGATATTTTCATTCATTTTTAACTGAACCACGCTATTTCACGAGTCTCCGGGTGAACATAACGAAGATATAAACGCATAAATGAACAGGTTCGACAAAAATAAGAAAAAATATGTGGGTAGATTTTACGAGTAGATGAATCAAAGAAGCGCTTTTCTGGCTATACGAAGCTGACTTTAACGGGAATCTATGGTGATGCTAAATTCTATTTAATTTATGATGACTTTTTATTAATCTGATTTATAGAAAAGAAATTCGAAATAAAGTCAAGCTTCAGAATATGCATCGCTGCTGTATGATGATAGAAAAATCTCCCGTTTTGTAGCAGGACGCTAACATTATTCAGAAACTTTTGAATACGCCTGCTCCATTAGAGCGGGCTTTTTTATGTCTGATCACATTCCAGAATATCGTTTAAATGTAATTCAGTAAATGATGACACACCAATCTGAAAAATATCGGTTAAAACTCAACATCTCCGAGCAGGATATTGCAGTGATGAATGAGAATTTCAACAACGCTGATCCCGGGGCTCTTCTCGAATGGGGTTACCGGGAATTCCAACAGAAGGTGGTTTTGGGAACCGGATTGGGTCCGTCGGGTGTGGTTTTGATGCATCATCTGCACAAGTTACAAGTTCCCATTAGGATTTTCTGCCTGGATACCGGGCTTCTTTTTGGAGAAACCTACGAGCTATGGAAAAGACTTGAGCGTCGCTTAAATATCACCATCGAAAAAGTTTCACCCATTCTCACTCTCGAGGGGCAGAAGGGTAAATACGGTAATGAGCTTTGGAAATCGGATGCAGATCAATGCTGCCATATCAGAAAAGTGTTGCCTCTCAGAAAGTACCTGGCAAACAAATCCGCCTGGATTACCGGTCTGAGGCGCTCTCAGTCACAATTCAGGGAAAAAATCGATAAGATTGAATGGGACTCTACAAATAAGGTGGTTAAAATAAACCCCCTGGCAGACTGGTCGCAGGAAAACGTCTGGTGGTATATTAAAGAGTACGAATTACCCTATAACCCCCTGCACGATGACGGCTTTCCAAGCATTGGTTGTGTGCCATGTACATCAAAAGCATCAGACGAAAACGATGAGCGCTCCGGGAGATGGATGAACAGCACAAAAACAGAGTGCGGCATACATCTTCCCGATCCTGAATCGGATCAATAGCTCACCAAAGCCGGGTTATTCAGAAAAAATATCTTAATTCATTTGAACGAAATACAGGAAGCACTCGTTTATCAATATTGAATAGTTTAATATCAATCAATAAATATAAACGACATGAGTGTAGAAGAAAAAATTACAGACGTATATAATCACGTACAACAGGGAAAAGCGATGGATGCGTTTGAAAATTATTACGCAGACGATGTAGTAATGATTCTGGAAGACGGTACCGAAGTTGAAGGTAAAGACGCAAACAGAGATCGTGAAAATGAATTCTTTGGAAGTGTTGAGTCATTCAACGGAATGGAGGTTGTGACCATTACCGCAAATGAAGATGATAAAACAACTGCCGTTGAAAGCTGGATGGATGTAACCTTTAAAGGTGGCAACCGCGTGAAACTGGAGCAGGTAGCCACGCAGCAGTGGGAAGATGGTAAAATTGTGAAAGAACGATTTTACGGTACACAACAGTAGTTGTGATTCCAGATAATCGCTAAAAAGGCCCTCAATGTGTAGGGCCTTTTTTATGTTCAACTACTTTTTTTGACTCACAACCCAGTTCACAAACAGAAATTCGATCGCGGCTGCCTCATATCCTTTCCATGCTCCAATCATTTCTGAAAACTCTTCATCTGAGGTATTAGCCGGATCACCGCCATAGCTCAGAATTATCCATTTGCGTAATCCCTTCTCCTCTCCCTTTTTCTGGTTTGACGGGAAAATTGCCTTCGTAGTATCCCGAAAAAGCATCAGGTCCTGCGCTGATGTTGGGCCAATTCCCCTGATGTTTGAGATCTTATCATAAAATTCCTCAGGTGAAGCTTTGGCATCGAGGTAATTAAGGTCTGTCTCTCCTGCAAGTATATCCTGAGCCAGACCAACCAGGTATTCACCTTTTCGCAGAGTCGGGCCCATTTTCCGGATTTGAGCAGGGTCAGCCTTGGCAAGCTGGAAAGGCCGGGGCCACGCGGGTAGTGCCTTACCTTCGTGAATAAGGTGCGTTCCGTAAGCCTCCCGCACTTTAAATGCCATTTTTCGTGCTGTGGGCTTGTGGGAAAGCTGCATCTGTATGATGCGATTGGTAATATCTTCCAGCAAGTTTGCACGCGACATACGCTTTAATCCGTAAAACTCCATGAGTTTTGGTTCCAGCACAGGGTCTGATGCCGCCTGATCATAAAGCGGCCTAAGATCAAGATTGGTTCCAAGCATACGTGCCAGCGTTTGATTTGCCTGTTCAACCTCTTTCTTCGTAAGATCTTCGGGCGTATCAATATGAAATTCAGGATGTTCAGGATCACCGTTGAAGAAAATTGTGGAAACAATATCTCTGTCCGGCAGCGGAATCGGTCGCGTAAATCCTTCTTCAAAGATCAATTCGGGGTTATGCTCATGGTCGAAATAGTTGTCGATATCAAGACAGATAAACCAGTCGTGAGGAGGTATAGATTTTAGTGACCAGGATGTTGGCATAATTATTTTTTTGATACGTTATAAAGCTCAAAAGTAAGAAACAATCACTGAAAGAAAGAGTTCCGATTTTTTCAGGTTCACAATTGTGTAACGTTTATGCACTTAACCAACCATTGATTAGTTTTTTTCCTATTGTAAGGATGAAAAGCATCCGTAAAATTAACGATGAAAAAAGCTGAACAATCATTTCAATCTTTTTTTGGGCTGATATTGCTCTTTTGTCTGATATCGTCTTGTCAGCAGAGTACCGGGACTGAAACATCTGAAGAAGTTGAAGAGATAAACTGGTTGCTTCCCGTTGATAAAATTCTGGATGGCGGACCAGGCAGAGATGGTATTCCATCGCTCGATTCACCGGTTTTTGCACCTGCGCGCGAAATAAACTACGTGCATGATGACAGAAAAGTTTTGGGAGTAAGCCTTGGGGGAGTCGAGAAAGCGTATCCTTTACAGGTTCTCGACTGGCACGAAATTGTGAACGACCGAGTGGGAAGCCGGCAGGTGACGATCAGCCACTGTCCGCTTACGGGTACGGGAATAGGTTTTAACAGGATAGTGAAAAACAGGCCGGTTGAGTTTGGTGTTTCTGGTCTAATCTATAGAAATAACCTGATTCCATATGACCGCTTTACCAATTCGAACTGGTCTCAAATGCAGATGCGTGCTGTATCTGGCGAAATGGCGGGTACTCTTCTGGAACCCATTACGATTATAGAAACGACGTGGAAAACCTGGAAACAGATGTTCCCCGATTCTCAGGTACTCACTACGGAAACCGGTTTTGTACGTCTGTATGATAAATTTTTATATGGCAGAAATTATTCAACAAGCCATTCCCAGTTTCTGTTTCCGGTAGAGAAATTTGATGACAGGCTGCCAAATAAAGAGCCGGTGCATGCTGTATTGCTGAACCCGGAACAGGGAGCAGAAGCGATGGTACGAGTCTATCCGATTCTTGACTTTGATGAGGATGTTGAAATTATTAATGATACGATTGGCAATCAAAAAATTGTAGTTGCCGGCAGCTCGGGTTTTTCGTTTGGCACAGCATTTAAGTCAACGCTAAAAGACGGAACAGAACTCACGTTTGAGGCTTTTAAGGACTCCCTTCCCGTAATAATGACAGATCAGGAGGGAAATAAGTGGACACTCTTCGGCCTTGCAGTGGAGGGCCCGCGTGCCGGATCGAATTTGCAGGTGTTGCGTTCATATACCGGCTACTGGTTTGCCTTTGCGGACATGTTTTCGAATGTGGAAATCAGTGACACATTTACTCAGTAAATTAGACCAGGCTTTCCGTTTTTGTACTGATTTCACAACTTTATGAAGAGTTTTGAATCTTTTGTGACACGTTCACACTCGTAATTAGCTACTCTTTTGTTGTATTAAAAAAAAGCAAAAGCAATGGCATCAATAAACAGAGACAGACCACTAGAAACGGGTTACACGCCGCCGGAAAATCGTTTTCTTGATGTTGAGCATGTTGTAGGGGAAATCACCAGAGAAACGACCGATCACATACAGCGCTATACCGTGGGTAAAATTCTGGTGTTGGCTTTTCTGGCAGGAGCATTTATTACCTTTGGTGCCCTATTCTCAGTATTACTATCCACCGGAGTGAAAACAGTTGGGTTAAAGCTGTTGCTGCAGGGGTTTGGCTTTTCTACAGGGTTCTTTATGGTGATTTTATCACATGCCGTTCTTTTTACTGAGACCAACGTCGTTCTTCCAGCCTCTTATCTAAACTGTACACGGTCTGACGTAGCCATCGGGGCATTGAAATTCTGGTTGCTGGCCATTGTTGGCAACGCAGCCGGCGCGTTTGCTGTGGGTGCATTGTTAACTTTCACACAAACATTTACGGCAGAAATAATCGAAAATTTTGGTTCAGTGATGGATAAGAAAATGTCGTATATGATCGGGGGTACGGCAGCTCACTGGTTTCAGATTGTAATTTCTGGTTTGTTTGGAAACTGGATGGTTGGGATGGCCGCAGTATTTGCACTCATGGGGCGAACCATTATTGGAAAATATATCCCGATATTTCTTTTGGTTACCCTGTTCGTAGCCGGAAACCTGCAGCACAGCCCCGCAAATATGGGATACTTTTCATTGGCCATGCCTCTTGAAGTTGGGCCGGGCTGGGGCAGCGCCATTCTTTGGAACCTCATTCCGGCAGCTATCGGCAATGTACTTGGAGGCACGCTGCTGGTAGCACTTCCGTTCTACTACACCCTGAATGCCGAAAAGGGAGAGGCGGCAAAACAGTAGCCGGGACGGTCTTATTGCCAAGTAAAAATCAGGCAACTATTTTTTCATTTCTTCGTGGAATGCAGGACATTACAATCCAGATTATAATATGTGTATGCAGAATCACCAAAATTATGTTATGGTGATATCTGTAAAAGCAACCACCTGATTATTTTGAAGAAATGCACCTTTTCATTAAAAAAACTGTGTTAGTCCCGTTTGCGAAAAGTAAATTGAGTCCGTCAAAAAGCTCATTGCTTGTCATGTTTACGGTTATTTTTTGTTTGGCAGATACATCTGCTCTCTTTAGTCAGGGCTTTAACTCTTTCAGCAACCGAAACCATCCTTATCTGAGTTGGCAGGTTGCTGAAACAGAACATTTTAAGATCATCTACCCACAGAGAATTGCCGATATTGAACCAGTTGCAGCCGCAATTGCGGAAGAGTCATACAGTGCACTTTCCCAAAACCTGGAAGTGGAGTTTGAAAAAAAGATCAGGATCTACTTATCAGATGAAGACGAAATTGTAAACGGATTCGCAAACCCTATTGGAAAGGGGTATACCATGATTTGGGTGAATCTCAATGAATATGCAGACACGTGGACCGGGGACGTAAAGTGGCTCAGAAAGGTAATAGCACATGAACTGGGACATATTTTCCATTTTAAAGCGGTATGGTCAGACCTTGCGCTGCTGAACTATCTTGTTGCCGAACCGCTTCCCCGTTTCTGGACCGAGGGTCTTGCACAATATCAAACCGAAAACTGGGATTCGCAGAGGGGAGACCGATGGTTGCGCAAGGCCATTTTTGACAGCCGGCCAAACTATAATGACGGGCAGTCGATAGAAAATGGCAGACTGATGTACGCATCAGGAAATGCACAGCTCAGATATTTTACTGAAAAGTATGGTGACAGCACTCTCGTAAATCTGCTCTCTCATCGAGAGAACATGCTTGGATTTTTAGAATTTCACGACTTTTATGAAGCCTTTGAAACCGTGGTTGATGGCGGTTACCCTGCTTTTTTTGAAGATTGGCGAAAACACATGAATGTGTACTACAATACGCTGGCGTCGCAAATGGAGCGAACCGACTCCCTGGATACAAAACCTGCTAAAATTCCCGGACAGTTCGTTTTTGATATGGCTTTGAGTCCCGGTGACAGCCTGCTTGCAGCATTGACGTTCAGTTCTATTGACAGGCCGGTTCGGCGGCTGTACGTTGTGAAGAACGATTCGACGAATCATTCGGACATAGTGGCTGAAGGTGGTATTAATTCAGATTTAAGCTGGAGCAAAAACGGAGACTATGTCTACTATTCACGAACCACACGAGGAGAGAAATCGTCGCTGATAAACGATATTTTCAGGTACGAATTAAAATCGGGTAAGGAGGAGAGAATTACGAACAGCCGAAGGGCAATGTACCCTGCAGAAAGTTCCGAAGCGGGTTTTTTGGGCTATATAGTGAACGAAAACGGCACGGGAAATCTGTTTATACTGAATGTTGGGACGGGTGAAGAGAGACGTATTACAAATTACAACGGGGATGTGCAGCTTATCGATCTAACCTGGGCAGAGTCCCAAAAAAGCTGGCTGTTTCAGCGGTTTGATGAGAGTGGACACAGAAATATGGTTCTCTTGAACAATAAAAACGGTTCAGAAAAAATTCTGGATAACGGTGAAAAGGATAATCGCAATTTTGTACTGAGTCCCGATGGGAATAAAGTTGCATACACATCGCTGCGAGATGAGGTGCCCAACGTCTTTCTGTACGATTTTGACTCAGACACAGAGACACGGCTTACTAACCTGTTTACAGGCGGTGAAGCATATGCCTGGATACCACAAACCGACAGCACGGAAACAGGAAAAATCCTGGTTAAAGCGAGTGAGACAAAGCGAAAGGATCACGCCTGGTGGATCGATGCCGGCCGTAAACCGTATGAAGGCGAAGACAGGGTTCCGGCAGAATATTCGAGCTGGAGGGGCAAAAAGCCTCCAAATTTTATTTCAAAACATATAGAGCCCAACACCAATCTGGTTCAGACAAGATATTCATACAGAAGTTTCAGAAACATTACACACGCCTCAACGATATTGCTGCCATATTACAGTGACACCGAGAACTGGGGACTGTTTGGAACCACGGGCTGGACAGAGCCTCTCGGAAAGCACATGATTGCCGGTTCCGGGCTGTTCTCCTTCGGGGATGTGGATCAATCCTACGGACTGCTGAGCTACATCAATAATCAGCTTTATCCAACAATTACGGCATCGGTTTATAAAACACCGGGCAGCGCCTTTTTCTATGGTGACGAATTTCTTGTTGAAGAATTAATCGGTGGTGATATTGGCGTTAATATTCCCGTTGATGCGTTTGAAGCGCCATATCGTTCCGGATCTGTTTTTGCCCGACTGAGACACGTTTTAGTGCGTCCATTTGATCGCGACCGTTTTTCCGACTCGTTTTTGTTGCCGGCTCCCGAGCGCGCCCGTCAGACCGATTTCACAGCCGGAATGGCGATTAAAAAACAGCGTCCATGGAAAAATAACGTTATTCATCCGCTGGATGGCTGGGGAGTACGCACGCTTTTTACAGCCGCTGATAAAATTCTCGCTTCGGACGTGCGTTTTGCCACTGCCGATATAAGCGCCTATTCGGTGCTGCCGGGGCTGGGGTTACAGCGATTTTATCTGTACGGGCGATACCAGCAACAGTGGGGTACACCGCTTCCACAGGATTATATCGGGTTTTCCAGATATGATAATGTGAGCCTGATTCTCCCAGGCGAGGTGCCTCTTGAACTGTTTAGCGAAGCTGAACGGGTACGAGGTTATCGCAGCTTTATTGCCGGAGAAAAAGTTGCGTTTGCAAGTCTGGAGTATCGAATACCCTTTTTGCCATCACTTGAAACAACTGTTTTGGGAGTTGTAAATTTGGGTGCTACATCAATCGCTCTTTTTACGGATGCAGGTGTTGTTTGGGATGCCCGGTTTGAGAGTGATACGTTTGGACGAGAGGAGCGGTGGGGAGCAGGGACAGAGATCAAAAATTCACTCAGCCTGTTTGGGATAAGTATCGCCCACTCGCTGGGAATTGCACAGCCTGCCGAAGTTCTTTTTACAGATGCAGATTATGATTTTTACTACAGGGTTCGTGCATCCGTTCCTTTTTAAAAGGGTAATTATTGTTTAGCACAGAGTAAATATAAAGTTGTTAAAAATCATGTATTCGTCAGTTTGTGACCAAAAGACATTAATCTAAAAGCAGGAATGAACAAGAACGATTTTTACCAAAAAGTATACGATATAGTGGCCGAAATACCCCCCGGTAAAGTAACGACATATGGTACGATTGCAGGATATCTTGGGGTTCGCTCGGGCGCAAGGATGGTTGGTTATGCACTAAATAATTTAATAAACAGCAAAGAGGGGGAGGAATATCCGGCACACAGGGTGGTAAATCGCTTGGGGCAGCTAACGGGCCGCGCGTATTTTCCCGGGGATGCCATGAAGGAGAGGCTCGAGCAAGAAGACGTTGAGTTTACGGAAGAGTACACCGTTAATATCGAAAAGCACTATTGGAACCCTGTTGAAGAGCTCGGTAAATAAATGGCTCTTTACTTTACTAATGATGCCTGAGAGGTTTCAGTTTCTCTTTATGATGTAAGAGAGGATTATGAGTATATATTTCAAGGTCTTTTACCATATATTTAGCCTATGTCAGATTCAAAAATTTCTCTTGAAATACCAATCTTCAACGCTGATGACGCCGTTACTGCGGCCCGGTCCGGTGCCGATCGCCTGGAGCTTTGTGCTTCTTATACCGAGGGTGGACTCACACCTGGTGCCGGCCTTTTGAACGTGGTAAAACAGTATGTTGATATTCCGGTTTTTGTAATGCTGAGGCCAGTGGGTGGCCACTTTAATTATTCTGAACTTGACCTTGAGGTGATGGCCGAAGAGCTGAAGTTGCTGAAATTATCCGGTGCTGATGGCTTTGTTTTTGGCATATTAAGATCAGATAAAACTGTAAACAAAGAGGCTTGCGAAAAGCTCATTAACCTGGCAGAAGAACTTCCATGCACGTTTCACAGGGCGTTTGATGAGGTCTCTGATCCTTTTACAGCACTGGAAGATATTAAGGCACTGGGGTTTAAGCGAATATTAACATCAGGTCAGCAGCCGGGCGTGGGACAGGGAATCGATTTACTTAAAAGACTCCTGCAGCGGGCAGGAGATGATATCATTATTATGCCGGGCGGAGGTATGAAGCCGGAGTTTATTAACCCGCTTAACCAAAGCGGAAGGTTGAAGGAAATTCACGCGAGTTGCAGAAAGAAGGGTGAAACGGATAATGAATCAGTCCAAAAGAGAAGTATGATTGATGAAACTCTGGTTACTCAATTCAAAAAGGAATTAGCAAATTGTTAACCTTTCATGATAGAATGATTGCTCAATGATCACTTTCTTAACCAGAAAGTTATAAAGAAACAGGATATATAATGGAATCAGAAAGAATAGAATTTGAAGGAGCACTGGGTGAAACACTTTCAGGCAGAATCGACAAACCCGAATCGGGTGTTAAAGCCTGTGCACTGTTTGCACACTGTTTTACATGTTCAAAAAATTTGAAAGCAGTCGGGAATATTACCAAGGCACTCGCAGCAGAGGGGGTTGAAACCCTGCGGTTCGACTTCACAGGACTCGGTGAGAGTGAAGGTGATTTTTCTGACACGAATTTTAGCTCCAACGTCGACGACCTGATTGCAGCTTATGAGTATATGAGCAACAGAGGTAACGCACCCTCAATTTTGATAGGACATTCACTGGGAGGAGCAGCTGTTTTGCAGGCAGCCGGGCGCATGGATGCGGTAAAAGCCGTTGTTACAATCGGTGCTCCCTCAGACCCCGGTCATGTTGAGCACCATTTCGAATCAAAAAAAGAGGAGATTGAACGGACGGGCGAAGCCATCGTGAAGCTGGCGGGCCGCCCTTTTAAAGTTAAAAAACAGTTTTTGGATGATCTGGCAGAAGCAAAAATGGATGACTATATCAAAAATCTCGGCCGTGCACTACTTGTAATGCATGCGCCACTCGATGATACAGTGGGGATTGACAACGCGGCCCATATTTACCGGAAAGCAATGCATCCCAAAAGCTTTATTTCGCTCGACAAAGCCGATCACCTTCTGATGGATCAAAAATACAGCCTTTACGCAGGCGCTTTAATAGCAGACTGGAGCACAATTTACCTGTAAATAAATTTTAAGTTCATTTATTGAATGTCTATACTTTCAACACTGTTCATGTAGTATAATCTCAATCAAATTTTATAAGAACAATGAAATCATTACTAACAACAATTTTAGCGACTTTTTTACTGATGTCTTGTGCATCACAGCAAGAGGAGGAAGTGACAGAAGTTATTCACGAAGGACCGCAAACTGAGCTGGCGACGGCTGTAATTCATCCTACAGAAGGAAATTCAATTGAGGGTACCGTAACATTCACCCAAACAGATGATGGAGTTAGAGTACAAGCTGAAGTAAGTGGCCTTGGATCTCAAACATTGCATGGTTTCCATATTCATGAATATGGTGATTGCCGTGCTGCGGACGGTACATCGGCCGGCGGACACTTTAATCCTGAAGGAATGGATCATGGTGCACCTACGGATGATAATCGCCACATAGGTGATCTTGGTAATCTGCCATCGAATGAGGACGGAGTAGCGACAGTAGATTTTGTAGACCCCATGCTCTCTCTTTCCGGTGAAAACTCAATTGTGGGTTATGGAGTTATTGTACATGCAGATGAAGATGATCTTATTACACAGCCTACAGGAGCAGCCGGCCCAAGATTAGGCTGTGGCGTAATTGGTGTTGCAAACCCGGATATGTAAGCGCAGCATCAGATATCTGATTTTAATAAAAAGCCCGGCTGCTGCGTCGGGCTTTTTTTATGGCTGCTGTTTCCATAGAAGGGTTTAACATATCTGATACTGAGGTAAATGAATAAATGTTTACTCCACAATGATTTCATCAAATTTTTAAAAGAGAGCAAATTCATTGGCAAATGGGCTTGTTATATGATATTTTTGCATCTCTTGCAGATTATTTTGCTCACGATCTTATCTCTTTAACAAATACATGAAACCATACCTTCTCTTTTTTTATTTATTGTTTGCATTAAATCCTCTGATCTCCGTACATGATGATCAATATGAGGGATATTGGGAAGGCGCTATCGTAGTTAACAATCAGGAGCTGGGAATACGAATTACCTTTTCATATGCCGATGGTGAAATGGATGGTTCCATTGATATACCTCAGCAGCAGGCGTATAATCTTCCGGTTGAGGTACTCACCGCAACCTCCGATTCGCTGGTTTTTCAGTTCCAAACCGGAACAGGTGTCGCTGTTTTTTATTCGGATAAGATTGAACAAAACGAACGTATTGATGGGCGGTTTGAGCAGATGGGGGGTGAATACCCGTTTTACCTG
>Ga0102931_1001087_pt1 | contig 13470 bp, 8 predicted proteins | sample SalPonR1_C_D1_MG_FD_79282 | JGI IMG/M metagenome (GOLD analysis project Ga0102931, IMG submission 79282) | Salt pond soil microbial communities from South San Francisco under conditions of wetland restoration - Salt Pond MetaG R1_C_D1_MG | ecosystem: Environmental > Aquatic > Marine > Intertidal... | reverse complement strand
CTCAACGAAAAAACAACCAATAATATTACCAAACAACTTTTTCTCAATGCCCGGGTTTTTATACAAATTTAAAGATAAACCTTAAACCTGAGGTATTCATAAAATAATCTCTTCTCAAATATTTATGCTTAGTCCAGGTTAATCTTACCAAAAAATAATAATGAACATAAACTACTTATAAAAAGTATGATTTTTACTGGTTAAAGAACGGAAAAAATCTAAAAATGTTGAACAGGTTTCTTTTAAAAATAAAAAAAGGCCTTCAGTTTAAAGAAGACCTTTGGTTTAAATTTTAGGGTTAGGGTATCAAGAAATCCAAATTGGAAGGCTAAAAGTATAAAAAATATTTATAAAACAAATATTTTATTAAAAATTAATACTAACAAAAGATCAATATAAATCAAAGATACAGCAGTTACTGCTTTTTATTGAACTTTTAACAACCTTATAAACAAATACTTATGCTGTGCTTGTGAATTATTCTATAAAATCAACAAAAAATAAATTAGAATTTTCTCCTTACAAGAAATAAAACGAAATAGAACCAATAAGTATTTATTATTTCGTACAAGTATAATTGCAGTAGTGAATTTACGAGCTATTACCTGCCCGCTAACACAAAACTTTATACATGCACTAAGCTCAAACTAATAACTAAAAACTGCTATTGCTTATATAAAATGCTGTAAAGGCTTTTTTTATTCTACCTTTCTCCAATCTTCAATAATTTTTTGATTATCATCAGAATATTTAAAGATAATCAGGTTATCTAAAATTTGAAATTCATATACCTTTTGTTTATTATCATAATCAAACTGAATAGTATTGTTTGATGTGATTAATTCAAATACACCGTTAGTTTCGTAACCAACTCCATAAGCTATGAATTCTCCTTTTAGGTCATCGCTATCGGTATCTTTTTTAAATTCAATATAATCGCAACATTGAATTGATAAATCAGTGATTCCATTTATTGTGAGTGATTCAAGTTTCCATTGTCCGAGTATGCCAAATTGTTCTATATGGTCAGTTTGTTCAATTTCGTCATTTTCACAACTTGTCAATACAAATAAGATGATTAAAAACACTACAGGTAAATATTTAAGATGTTTCATTGGGAATTTATATAAAAACTAATTACAAAGTTAATTTTAAATATGCAGAGGTTCTTTCTTTATAGATTAATGTTAGGTTAAATTTTGTAGTAGGTTATTAAAATACCGTATAACTATGCTATAAGATTAATAACTCTTTTCACTCATGAGAAAGTTCATTAGATTTTGAATTAATTAGGTTAAATTTGCAAAAAAAAAATTATGACCGGGTTATATCTTTTAGGCATACACCTATATTATTTTGTAGTATTCATTGCATCGTTATTTAACCGCAAAGCTAAGTTATGGATTCGCGGAAGAAAAAATTTATTCAAAAAAATTGAAACCCGGGTAAATCCCGAAAACAAGATAGCATGGTTTCACTGTGCATCGCTGGGCGAATTTGAACAGGGGCGTCCATTAATGGAAGCTTTTAAAGAAAAGTACACTGACTATAAAATTTTACTTACTTTTTATTCCCCTTCGGGTTTTGAAATCCGAAAAAATTACAAACATGCTGATTATATTTTTTATTTACCGCTTGATACCCCTCAAAATGCAAAGAAATTCTTAAATCTTACTAATCCTGATATCACATTTTTTATCAAGTATGAGTTCTGGCATTTCTTTTTAAAAGAGATACACAAACGTAAAATTCCATTATATCTTGTTTCCGGAATATTTAGAAAAGACCAGCGCTTTTTTAAATCTTTACATGAAAAATCCAGAAAAATGCTGGATTATTTCACCCACTTTTTTGTTCAAAATAAAGAATCTGAAGAACTCCTGCATTCTATCAACATCAAAAATGTTACAATAACCGGAGATACCCGCTTTGACAGAGTATACACTATTGCCCGGCAAGCAAAAAAATTAGCCTTAATTGAACAATTCAGGGGTAATTCAGCTATTTTTATAGCAGGAAGTACCTGGAAACCCGACGAAGAAATTATTGCTAATTATTTTAACCAATATCCTGAAAATTTTAAGCTTATTGTTGCTCCTCATGAAGTTCATGCCCAAAACATTGAAAGAATAGTTACACTCTTTAGTTCCGAAAAAAAAGTGATAAAATATTCCGAAGCAACCAGTAAAAATATTGAACCAGCAGATGTATTAATTATTGACTGTATCGGGCTTTTATCTTCACTTTACCAATATGGAGAAATAGCTTATATCGGAGGAGGTTTTGGCAAAGGGATACATAATATATTAGAAGCGGCCACATTTGGTTTACCCGTAATCTTTGGCCCAAATCATGAAAAATTTCAGGAAGCTGTTGATTTAATTCACCTCGGAGGCGCTTTTGCTATTCATAATTATAATGATTTCGAACGAATTATTAACCGGTTGTTTAAGGACCAAAAGGTTTTACAGGAAAAAGGAGCAATTGCTTCAACATTTGTAAAACAAGAAACAGGAGCTACTAAAAAAATTCTCCAAACAATAAATACTATTTTTTCATAAAAATATTAACATTTATTAACATATAAATGTAGATAAACTTAAAAGCCTTTTATAATAAGCCTTATATAAGAATATTAAACCTCTGAGTCTGTTAATATATTCTTACCTTACAATTTAATAAAAAATTAATATTTTCTCTACCTTTGAAAGTCCAAGAAATTCTACTTTTGTATTCTTGTTTTAAAACTTATAATAATTAAACCCAAACCTTAAAACAATTCTATGATGAACATTTTGAAAACTAAAATTCTAATCGTGGCTTTGATGCTTATCTCTTTTGCATCATTCGGCCAAACGAAAGTAAAAGGTGTCTTAATTGATGCCAGCACCAACGAGACATTAATTGGTGCATCGGTTGTTGTTGAAGGAACAACCATTGGGACTGCTACCGCGCTGGATGGAAGCTTTTCTATTACTGTTCCCTCGGGTGAACAAAAACTTATTTTTTCGTATGTTGGATACATTGAGAAAATAAAAGTAGTAGATTTAGCCCCCGGACAGGAAGTTGACTTAGGCAAAATTGCATTAAAAGCTGACGCTATTGGACTTGAAGAAGTAAAAATTGTCTCTTCATTTGCCAAAGATAGAGAAACACCTGTAGCAATTTCTACAATTAAACCCGATCTTATTCAAGAAAAACTCGGTACACAGGAATTCCCCGAGATTTTAAAATCGACACCTAGTATTTATGCAACAAAACAAGGTGGAGGATATGGTGACAGTAGAATTAATTTACGAGGATTTGATTCAAATAACATTGGCGTTCTAATCAACGGTGTTCCTGTTAACGGACAGGAAAATGGTAAAGTTTACTGGTCTAACTGGGCTGGTTTATCCGATGTAACTCAAACCATGCAGGTACAAAGAGGTCTTGGTGCTTCGAAACTTGCTATATCATCAGTAGGAGGAACCATTAATATCATCACCAAAACCACTGATGTAAAGGCTGGTGGAAGTATTTATTATGGAATCGGAAATGATGGTTACAATAAAAGATCATTTACCGTTTCTACCGGATTATTAGATAATGGATGGGCTGTAACAGCTTCCGGTTCACAAACTTATGGAGACGGGTATGTAAAAGGAACAAATTTTGAAGGATGGTCCTATTTCTTGAATGTTTCTAAGAGAGTAAATGATGACCACCATTTATCCTTTACAGCTTTTGGAGCTCCACAGTGGCACAACCAAAGAAGCTTACTGCATAAAATTCAGGAGTACAGAGATCATCCGGATGGGATTAAATTTAATTCAGATTATGGTATCAGAAATGGTGAAATTTATGCCACAGCATATGCCTACAACTATTACCATAAACCACAAATCTCTTTAAACCACTACTGGACTGTAAATGATAAAACAACCCTTTCTACAGCATTATATGCTTCTATAGCAAAAGGTGGCGGCCGCCGAGCACATGGTAATTCAAGCTTGGTTGCCAAAAATTACCAAACCGGATTGCCTTACGATAACACATTAATGACTCCTACAGGGCTTATTGACTGGCATGCTGCCGAAGAGCTAAACGCAGCTTCTGTTAATGGGTCAGAAGTTGTTATTGCTAATGGAATAAATGAGCACGACTGGTATGGTATTATTTCTACATTAAACACAGAACTTTATGGAATTGAAGTTACCGGAGGTTTAGATGGAAGATGGTACAGGGGTTATCATGCTTATCAAATAGATGACTTATTAGGTGGAGAATATTATTTAAATGATGACGATCTAAACAGAGACCCTGACAAGCCTCTTTATAAAGGAGACTTTATAAATTACTATTATTATAGTGATTTGGCCTGGATTGGATTATTCTTACAAGGCGAATATACAACCGAGCAATATTCTGCTTTCATATCCGGATCATTATCTGATCAATTATACCACAGAACTGACCTGTTTCAATTACCAGAAGATCAGGAAAGTGAATGGCACAGTTTCCTAGACTGGTCGTTAAAAGGCGGAGCCAACTATAACATTAATCAAAACCATAATGTATTTATCAATGGAGGTTATTTTACCCGGGCTCCTTACTTTGAATTTGTGTTCCTTAACAGAACCAATGAATTCAACGAGGATGTAAAACACGAAAAAGTGGTTTCCAGTGAAATTGGCTATGGATTTAGATCTTCAAATTTAAATGCAGACCTTACTCTTTACAGAACGGTTTGGATGGATAAAGCCTTAACAAGAAGCATGGGAAATAATATTGTTGCTAATCTTGAAGGTCTTGACGCTACACACATGGGTGTTGAATTTACAACAAACTATCGTCCTACCGATAAATTTGATGTGAGAGGGATGGTTTCTATTGGCGACTGGAGATGGAATGCCGATGTAAATGCAAATATTATTTTAGAAGATAATACGGTTGAAACCATAACTATTGATTTGCAAGATGTACACGTAGGTAATTCAGCACAAACAACAGCTGCATTAGGTATAAATTATGAAGTATTATCTGACTTAAAAATTGGTTTAGATTATAACTATTATGATAATCTTTTTGCAGACTTTGATATTACTGCCAGAAGTGAAAGCGTTGATTCATGGCAAATGCCAAGTTACAGCCTAATTGACATTAATGCACGATATGATTTTAAGATTGGCAATTATGATGCTTCGCTTATTGGTAATGTTAATAATCTGTTAGATACAGAATATATCCCTGATGCAAGAGATGGTGCAAATCACAATGCTGCAACTGCTCTTGTTTATTATGGTTTTGGACGCACTATGTCGTTAAGTTTAAAAGTTAAATTTTAAGAATCTACAAATAACAATGATTATGAAAAAAATAGTATATATATTAACACTGCTGATGGTAGTATTTTCTGCTTGCGAGCCAAACGAGGAAATCTACGAACAGTTAGATGAGATAAAAGAGCCTTATCATAATACTGTTGATTATACATTAACTTCAAATGATTATGATAATATTAGCGAACTGGCATTAGAAGAAGCCTCTACTTCAACGGACTCAACTTTTGCTGAATTTATTAGTGACTATAGTGCTATGAATGAGCATTACACTGCTGAGGACTATGTCGGGTTAATACTTCCTGATTTATTTCCTGCATATAATAAAGGCTCAGTAGCTAATGTTACTTATAATTTTTTCTTAAATGATATTCCTGATTTATCTAAAATCGGAGATGCTGAAGAATATGAATTAACAACAGCTGACTATGATTCAATGGGAGAAGATTATGGAGAACCAGGACAATACAATAATTTTTCAAGCTCAGCTCCTCCTGAAGAGTACCTGCCTGATTTTCTTGCAACCAAATTTCCAAATGCAGTCTCAGGAGATGTTAAACTAATAATCTATAAATATTATTCAGGCTCTGTTGAAACCAGAAAAGACTATTATTCTTTTAATGGAACTTATTGGGAAAAAATCCCCAATAGTTATGTTTTAACACCCAGCGATTACGACTCAATGGGAGCTCCCGGAAATTATAACAACTTTTCTGATGACGAACCAGCTGAAGATTATCTTCCGGCTTTCTTAGAAATTAAATTCCCATACGCACAAAATGAAGATATTAAAGTTGTAGTTTATGATTATTACGATGGCTCAGCATCAACAAAAGCCGAAGTATATGTATATGAAGGGGGGCAATGGATTATCTACGACTCTATTGAAGAAAGACAAGGTCAATTTGTACATATTGGTGATGGCTGGATCTTTGACCCTACCGTGCGATTTACGATGTCTGGCTCTGATTATCAAATAGTTGTTGATTATGTAGAAACTAATATCAGTGCTGATTATATCGATTCATATGGTACTGGAGAATACTACTACGGTGCAAATTCATATTATTCAAACTTTGACAAACGGATTTCTCAACGCCTGGCATACGAACCGGAAACTTTTGAAAATCTATCGGAGGAAGAGTCCTTGGAGCTTATAGATGAAAGAGTTCAGGAAGGTATCGTAATTATGTTGCAAAATAAATACCCCGATGCTGTTCCTCAGGTAGGAGGCTTCGATGTACACTATATTGTAACATACCAAACTTACAATAATGATTACTCAAGAAGTTATCCAACGGTTGATTACCTTTGTACAGAAGCTGCATCAGGCAGCAATCCTCCCCAATTTGAGCTGGTAGAGGGTCCTTATGCAGAAGAAGAATAATTTTTGATAATTCCAAATTAATAAAAAAGAGGGAGCAAATTGTTTCCCTCTTTTCTATTTTTACCCACTTACACCTACAACACAACAATCATTATATCAAAAACTTAAGCTGCTATCTCCATATTAACATTCTGGTGTTTAAAATTTTATCTATCACCAAAGCTTAATTAAATCAACCTATTTAAAGGTTATCAACAATCATTGTGCAAATAAAAAATGAACATTATTTTTAAATATAATTCCTTTTTATTATGGTGCTATAAATCTTTAATAGCAAGGATTACAGCGTTTTAAGCCACAAAGTTAATAACTCCAAAGAAATGTTGAAAAATACAAACCAAAACATCTTGCCCGAACCTTTAACTATGTTTAAATTAGCATTACCTTTTCTTAACCTGACGTATTCATAAATATTATATTTCCTGATATTTATGAATAGCTCAGGTTAACCCTGACTGTGGAAAATCAAAGGCTTGACAAATGTAAACCTTTGATTTTTCCTACGTCAGCAACATTATTCATGAATTTCATGAATAATGTAGGTTAAATGTTATAGAACATAATCAAAAAACATAAACTCATTATAAAAACTTGCTTAAAATGTATGTAAAAGGAATGGCAACTGACGGAAAAATACGAGAAGCTTCTCAGGAAAAAACAAAACCAAAAACGTATACCTTCGATGAAGCCTTAAAAAGTTCAAAAGAATATTTTAAAGGCGATGACCTGGCAGCACGTGTTTGGGCGAATAAATATGCATTAAAAGATTCATACGGGAATTTATTCGAAAAAAATCCCGGCGAAATGCATTATCGCCTGGCAAAAGAAATTGCAAGAATCGAGAAGCGTTATCCAAACCCAATGGAGGAAGAAAAAATCTACCAATTATTAAAAGATTTTAAGTACATTGTTCCTCAGGGAGGGCCTATGTCCGGCATTGGTAATAAATATCAAATTGCTTCATTATCCAATTGTTTTGTCATAGGACACAATAACCCGGCAGATTCTTATGGAGGAATCATGAAAATTGACCAGGAACAGGTACAGTTAATGAAAAGACGCGGAGGGGTAGGTCATGACCTTTCTCATATACGACCCCAGGGCAGCCCGGTATTAAATAGTGCGCTTACATCAACAGGAGTAGTGCCTTTTATGGAGCGTTACTCCAATTCAACACGCGAAGTAGCACAAGATGGCCGCAGAGGAGCTCTTATGTTAAGCATTTCCAGTAAACACCCCGATGCTGAAAAATTTATTGATGCAAAACTGGAAACAGGAAAAGTAACCGGAGCCAATGTTTCGGTTCGTATCGATCATGAATTCATGAAATCGGTCGTAGAAAATAAACCCTACCTGCAGCAATACCCCATAGTATCAAAGGAACCAACATTTAAGCAAACCATTGACGCACAAAAACTATGGAAAAAAATTGTGCATAATGCCTGGAAATCTGCCGAACCCGGAATTTTATTCTGGGACACAGTTATCAACGAGTCTGTTGCCGACAGCTATGCCGATCTGGGATATAGAACAGTATCTACCAATCCTTGTGGCGAAATTCCATTATGCCCTTACGATAGTTGCCGTTTATTAGCCGTTAATTTATTTAGTTACGTTGAAAATCCTTTTACAGAGCAGGCAAAATTTAATTTCGAATTGTTCAAAGAACATGTTGGATACGCACAACGAATTATGGACGATATTATTGATCTGGAAATAGAAAAGATTGATGCTATTCTTCATAAAATAGAAAACGACCCCGAAGATTATGAAGTAAAAAGAGTGGAAGACAAACTATGGAGAAATATCCGACGTAAAGCTCTTGAAGGAAGACGTACAGGCGTTGGCATAACTGCCGAAGGAGATATGCTTGCTGCTTTAAATTTACGCTATGGAAGCGAAAATGCTGTTGATTTTTCTGAAGAAATACACAAAACAATCGCCCTGTCAGCATATCGTTCATCGGTGGATATGGCAAAAGAACGCGGAGCTTTTGAAATTTATGATGCTCAAAAAGAAAAAGATAATCCCTTTATTTTGCGTCTTAAAGATCAAGATGAGCAACTTTATGCTGATATGGTACAATACGGACGTAGAAATATTGCCCTGTTAACCATTGCCCCTACCGGAACAACCAGCCTGATGACTCAAACAACATCAGGGATTGAACCTGTTTTCAGGCCTGTTTATAAACGTAGAAGAAAAGTAAATCCTAACGACCCCGATACACAGGTTTCTTTTGTAGATGAGGTAGGTGATTCGTGGGAAGAATACTATGTTTTTCATCATAAATTTATTGACTGGTTAAAAATAAACGGATACGAACCGGAAGAAGTTAAAACATTATCAGACGACGAAATTGAAAAAATCATAGAACAAACACCATACTATAAAGCTACAGCAAACGATGTAGATTGGGTGAGCAAAGTAAAAATGCAGGGTAGAATACAAAAATGGGTTGACCATTCTATAAGCGTTACCATTAATTTACCCGAAGATGCCACCGAAGAGCTTGTAGGCCAATTGTATATTACAGCTTGGGAAAGCGGTTGTAAAGGGGTTACTGTTTATAGAGAAGGGTCTCGTTCAGGTGTTTTAGTATCCAACAAAAAAGGAAAAAAAGATAATTCTACCGAATTAGAATCATCTAACAAACGACCCAAAGTACTTGACGCCGAGATTATACGATTTAATAATAACGACGAAAAATGGATTGCTTTTGTTGGAATAAAAGATGACCGTCCATACGAAATATTTACAGGCCTTGCCGATGAAGAGATGTTTCCCATTCCTAAATCGATAAAAAAAGGAACAATTATTAAGGTAAAAGATAAATCAGGCAATAGCCGGTACGACTTCCAATATATCGATAAATATGGTTATGAAAACACCTTGGGAGGCTTATCGCATATGTTTAACAAAGAATTTTGGAACTATGCCAAGCTAATTTCGGGCGTTTTACGCCACGGAATGCCAATTCCTGATGTAGTTGGATTAGTGGCCTCACTACGATTAGACAGCGAGACAATAAATACCTGGAAAAATGGTGTTGAAAGGGCATTAAAAAGATATATCCCTAATGGTACGAAACCTAAATCAGGAACAAAATGCTCGGAATGTGGTGCTGAATCTCTTATCTACCAGGAAGGTTGTTTAATCTGCCAGGATTGTGGCCACTCTAAATGCGGATAAAAATTTTGTAGTTTATATTTCCAATATTAACAACAAAAGTCTGTGATTTCATCATAGCATAAACCCCGGCTCGGCCGGGGTTTATTATTATCAATTATTTTAATTTCTTTTGGATATTCTCAACCATCACCCGGGTCATCTTTTCCAAATCAAATTCATGTTTCCATCCCCAATCCTTTTGGGCTGCCTCATCACTTATACTTCGTGGCCACGATTCAGCAATCTCTTGCCTGAAATCAGGTTTATAAGTAACTTCCAGTTCAGGAATATATTTTTTCAACTCATTGGTAATCTCTTTTGGAGTAAAACTAATCCCTCCCAGATTATAACTTGAACGCACCTTTACATTTTCAGCATCTGTCTCCATTAACTGAATAGTTGCTTTTACTGCATCATCCATATACATCATAGGTAATGCAATATCTTCAGAAAGAAAACATTCATATTTTCCGTTTCTAATGGCTTCATAGAATATTTCTACTGCATAGTCTGTTGTACCTCCTCCGGCTTCGGTTTGCCAGCTAATCAACCCGGGATAACGCAAACTTCTTACATCCAATCCATATTTGTTGAAATAATATTCACACCAGCGCTCACCTGCTAACTTACTAATACCATAAACAGTTGATGGTTCCATTATTGTTAATTGGGGTGTATCAATGGCCGGGGTTGTAGGGCCAAAAGCCCCCATAGAACTGGGCCAGAATATTTTTTTAATCCCTTTTTCTTTCCCAATATCCAACACATTAAATAAACTGGTCATATTAATATCCCATGCCCATTGTGGATTTTTTTCTGCATTTCCCGAAAGAATAGCTGCCAGATGATAAATCTCAGTAATCTGATATTTATCAACTACCTCAACAATCCTATCCTTATCCATTACATCAACCGTTTCAAAAGGGCCGTTTTCCATTATTTCAGGAGTTCCCGGCTTTATATCCGATGCAACTACATGCTTGTTTCCAACTAATTTTCTTAACTCAACCGTAAGATCAGAACCTATTTGCCCCGAAGCTCCCGTAATTAATATATTCTTCATAATAAAAATATTTTTCTGTATTAGTATCCAATTTTGGGTTCGAATATATAAAAAGATTACAAATTAATCATCATCAATTACTTTGTTATATAACATTAAGGGTTATATTACAAAATATCTTTAACTTGCATTATGTAAAGACTTAAGAATAATATAATTTTGTTGTGCATTCAATGAAAAAATTTTATAAAAAATTATAAATATACTTAAAAATGAACAATCGAAAAGTACGTGTGCGATTTGCACCAAGTCCAACAGGACCTCTTCATATGGGAGGTGTAAGAACCGCATTATTTAATTATCTTTTTGCAAAAAAACACCATGGCAATTTCATCCTCCGCATTGAAGATACTGATCAGACACGGTATGTTGACGGAGCCGAAGACTATATCATTGAATCTTTAAAATGGTGTGGTATCCAAATCGACGAAGGAGTAGAAGAAGGAGGCTCTTATGGGCCTTATCGTCAATCGGATCGAAAAGAAATTTATAAAGAAATTGCTGAAAAATTTATAGAAACAGGCAATGCATATTATGCTTTCGATACTGGCGAAGAGCTTGAAGCAATGCTCGAACGTCTTAAAAATGAAAAAAACAGCGTTCAGCAATATAATGCACTTACCCGGGACAGCATGAAAAATTCACTTACGCTAAGCGAAGAAGAAACTGAAACACGGATTCAATCCGGAGAACCATATGTTATTCGATTTAAGATGCCCGAAGATGAAAATATTGCAGTTGAGGATATGATTCGCGGAACGGTAAAAGTAAATACCAATCAGTTGGATGATAAAGTATTATTCAAATCTGATGGGATGCCCACTTATCATCTGGCCAATATTATCGATGACCATCTCATGAAAATTTCTCATGTAATACGTGGTGAAGAATGGCTTCCCTCACTACCATTACATGTTATGCTATACAGAGCTTTTGGGTGGGAAGATTCAATGCCCGAGTTTGCTCACCTTCCACTTTTATTAAAACCCAATGGCAAAGGCAAATTAAGCAAACGTGATGGTGATGCTCTGGGATTTCCCGTATTTCCCCTGGAATGGACCGATCCAAAAACAGGCGAAGTGTCCAGAGGCTATCGCGAAGATGGCTATTTCCCTGAAGCTTTTGTTAATATGCTTGCCTTGCTGGGATGGAATCCGGGCACTGAAAAAGAAATTTTTACTATGCGTGAGCTAATAGCTGCCTTTGATATTACAAAAGTACAAAAAGGAGGCGCCCGATTCGATCCGGAAAAGGCTAAATGGTTTAACCATAAATACCTGATAGCCCGTTCTGACGAAAAACTGGCCCGTCAATTCCAACAAGAATTAAAAGAAAAGGGAATTCAGGTTGATGATACCCGGGTAATTAAAATTGTAAAACTGATTAAAGAACGAGCACATTTTGTTTCTGATTTCTGGGATCAGTCCTGGTTCTTCTTTAAAGCTCCCAAAGAATATGATGCGAAGGTGGTAAAAAAACGATGGAAAGAACATACTCCTGATTTACTGGCTGAGATAAAAAAGCGCTTTGAAGCCCTGGAAGATTTTAATCATGATACAATGAATAAGGTTGTGCAGGATTTAATTGAAGAAAAAGAAATTGGCATGGGACAAATTATGAACCCTTTACGATTAACCTTGGTGGGTGCAGGTATAGGACCCGGAGTTTTTGAAATAGCAGAACTTCTTGGGAAAGATGAAACACTGAAAAGAATTCAGTCCGGGATTGAAAATATCAAAAAATAATTAATGGATAAACATGAATCTATCCGGTGATTATTACTTAAACTTTCATGCTCATCAACAGAAACCTGATGAAGACGAAATAGTAATTCAAAGTTTATTTTTGCAAGATAATCTTACCACACCAAGCAGTGGTAAGATTTTTTTTACTGCCGGACTCCATCCATGGCATGCTAATCATTTAGATATAAGTCAAATAGAAAATAAGCTAGGAAAGCTTATTACTGAAAAAAAAATAATAGCTATTGGCGAAGCAGGAATGGATAAATTGAAAGGTGTTCAATGGGATACTCAGCTTCAGGTTTTTAAAAAGCATATTGAAATTTCAGAGAAATATAAATTACCCCTGGTTATCCATTCGGTAAAAGCACATAACGAAATCTTAAAATTAAAAAAAGATACCAATGCCAAATCCCCTTGGGTAATACACAACTTTACCGGAAGCAAACAAATGGCAATGGATTTTATTGATCATGGTTTTTATTTATCTATTTGCCACCATATTAAAAATAAAAACTCAAAAATAAATCAATTTTTTCATCAATTACCGAAACATAGAATTTTTCTTGAAACCGATGATTTTGATATCTCAATAAAAGAACTGTATCAGGTTGCAGCTGCAAAGTGGAGTATTAGTATTGAAGCATTAAAATTGCAACTAATTTCTAATTTACAGGAATTTTTAAAAAATAAAAATCCGGATTAAATCAATAATAACTCTGAATTGTGCTGAATTACCGTTGACTTCAGTCAACGGACCAGAGAAAAACCACTCCTCCCGGGCTT
>Ga0102931_1001086_pt1 | contig 13472 bp, 13 predicted proteins | sample SalPonR1_C_D1_MG_FD_79282 | JGI IMG/M metagenome (GOLD analysis project Ga0102931, IMG submission 79282) | Salt pond soil microbial communities from South San Francisco under conditions of wetland restoration - Salt Pond MetaG R1_C_D1_MG | ecosystem: Environmental > Aquatic > Marine > Intertidal... | reverse complement strand
GTCTTGCCCACACCACCCTTGCCGCTCGCGATAGCATAGACCGTATGTTCGGACATTCGGTATCTCGGCCAACGAGGGGCTGGCTAATAAATTGTCGTCAGACCGGTCGCCCAGCCGAAGCGACGGTCGCCGGGGTTCTCCCCCGAGGTCAACAGTTACTTAGCTATCGGGCAGTTTCCATGGAACAATGAGCAGCCAGGAGGGCGAACAGTCCGACCGACAGAAGTACGAGTTCCGTCGGGTCATCGAAGAACTCCAGGAGTACGAAGGCTCGGGAACCCAGCTCGTCACCATCTACATTCCCGACGACAAGTTGATCAGCGACGTCGTCGACCACGTCATTCAGGAACACAGCGAGGCGTCGAACATCAAGTCCAAGCAGACCCGGACGAACGTGCAGGACGCCCTGACCAGCATCAAGGACCGGCTCCGGTACTACGACGTCAAACCCCCCGAGAACGGCATCGTCCTGTTCTCGGGCGCGGTCGATAGCGGCGGCGGACAGACCGACATGATCACCCGGGTCCTCGAGAGTCCGCCGGAACCGATCGAATCGTTCCGCTATCACTGCGACTCCGACTTCCTGACGGGACCCCTCGAGGAGATGCTGGCCGACAAGGGCCTGTACGGCCTGATCGTGCTCGACCGCCGCGAGGCCAACGTCGGCTGGCTGAAAGGGAAACGCGTCGAACCGGTCAAGTCCACCACGTCACTCGTCCCCGGCAAGCAGCGAAAGGGTGGCCAGTCCGCCCAGCGGTTCGCCCGCCTGCGCCTCGAGGCCATCGACAACTTCTACCAGGAGGTGGCGGAGATGGCCGACGACCTGTTCGTGCCCCGGCGTCACGAACTCGACGGCGTCCTGGTCGGCGGGCCGTCCCCGACCAAGGACGAGTTCCTCGACGGCGACTACCTCCACCACGAGATTCAGGATCACGTGCTCGGCAAGTTCGACGTCGCCTACACCGACGAGTCCGGGCTGTACGACCTCGTCGACTCGGCCCAGGACGCGCTGGCCGACGCCGAGGTGATGAAGGACAAGTCGGAGATGGAGGAGTTCTTCAAGGAACTCCACGGCGGCGACCTCGCGACCTACGGGTTCGAGCAGACCCGGAAGAACCTGATGATGGGCTCTGTGGACCGACTCCTGCTCAGCGAGGACCTCCGCGAGGACGTCATCACCTACGAGTGTCCGAACGGGCACGAGGAACGCGAACTCGTCAACCAGCGCAAGGACACCCCGGAGCACACCTGTTCCGAGTGCGGCGAGACCGTTCCCGCCGAGGAGGGCGAGCGCGAGGACGTGATCGAGCACCTCATCGACATCGCCGAACAGCGCGGGACGGAGGTCAAGTTCATCTCGACGGCCTTCGAGAAGGGCGAGCAGCTATACGACGCGTTCGGCGGCGTTGCCGGTATTCTGCGGTACTCGACGGGCGTCTAAGCGGAGACGGTGGTGGCGGGACGTTTCGAAAGGCCCCCGTGGCGGAACCCCCTTTGGACTCCCCCTATCCCCTGGGGCTATAGCCCGTTTTCCCGTTCGACCGGATGGACTTTTACGTTACCGTCCGGGCGACTGTTCACCGAGAGATTACCGAGGTATATATCTTTCTGCCAGTTACCATAGGAATTCGCGGAAATATCAGGCATTGGCAATTGTCTTTTTGTGTCCGTGGTCAGTCACGATATACGCATGACATCCGGGTGGGGTGAACTGCTCTCGTTGATCGGTCGTCGGGCCGACCTCCTCGCCGCAATCCTCGGGGGGCCGGCGAGGAAACCCGATCTCGTTGAGGAGATCGGCGTGTCCCGATCGACAGTCGACAGGGCCGTTCGCGAACTCGAGGACGCCGATTTGATCGAACGAACGAACGGGAGGATCGAAATCACCGTGCTAGGACGACTGTCGTTCGCTTCCTATCTCAAACACCGACGAGAGATAGCGAGGATGATGGAGTTCAGCGACGTCCTCACACATCTCGATTCTTCGGCACCCGTGCCGCACTGGTTTCTCGTCGGTGCGGATCTCTACCGACCGGATCCACCGGCCGTGCATCGGCCACACGCAAGGGCCAGAACCGAACTCGAAGACGTCGACCGGATCGAGGGGTTGACCAAAGCGATCACGGACCCGGGCGTCCTCGACCGGTTCGCGGACGCCATTCGTGACGGGACGCTCGAAGTCGAACTCGTCACGACGAGCGAAGTTCTCGACCACATCGTCGAAACCCGGGGGAGCGACCTGGAACGTGGCCGTAGAAACGGCTGGCTGGCCCTGTACAAATACGACGAAATCCCGTTCGGATTGCTCGTCGCGGACGCCGACTCACCCGACGAGAGGGTCCTGCTGTTCATATATGAAGATGGTCACCTGGTCGGAGTCCTGCAGAACCGGCGACAACAGGCCGTCGATTGGGCGCTCTCGTTAGTCCGTGGGATCAGACACGAGGCCGAACCGATCGAGCCAATCGCCGACTGACGTCGGGGGAACCGAACGATCCCCGGTTCGAGCGTACCCGGTACCCGGTGAAAACTCCAATATAAAGGTTTTTAATATATTCCCGATAATTATCCAGTAGTATTCGAACACGGTGATTGGATTTATATATTACCGCTCGGTTATCTTAACTACATGTCATCCGGGGACGACGACTTGTTGAAGACCCTCCATCGGCGGGCGGACGTTCTCGGGCTGTTGATCGACGAGCCGCGGACGAAGGGAGCACTCATCGACGAACTCGGCATCTCCCGTTCGACGGTGGATCGTGCCCTTCGCGAGCTCGAGACCTACAACTGTGTGACACGAGAGGACGAGGAGTTCGTCGTGACGGCCGTCGGACGGGTGCTGTACGAAACCTACGAAACCCACTACGCTCACGTCGACGCCGTCGGTGCCGCGACGGAGGTCCTGGTGAATATCCCACCATCTGCACCTCTCTCGCCGGCAATGATGGCCGACGCAACCGTGTTGCGGCCGGACTCGCCGACCCCCCACACGACCTACCGGAAACTCGAAAATATGATCAATCGATCAAAACGGTTTCGGGGTATCTCGATCGCGGACACCCACTTTCGGTTTCCCTCCCTGTTGCGCGATCGAACCGTGGGGAACGACGTACCGATCGAACTCCTCGCCACCCCGGCGATGGCCGATCATCTCCGGGAGAACTTCACGGACGCGATGTACGAGGCGATGACGGACGGTCGACTCTCCCTCTACCAGCGGGAGGATCTTCCGTACGGAATGTTGCTCAGCGACCACCAGGACGGTGCCAGCGTCGCGATCACCGTCTACGGCCCGCGGTCCGACCTCTCGGGGATCATCCTGAACGACGCACCCGAAGCGGTCATCTGGGCACGACTCGTCTATCGAAGCTTTCGTCGAGACGCCACGCCGGTCGATCCGCCCTCACTCGAGTAACTGTTCCAGTTGACGCCGCCGTCGGCGCATGTCGAAGGCCGGATCCACGCCCGCGTCGTCGCTCAGTCGATCGAGCACCAGCATCGGATCCGTCCCGGCGGCTTCGACGCGCTCGACGAGCGCCTGGATCTCCTCGCGATACAGCGCGATCGAGTCCATGAGCCCCACGAGCAATACCATCGGCACCGCCGCCTCACCCTCGGGAAACGCGTCGCTCACTGCACCGAGGTCGGGGTCCAGGTCCGCGGCGTCCGCGTCCACGCGCTGGAGGGACAGGCAGTTCGTACAGATCCCCACCGCCGACGCGTTGGCCGGGGCGAACTCACGGAGATCCTCGGGCACCGCGACGGCGACGATCGGCGCACGGCAGTTCGAGCAGTCCATGCGCGAGGCCAGGGATGGAACGGTGAAAAAACGAGGGGCGGCCGAGAGAAAATCGCGGTCTTGCTGTAGTGGCGGTCCGTCCAGTCAGTCGTTCGCTTCCGCCTCGGCGGCTTCGGCCTCGGCCGCTGCCTTTCGTTCGGCCTTCGCCTCGGCCTCCTTTTTCGTCTTGATCTTCTTGAGGCGGAAGATCTCCTCGCGCTCCTGTTCCTCGAGTTTCTGCTCGATGTAGGCCTGGTTGTGCCGGAGTTCGGGCAGGAGTTTGAGCTCCAGGGCATTGACCCGGCGCTTGGTCGTCTCGATCTCCGCGAGCATCTTCTTCATCGCCGTCTCGACCTCGGCCGCGAGAATGACCGTGTCGAGCAGGTCCTCGTAGGCCGTCGCGACCTCGTCGATGCGCGCGCTCGTCCCGAGCACGCCGTAGCCGCGCTGGTCGAGCGTCTTCTTCACCCGCGAGGACTCGATCTGCGGGACGACGACGCCCATGATGTTCTTGGACTCGATCGTGATCTCCGGGTGTTCCTTCAGCGCCTCGGCAGCGCCCCGGACCGCGATGTCGCCCTCCATCGCTCGTGCCATGTCGATCTTCTGCTGGGCAGTCTGGTACTCCTCGCTCATGTTCGCCCGGATGTCCTGGGCCTGATCGAGGATGTCCATGAACTCCATGATGAGGCCGTCGCGCTTTTTCTCCAGCGTGCCGTGGCCCCGTTCGGAGAGTTCGATCCGGTCCTCGATCTGCATCAGGTTCTTCCGGGTCGGTTTGACGTCCTCGGCCATTCGTTGGCGGGGGTTACGCACCCAAGGGGATAACGGTTTTTCTTCCGCCAAGAAATCGGACCGATCCTTCCCAGGACGAGAATCGACGAACCCCTGCAACGAAAAGAGCGCAAAAGCGGAAACGTCGATAGACCCCGACTTACTCGGCGGCCTCGACGGCCTCGTACTCTTCGCTCTCCTCGCGGTAGTACTCCGCGATGAGGTCCTCGTCGATGCGGTTGAGTTCCTCCTTCGGGAGCATCGAGAGGAGGTCCCAGCCGATGTCCAGCGTCGTCTCGATGGTGCGATTCGTGTCGTAGCCCTGGTCGATGAACTCGTCCTCGAACTGGTCGCCGAAGTCGAGGTACTTGTTGTCCCGCTCGGAGAGCGCCTCGCGACCGACGATGTTCACGAGGTCGCGCAGGTCCTCGGCCTCGGCGTAGGCGGCGTACAGCTGGTCGGAGACGTCGGCGTGGTCCTCGCGGGTGTGCTCCTCGCCGATCCCCTCGTCCATGAGCCGCGACAGCGACGGCAGGACGTAGATCGGCGGCCGGAGGTCCTGGCTGTTGAGGTCGCGATCGACGTAGATCTGCCCCTCCGTGATGTACCCGGTGAGGTCCGGGATCGGGTGGGTGTCGTCGTCGCTGGGCATCGTCAGGATCGGGATCTGGGTGATCGACCCCTCGACGCCCTTGAGCCGGCCGGCGCGCTCGTACAGCGTCGCCAGGTCGGTGTACATGTACCCCGGATAGCCCCGACGGCCCGGGACCTCCTCGCGCGCGGCGCTGATCTCGCGCAGCGCCTCGCAGTAGTTGGTCATGTCCGTCAGGATGACCAGCACGTGGTAGTGCTGGTCGAACGCCAGGTACTCGGCGGTCGTCAGCGCCAGTCGCGGCGTGACGGTCCGCTCGACGGCCGGGTCGTCGGCCAGGTTCATGAACACGACCGAGCGCTCGAGCGCACCGGTGCGTTCGAAGTCCGCCATGAACTCGTTGGCCTCCTCCTGGGTGATCCCCATCGCGCCGAAGACGACGGCGAATTCGGTTTCCTCGCCCTCCTCCTCGGCCTCGGGGACGGTCGCCTGTCGTGCGATCTGGAGCGCGAGTTCGCTGTGTGGGAGGCCAGACCCGGAGAACAGCGGGAGCTTCTGCCCGCGGACGAGGGTGTTCATGCCGTCGATGGCGCTGACGCCGGTCTGGATGAACTCCTCGGGGTACTCCCGCGAGTAGGGGTTGATCGCCTCGCCGACGATGTCCCGCCGTTCGTCGGGCACGATGTCCGGGCCGCCGTCGATCGGTTCGCCCGTCCCGTCGAGGACGCGACCGAGGAGGTCCTCGGTCACGGGCATCTTCATGGTCTCGCCGAGGAACCGCACCGACGCGTCGCGGCCGATGCCGGTGGTGCCCTCGAAGACCTGGATGGCGACCATGCCCTCCGAGGACTCGAGCACCTGCCCGCGGATGACGTGGCCCTCCGGCGTTTCGATCTCGACGATCTCGTCGTACCCGACCGGTTCGTCGACCTCCACGAAGACCAGCGGATCGCTGATCTCGGTGATCGTCTGGTACTCCTTCATTGGTAGAGCACCCGAATCTGCTCGGTGATGTTCGCCTCGACCTCGTCGATGAACTCGTCGTACTCCTCGGCCGTGCCCATCCGGTTCAGGCGCGGGACGGCATCGACGTCGGTGATCTCGTCGACCGGGACCCCGGCGTCGAGCGCGTCGAACGCCTCGTCGCTGAAGGTCTCGATCGCCTGCATCATGCGGTAGGTCTTGTCCGGTTCGCAGTAGGTGTCGACGTCGTGCATCGCGTTCTGCTGGAGGAACGCCTCCCGGAGGTACCGAGCAACCTCGAGGGTGAGTTGCTGGTCGGCCGGCAGGGCGTCCTTCCCGACCAGGTCCACGATCTCCTGCAGGTCGGACTCCTCGTCGAGAGTGTCGACGACCCACTGGCGGATCTCGGCCCAGTCGTCGGCCACCTCCGCTTTGAACCACGGGTCCAGCTGGTCGCGATACAGCGAGTAGGACTCGTCCCAGTTGATCGCCGGGAAGTGCCGGCGCTCGGCGAGGTCGTTGTCCAGCGCCCAGAACACCTGCACGATGCGCAGCGTGTTCTGGGTGACCGGTTCGGAGAAGTCACCGCCTGGCGGCGAGACCGCCCCGATGACCGAGATCGAGCCCTCGGTGCCGTTGATGTTCTGGTAGTAGCCGGCGCGCTCGTAGAACGCGCTCAGTCGGGCGGCCAGGTCGGCCGGATAGCCCTCCTCGCCGGGCATCTCCTCCAGTCGCGAGGAGATCTCGCGCATGGCCTCGGCCCATCGCGAGGTGGAGTCGGCCATCAGCGCGACGTCGTAGCCCATGTCCCGGTAGTACTCGGCGATCGTAATGCCGGTGTACACGCCCGACTCGCGGGCGGCGACCGGCATGTTGGAGGTGTTCGCGATGAGCGAGGTGCGGGCCATGAGTGGCTTCCCGGTCGTCGGGTCCTCCAGGTCCGGGAAGTCGTCGATGACCTCGGTCATCTCGTTGCCGCGTTCGCCACAGCCGATGTAGACGACGATGTCGGCGTCGGACCACTTTGCAAGTTGATGCTGCATGACAGTTTTTCCGGAACCGAATGGCCCAGGTATAGCGGCTGTACCGCCCTTTGCGAGCGGGAATAGGCCATCCAGTATACGCTGACCTGACATGAGCGGGTCCGAGGGCGTCTCCTTCTCGACGGTCGGACGCGCCTCGCGGACCGGCCACTCCTGGTGCATCGTGACCTCTTCGCCGTTGTCCAGGGTGACGACCGGTTCGTCGACCGTGAAGTTGCCGGATTTGGTCTCGCTCACTTCCCCGCCGTCGAAGTCCGGCGGGACCATTACCTTGTGTTCGATGCTCTCGGTTTCGGGAACCGTTCCGACGACGTCGCCGGGTTCGACGGACTCGCCCTCCTCGACGGTGGGAGTGAACTCCCAGGTCTTGCCGAGGTCGATGCCGGGGGCGTCCACCCCGCGGTCGAGGAACGAGCCCATCGATTCCTCCAGCACCGGGAGCGGTCGCTGGACGCCGTCGTAGATGGTGTCCAGCAGTCCCGGGCCGAGGTCCACCGTGAGCGGGTCGCCCGTGTTCTCGACCGGTTCGCCGGGGGCCACGCCCGAGGTCTCCTCGTAGACCTGGATCGTGGTCAGGTCACCTTCGATCTCGATGACCTCCCCCATCAGGCCGTCGTGGCCGACGCGAACCATGTCGTTCATCTGGGCGTCCATCCCGGTCGCGGCAGCGACCGGACCACTCACGCTCGCGATGACGCCGTCTTCGCGGACGTCGGATTCGGTTTCTGTTGCTTGACTCATAATTTACTCACCCATCAGGTCCATGCCGATGGCTCGTTTGATCTGTTCGCGCAGCCCGCCGCTGCCGGTGCCGCCGCCGAGGGTCACGAAGACGGGATCGAGACTGGTCTCGACCTGGTTGCGAACCGCCCGCGTGAGATGCTCGAGGTCGTCGTCGTGCATGACGACGATCCCCACCTCCTCGTCCTCGAGCACCGCCCGGACGGCGTCGTCGAGTTCCGACGGTTTCTCCTCGTCCGGCACGTTCTGGAACTTCCTGACGCCGGCGAGGCGGAATCCGGTCGTGAAATCGGGGCTGCCGATGACGGCGATTTCCTTGCTCATAGCATCACCAGTTCGTCCTGGATCTCGGATTCCGACAGGCCCACCTCGCGACCCCGGGCGATCGCCCGGATGTTGTCGACCTCCCGCTCCTTGGCGAGCACGTACGCCAGGACCGGACAGATCGACAGCGGGTAGAGGTGACTCATGCGATCCCCGTAGCGCAAAAGCGCGGCCTCGAGGTCTCGCTCGAACCCGATCAGGCTCTCGGTACCCTCCAGTTCCTTGAACGCCGCCGAGAGCGCGTCACCGTACGTGCTGTCCTGGACGTACGACTGGAGTTCGTCGGGATTGCTGGCGAACTGGGCGATCTCGGCCTCCGTGAAGAGACGGCCACCCTCGATGTAGTACTCCGAGGGTTCGATGTCCGCCCCGCTACGGGCCAGCCGGAACGCGTTGCGGATGTTCCGGAAGTCGATCTCGGCCTGGAGGAACTCGAGGTACAGCTCCGTCGCCTCCGAGCGAACCTCGATGTCGCCGACCAGGTTCTCGAAGAACGCCCTGTCGACGGCGTTCTCTATCGGGATCAGCAGGCCGGTCTCCTCGAAGTCGCCGTAGGCGGCCTCGACCTGGTCGTGGAAGATCGTCCCCTCGAGATTCTCGACGACCATCTCGATCGACTCGGCGTCGATCAGGGACCGGAGGTAGGCGTCCTCGAACTCGCCGGCCTCGATGAGGTCGGCCTCGATCTCCTCGCGCTCGGCGTCGGAGTAGAGCCCACGGAGCACGGTCTTGACGTTCCAGGCGTCGAACTTTCGGAGATACCTGGCGATCAGGCCGTACAGTCGCCCGTCGGCCCACCGCAACAGGTCGTCGAAGTTCTTCGCCAGGTTGCGGTTCAGCGCGAACTCGATCAGGTCGACGCCCGAGTGGCGTGCGCCCAGGGCGTTCATCTCGGCCTCGTACTCGGTCTCCTCCATGTAGCGCGCGATCTCGCCCGGCCCCATGCGGACGAGCTTCCGGTAGTCCTCTTCACCGAAGAGGGCGGCCCGCCTGGCGCGGACCCGGGCGACCACGTACTCGTAGTTCGAACTCGCGTTCGACCCGTACGAGCCGGAATTCCCGAAGGTCATTGCTCGAACAGTCGGTCGCTGACGTCCTTGAGGCTGTCCTCCCAGACCTCCTCGATGATGGAGTCGAAGGTGTTGTTGACCCGCAGGCGCGAGTCCGCGCCCTCGACGACGACGCCGCCGAGGCAGTCGTACTCGCCCGCGTACTCGGCGCGGTCGTAGTCCTCGACGATCGAACGCAGGAGGTCCTCGTCGTCGGAACGGCCGTACACCTCGATCGTCGCGTCCGGGTCGAACTCCGCCATCGCGGCGTCGAGGAGTTCGCGGGTCAACTCCTCCCGGCGGTCGTCCTCGAAGTCGGCGAGTCGATCTTCGACGCGCTCCCGGACCTCCTGGAGGACGTCGCGGCGAGCCTCCAGCCGTTCCTGCTTGGCCTCGAGCTTCGCGCTCGAGAGCTTTTGCTCGCGCTCCTGTTCGATCTGCTGTTCGACCTCGCGTTCGGCGTCCTCGAGGATCTCATCGCGGTCGGCCTCGGCCTCACGAACGACCTCCTCGGCGCGCTCGTCGGCCTCGGCGCGTATCTCCTCCGCACGCGCGCGGGCTTCGTCCCGAATGTCCTCGACGACCGTTTCCAGGCTCATGGTTGGAAACCCGGGCTACAGGAAGAGGAAGACGACGACCAGTACCAGGATGACGATCGTCTCGGGAATGACCGTCAGGATCAGGCCGTTAACGAAGAGGCTGTCGTCTTCCGCGATGGCACCCATGGCCGCCGAACCGATACCTCGCTCGGCGTACCCCGCACCGATCGCGGCGAGACCGACCGCAAGCGCGGCGGCGGCGGCCGGTTCGAGGGCCGGCGAACCCGCAGTTTCCGCTCCGTTCTGCAACACGATGTTGGCGATGTCTGGAATCATGGTTTTTCTGGACGGAACCGTCCTGCCCGTGGCAGAGACGTTCCTGTCCGGACGTTTCGGTGTTCAGCCTACAGTTGGCATAAAGCTTCTCAAACCGGTCGAAATTATTCGCCGAGGGACGAGGCCGTTTTGGACGCGATTCGTCTCCGTGGAGACACACGATTTCGGTCGAACACGGGGGCTCGTTCGCCGTCGAAAAGCGCTCGAATCAGGATTCGGTCGTGAACTCCGGATCGTAACCAAACGGATCGTACGGGCGGCCGTTGCCCTGGTAGAACTTCCCGAAGAACTCGACGTACTCGAGACGAACCGCCTGAAGGCCGGCACTCGTCACGCCGAGTGCGAGCACCGTCACGTGACCCAACAGCAGGACGGCGATGCCGCCGATGATGGCGGCGACGCCAGAGTGAGCCAGGCCGGCAAACAGGATCGACGCCCCTTCGTGGTGGGCCAGGAAGTGATTCGGGCCCTCGTTGATCAGGAAGTGCCACTCGTCGCCATGTGCGGTCGGAACGACGCCGACCCCGAAGAACAGCAGGTTGACCACGAACGCCATCCCCGCCTTCGCGAGCAGGACGGCCATCAGCCGGGCGTACGAGATGATGTTCACGAACACGTTCAGGAATTCGACCAGTTCGAAGGGTTCGCCGAGCCCCAGCATGACGAGCCCGAGGAAGAACAGGACGATCCCGGCCATGCCAACGACGGCCGGGAACCCGGCGAACCCGAGCGGGATGGGGTTCCCGTTCAGTGCGGCCTCGGAGCCGACGAGGAACGGCGGTTTGACGCCCTCGGCGCTCAGGCTGAACACCCACACCCAGACGCCGATCATCATCAACAGCCAGGATCCGTCCTCGAGGAGGGCGTCCCGGACGCCGTGAACGAGATCGTCGATGAAGCCCATCGCATAGCCGATCGTCAGGTGGGCCAGACCGGCGAGCAGACTCACGACGAACCACAGCAGTGCGTACTCGCTGTAGGCCGGAATGAGGCCCTTGTGGATCGGCGCACCATCCAGGCCGAGGAGGCCCTTCCAGACGATCGCCGATATCTGGTGCGTGCCGAACACCTCGCCGTAGAGGAACCCGAATAGCATCGTGAACGCACCGGCCCAGATGGCGATGCCACCCATGCTCCGGATCCCGCCCGATTCGAACCGGCGGTAGATGTAGACGCCGAGCCCCGCGTACAGCAGGCCGTATCCGACGTCGCCGATCATGAACCCGAAGAACGCGGGGAAAGTCAACAGCAGGATCACCGTCGGGTCCAGTTCCGAGTAGTTCGGGACCCCGACGGCCCGGACGAAGGCCTCGAACGGTTCGGCCACGTCGGGATTGTTCTGGATGATCGGCGGGTTGTCGTCGCCCATGGAGACGACGCCGCCACCGTCCGCGCGTGCCTTCGCCGGTTCGGATTCCTCGGTCGCCGATTCACTTTCACCGTCGTCCGCTTCCTCGACAGCCTCGTGATGCTCAACGAGACCGTCGTCGTCGTATTCCGCCCGCTCGAGTTCCTCGACGTCCACCCGGTCGCCGACCGTCTCTCGAAGGATCGACTCGAGGTCGGCAACCCGACCGGTCGGGATCCACCCTTCGGCGACGAAGGCGTTCTCCGTCGTCGCGAACTGGAGGGGCGCCTCGGTCTTCTGGACCTGGATCGAGAGTTTCTCCTCGGCCGCCAGGAGGAACCCGGCCGCGTCGAGTTTGAGTTCGTGCAGTTCCTCCTCGACCGTGTTCATCCGGGACTGGAGCTTCTGCTTGCGGTGTTCGAGTTCCGCGACGTGCTGTTCGGGGTCTCCCTCGGCGTCCGGCCGCTCGATCCGCGTGAACTCCGTTCCGACGAGGGCGTCGTCGAGGACGTCCTCGGGTGCATCGTCCGCCGGGGAGGCGAAAACGGCCACCACGCCGTTGGACCCGAACGTCTCGAAGGCCTCGACGTCGGCGGCGTCAGCGAGCGCGGCCTCGACCGCGTCACGCTGTCCCTCACCGACTGCCACGTCGAGGCTGTCGTATCCCCGCAGGAGGTCGAGGTCGATGTCGAGGTCGACGAACGGGGCCATCGTCTGGATCCGCTCGTCGACTTCGCGAATCTCCCGCTGGAGGTCGCTCCGCCGATCGTCGAGTTCGTTCGCCTCCTCGCGAACCCGTTCGAGTTCCGTCTCGAGCGCCTCGTCCGTGACGATCCGGCGGGGCCCCGCGTCGGACTCGTCGACGTCGAGCAACGACTCGAGCGATCGAACCGTGACGAGCTTTTCGGAGGCTTCCTCGGCGCCCTCGACCGGGTTGCCGTTCTCGAACCCCTCCCAGGAGCCGTCGTAATCCGACAGGTGGACCAGGTTGAGATCGTGGACCGCCTCGATCACCTCGTCCATGACGGCCTTCGACCCCGTCACGGACACCTTGCTCATCCGCTCAGGCCTGAGCATGCACCGCCTCCTCGAATCGTTCGAGGACGTACTCGACGACCTCGTCCGTCCGGGACTCGGCGTCCTCGACGAGTCGCTCGCGTGCTCGTTCGCCCTCCTCGAGGATCTCTTCGCGCTTCGATTCGATTTCCTCGCGAGCCGCCGCGAGGCGTTCGGATTTCAGTTCTTCGGCCTCCTCGCGGGCCTGTTCGCGGATCTCCTCGGCCTCCTCGCGGGCCTGCTCGATCCGTTCGTCCCGTTCGGCTTCGGCCTCGGCTACGATGTCGTCGGCCTCCGCCTCGGCCTCCTGTATTCGTTCTAGAACTTCCGGCCTCGGCATAGTTAGCTACGAGAGGGTTACGACACCGTCTATAAGGGCGTTGCGGAACTGGAAAGGTTGGGCTGATCCGTCGACAGCACCGCCGATCGTCGACCCCAGCGACGGCCCCTCACCTGGCGTCGATTCCCACACAGGGGTTAAAGTGCCCCCGTCCCAAGGGGTCGCGTAATGGGAATACTGCAGCACAAGGGCCGCGCACGCCTGTTCTACAAGTATCTGTCGCAGGTGTACGACCGGATCAACCCCTTCATCTGGAACGAAGCGATGCGGGACGAGGCGATCGACGTCCTCGACCTCGACCCGGACGATCGGGTCCTGGACGTCGGCTGTGGCACCGGTTTCGCCACGGAAGGGTTGCTCGAACACGTCGACGAGGTTCACGGGCTCGACCAGAGTCCCCATCAGATGGCCAAGGCCCGGGCGAAGTTCGGCACGGACGGTCCGGTCCGGTTCTATCGTGGCGACGCGGAGCGACTCCCGTTCGAGACGAACAGTTTCGACGTGGTCTGGTCGTCGGGATCGATCGAGTACTGGCCTCGTCCCGTTCGCACGCTCCGCGAGTTCAGGCGCGTCGTCAAACCGGGCG
>Ga0102931_1001079_pt1 | contig 13496 bp, 10 predicted proteins | sample SalPonR1_C_D1_MG_FD_79282 | JGI IMG/M metagenome (GOLD analysis project Ga0102931, IMG submission 79282) | Salt pond soil microbial communities from South San Francisco under conditions of wetland restoration - Salt Pond MetaG R1_C_D1_MG | ecosystem: Environmental > Aquatic > Marine > Intertidal... | reverse complement strand
GGCCGCATGCCCGATCTCCCCTCCGACAGCCACCTGGACGATCTGCTGCGCACCGCCCGGGAGGCCGCCGAAGCCGCCGCCGACGTGCACGCCCGGTGGGCTGGACGCATCGGCGTCCCCGATGCCTCGTGGAAGCGCTTCGCGGATCTCGTTTCCGAGGCGGATCTCGCGGCGCAACGGGCCGCCCTCGAGGTGATCGGGAGGCACCGTCCCGACGACGCGGTCATGGCCGAGGAGGGGGATGCGGCGGAAACGCCACTTCCTTCCGACGGGAGGCCGATCTGGATCGTGGACCCTCTGGACGGGACGGCGAACTTCCTGCACGGACATCCGATGCATGCGGCGTCGGTGGCCGTGGCGATCTCGGGCCGGGTCATGGCGGGGGCCGTGACCGCGTCCGCCCTCGGCCAGCGATGGTGGGCACGGCGGGGCGGCGGGGCGTTCCGCGACGGTACGGAGATTCACGGTTCGGGCATCACCACCCTCGAGGGGGCGCTGGTGGCGACCGGATTTCCCTTCAAGGAGCTGGATCACCGCGAGGCGTACGGTGCCCAGTTGACGAGGGTGCTCGGCTCGGGCGCACAGGTGCGGCGTGGCGGTTCGGCGGCGCTCGACCTCTGCTTTCTCGCCGACGGGCGGTTCGAGGCCTTCTGGGAGGCCGCGCTCCAGCCGTGGGACTACGCCGCGGGCGCGCTGATCGTCGAGGAGGCGGGTGGGGCGTGCGAGCGGGTCGAAGGGGGTACGCTCGAGCTGGTGCCGGGCAGCATCATCGCGGGAAACTCCGCCGAGATGCTGGCCCTGCTTCGTACATGCGTCACCCGGGAGGTCTGAGACCGGACGCGCGGACCCGCCGTGCGAGAGATCGGGGGCGACCGACCCTGCACGGACACAACGACGAAGCGGGCCCGAGGCATGTGTGCCCCGGACCCGCTCCGGATCGGAACTCCCGGCGGGAGTTCCCGCGTCGAGCGGACGCTACTCGGTGGTCACCGAGCGACCGATCTCGATCTTGCGGCTCTTCGCCTCCGGCGCCTTGGGCAGCGTCACGTGGAGCACGCCGTCGGTGTACTCGGCGGAGATGTCATCCGCCACGACCGTACGCGGAAGCGTGAAGGACCGCTGGAAGGACCCGGACCGACGCTCCCAGATGTGGTAGCGATCGGCGTCCTCGCGGCGCATGTCGTCCTTCTCGCCGCGGAGCGTGAGAATGTTGTTCTCGACCTCGAGTTCCACGTCCTCCTGGCGAACGCCCGGCAGTTCCGCGGTCATGTAGAGGGCCTCGGGCGTTTCCTCGATGTTCACCGAGGGCGACCAGGTTCCCCCGTCCGCCGACGTCGGGAACTGGGTGCCGAGGGCGGCCTGGAGACGATCCCCGAGGGTATCGAGTTCCTGCCACGGATTGCGGTAGTTCCAGCGCGTGATTGCCATGGTATTCCTCCCTTGTGGCATTCGTTGGGAAATGGCTGAGACATTCGGTGGAGCGGCCGGATCGATTCCGGGCGCGTGTCCGCCCGTTGGAAGGTGCAACCGCCGTGCCATTCCCGGGCGCCCCGAATCTGTCAATTTGAACGGGCCCATCGGCTTGAGTCCGGGCCCGGCTGTCGAAGCGGCAGGCCGTGACATCCGGGTCTGTCATTCCTTCAGAAGCGGGCTGGCGCGGGCGCCTCGACCGCCGGGAGGCGCGATCCGCTGGCCCGATCCATGCTACATTTTCCTTCACACCGCTTCCGAACTCCACACCCACCCCACACGCGGTTCCGCATGCGCCCCCGCATTCCCATCGGCATTCTCGGCGTGACCGGTCTGGTCGGTCGACGCGTCCTGGCGCGTCTCGCCGACCATCCGTGGTTCGAGGTGACCGAGGCGGGCGCCTCCGACGCGTCGGTGGGGATGTCGCTCGACGCGATTCTTCACCGGGCGCGCGAAGATCGGGGAGAGGTGGACGCAGGACGAACGTTCGGCAGCGACAGGTCGGAGATGGCGCCGAACGTCACTCAGGGCGGGGTGAGAAGTCTGTCCGAGGTGCGGGGTCTGTCCGGCGAGTGGACGGCCCCCATCCTCGTCTCGGCCCTGCCCTCCTCCGTCGCACGGGACGTCGAACCACGCCTCGCGGCCGCCGGACACCTCGTGGTGAGCAACGCCTCCGCCCACCGGGCGGATCCGTCGATCCCCCTGGTCCTCCCGGACGTCAACCCCGACCACGTCGAGCTGCTCGGGACCGACGGTGGCATCCTCACCAACCCGAACTGCTCGGTCGCGACCTTCGTACCGCCCCTCGCCCGACTCCATCGTGCCTTCGGGGTGGAGGCCGTGTCCGTCACGACCCTGCAGGCCGTCTCCGGCGCGGGCTCCGGCGGACCCACGGTGCTCGATCTGGCCGACAACGTGCTTCCGAACATCCGGGGCGAAGAGGAGAAGGTCTCGCGCGAGCCCCGGAAGCTGCTGGGCCGCGTCGTCGATGGGCGTGTCCAGCCGGCCGACTTCGTGGTCTCCGCCACGACCACCCGCGTGCCCGTTCTGCACGGACACATGGTCGACGTCTCCGTGCGTCTCCGGGGGGATCCCGATCCGGCCGAGGTTCGACGAGCCCTCGACGACGGGCACGGGGAGGTGTTCCCGGAAGGTCCGACGCTCTCGCAGCTGCGCATCCGGGTCCACGACGACGAGATGCGACCGCAGACCCGTCTCGATCGGGATCTGCTCGGCGGGATGGGAGTGACGGTCGGTCGCATCCGCCGGTGCCCCGTCCTCGGCGTGCGCTTCCTCGCCCTCGCGCACAACCTCGAGCGCGGAGCGGCGGGGGCCGCGGTCGCGAACGCCGAGCTCGTGCGGATCCGGGGCCGCATCCCGGGAGTCCCGGCGTGAGCGGCGCGGCGGTGTTCAAGTTCGGCGGCACCTCGCTCGGGGACGCGAGCCGGATCGCGGACGTCGCGGCGCTGATCGCCGGGGTCGAGTCCCCGCCGGTCGTCGTGGTCTCTGCCCCCGGTGGTCTGACCACGGCGCTGGTGGAGATCGCGGACGCCGGACCTCGTTCCGGGGAGTCCCCGTCGGACGGCGGTCGTGCCGGCGGGAGGCGGGAACCCGCCCCCGAAGCCCGTGCGACCCTCCGGGAGATGACGCTGAACCTGGCCCGGCGGGTCGGAGGCGATGCGCTGGGCGAGGAGATCGAGCGACTGGTCCTGGATCGGCTCGCCACCTTCGATCGGGACCATGCCCTCGCAGCCGGATCCGCTCGTGACGCCCTGCTCGCGGTCGGTGAGGATGTCTCGGCCCGGCTGCTGACCGAGGCCCTCGAACGTCGAGGTGTCGAGGCGGCTCGGGTCGACGCCCGCGACGTGATCCGAACGGACGACGCATTCGGATCGGCGGCCCCGGACCCCGACGCCATCCGGGAGACCGCCCGAACGCGCCTGCTCCCGGTTCTGGCCGGGGGTGGCGTGCCGGTGGTCCAGGGCTTCGTCGGGGCGACGCCGGACGGCCGAACCACGACGCTCGGACGTGGAGGGTCGGACCTGACGGCCACCCTGATCGGCGCCGCGCTCGGGAGCAGCGCCGTGCACATCTGGACCGACGTGGACGGCATCCTGACCGGAGATCCGCGCTGGGTCGACCGCCCCCGTTCGCTCGACGTGGTGGGGTTCGAAGAGGCGGTCGAACTCGCGTGGTTCGGGGCCCGGGTGCTGCATGCGGGCGCGGCCAAGCACGCCGTCGCGCACCGGCTCCCGGTCAGGATCCGGAGCACGTTCGCACCGGAGCGGCCCGGCACTCTGGTGCTCGCGGAGCGGTGGGGTGGCCCCGACATCGCGGCGGTCGCCTGCAAGCGCTCCGTCGCGCTGATCCAGGTCCGGTCCCGACCGAGCGCCATCGAGTACGGGTTTCTCGCCGAGGTCTTCGGCACACTCGCCGAGCTCCGCACCCCGGTGGACCTCGTGGCGACCTCCCACACGTCGACCGCCTTCACGATCGACGAGGACGCCGAGCTGGGGGCGCTGGCCGACGCCCTCGACCGCGTCGCCGAGGTGGATGTGCGGCGGGGGCTGTCCACCGTGACGGTGGTGGGGCGAGGACTCCTGCGGGAGCCGGGGTTCGCGGCCCGGGTGTTCCAGACGGTGGCCTTCACCTCCGTGCACCTGATCTCGCAGGCGACCGACTCGTCGCTGTCGTTCCTCGTGGACGACGCGGAGGCGGAGAGGCTCGTCCGCAGGCTGCACCTCGTGCTCATCGAGGGCCGCACCAGCCGGGCACCGACGTACCGGGACCCCCGAACCGACATGGCCCCGGACGACATGAGGGGAGCGCTGTGAGGATTCTCCTCCTGGGCCACGGTGTGATGGGTCACACCGTCGAAGGCCTCGCCGACGATGCCGGCCACGTGATCGCCGGGCGGGTCGACAGGGAGGATCCGCCCCTGACGGCCGACACCTTCGACGCGGACGTCGCGATCGAGTTCGCGGGACCCGATGGAGCGCCCTCCCGGATCCGGCAGGCCGTCGCCGCGGGACTCCCGGTCGTGTCGGGCTCGACCGGCTGGGACGACGACTTCGACGACGTCCGTCGAACCGTGGAAGAACACGGGGGCGCGCTCCTCCATGCCCCGAACCTCTCCATCGGCGTGGCCGTGTTCGAACGCGTGGTCCGTCGGGCGGCGCAGCTGCTCGACATGGTGCCCGACTACCGTCTCGAGCTCGAGGAGACCCACCACACCCGGAAGGTCGACCACCCGTCCGGTACCGCCAGGTGGCTGGCCGACGCCGTCGTCCAGCACGTATCGCGGCTCGAAGGATGGAGCGCCCAGCTGATGCCGGGACGCGACGAATCACCGGTCGACGACGCCGGGCAGCGCGATCTGCCGGTGCGATCCTACCGGGAGGGCGACGTGCCCGGGACCCATGTCCTGCGCGCCTCCGGACCCGACGACGTCATCGAGCTGACGCATCGTGCCCTGAACCGGGACGGCTTCGCCCGGGGCGCGATCCGGGCGGCAGAGTGGCTCCCCGGCCACCGCGGTGTGTACACGCTCGACGACATGCTCGATGATCTTCTCACAACCACCCCGTCGGACACACCATGAGCGACGCGATCTTCAGGGGAACCGGCCCCGCCCTCGTCACGCCCTTCGACGCCGACGGCGAGGTGGACCTCGAGGTCTTCACGAGCCTCGTCGAGCGGCAGATCGCCGGCGGCGTCCACTTTCTGGTGCCATGTGGCACGACGGGAGAGAGTGCGACCCTGACTCCGACCGAGCAGTCCACGCTCATTCGTCGCACCGTGGAGATCGCGGGCGGACGTCTCCCCGTCCTCGCGGGTGCGGGCTCGAACGTGACACGCGCCGCGGTCGCCTTCACCCGGGCGGCGGCCGACGCCGGAGCGGACGGTGTCCTCGTGGTCACGCCCTACTACAACAAGCCGTCCCTCGACGGCCTCGCGCTCCACTACTCGGCCGTCGCCGGGGTGGGCCTCCCGATCGTCCTCTACAACGTTCCGGGTCGTACCGGCGCGAACGTCACGCCGGACGCCCTCGACGAGATCGTGCGCCGTGTGCCGTCCGTGGTCGGCGTGAAGGAGGCCGCCGGTGACTTCGGCCAGTTCCAGGAGCTGGTACGCCGACGTCCCGAGGGATTCGTCGTGCTCTCGGGAGACGACGACCTCGCCGCGGGCCAGTGCGCGATCGGAGGGGACGGCCTGATCTCGGTCGTTGCGAACGAGGACCCCGCCGGCGCCTCCGAAATGGTGCGTTCGGCTCGCGCGGGCCGGCTGGAGACGGCGCGTGCCCACATGCATCGGCTGCTTCCGCTGATCCGTGCCAACTTCCTCGAGTCGAACCCGGGTCCGGTGAAGGCGGCCATGGCCCGGATGGGACTGCTCGAGAATCGCCTCAGGGCGCCACTCGCACCGGTGCGTTCCGCCGTCGCCGAGAAGATCGAGGCCGCCCTCGCGCACGCCGAGCTCCTCGACGCACCCGCCTCGGGCTGATCTCCCGGGATCTTCGACCTCCGCCACCGACTCACGATCCTCGACCCTCGACCTCTCCACCATCGATTCAGCCCATGAGTCCAGAGCAACTCGAATCCGAGATCCGCGACCTCTTCGACCAGGACACCCCCGACCGACGTCGCGCCCGGGCGGCGGTCGCCGGCCTGCTCACGGCTCTCGACCGGGGTGACGTCCGCGCCGCCCGGCGGGGTGACGAGGGCTGGGAGGCGGTATCCTGGGTGAAGCAGGGGATCCTCCTGGCCTTCCGAGTGGGCCACACCCAGAACTTCCGGCCCTGGATTCCCGGCACGAACGAGGCGTTCGCCGGCAGCGACTTCAGCTTCGCCGATCGGGACACGCTCCCGCTCCGGAGGCTGGACGGCCCGTCCGAGAACGTGCGGATCGTGCCCGGCGGAAGTTCGGTCCGGGCGGGCGTCCACCTCGGTTCCGGCGTGGTGGTGATGCCGCCGGCCTACATCAATGTGGGTGCCCGGGTCGGCGACGGGTCCATGATCGACTCCCACGCTCTGGTGGGATCCTGCGCGCAGGTCGGGGATCGCGTCCACCTGAGTGCCGGGGCACAGCTGGGCGGCGTACTGGAGCCGATCGGGCTCCGACCCGTGATCGTGGAGGACGACGCGATGATCGGCGCCAACTGCGGGATCTTCGAGGGGACGCTGGTCGGAGAGGGTGCGGTGCTCGCCCCCGGCGTCCAGCTCACCGGCTCCACCGCGGTGCACGATCTGGTGCGGGACGAGATCTACCGGGCGTCGTCGGAGACGCCCCTCACGATTCCACCGGGAGCCGTGGTCGTGCCCGGAAGCCGACCCGCCTCCGGGAAGGTCGGTCGCCTCTCCGGCATACAGCTGTACGTCCCGGTCATCGTGAAGTACCGCGACGCGAAGACCGACGCCGCGACCGCGCTCGAGGACGCGCTGCGCTGATCGACCCGGGTGTCCCGGCGGCTTCAGACCCCGCGCGTCAGATCGCGCGCGAGGTTCGCGGCTCCGCGGGCGGCGTCCACGACCCGGTCGGACACCCGGAGGCCACGCTGCTCGAGTTCGACCACGACGCGCGTGCGGATCAGCGCCTCCGGGGATGCGAGGAGGCCGCCGGCCAGCGCCACATCCGCGGGACCGCCCCAGGGTGCGAGGGACTCCCGGAGAGCGGTCGCGTGATCGGCGAGCGCTTCCACCGCCTCCCCCAGGATGTGGCCGGCCGCGGCGTCGCCCGCGTCCGCCGCCTCGACGACGATCCGGACGAGTGCCGCCACCTGTCCCTTGGACGCCTCGGCGACCCACACGGGCAAGTCGGCGACCGACGGACACCCGGACGCCTCGATGAGCGCCGGAAGAAGGCCCGTCGGGTGTGCCCTCCCGTCGGCCATCCGCATCGCCGCACGAAGACCCTCCAGGCCGATCCGATAGCCGGAGCCCTCGTCTCCGAGTAGCGCCCCCCAGCCCCCGACCCGCATCTCTTCGCCCCCGTCGCCGCGTCCCGTGGCGACCGACCCGGTCCCGGCGATCAGCAGGATTCCCGGGCCCTCCGGGAACGCGTCCCGGAATGCCGCCTCGAGATCCGTGCCGACAACGGTCGCGCGCGCGAGATTCCGACCCCGAAGCACGTCCTCGACCGCGGACCGGGCTCGCTCGCTCCCCGCCCCGGCCAACCCCGCCCACAGCGCGGCCGCCGGCAGGCCATTCCCCGCGGAGGCGACCGCGGACCGTATCGTCCTCTCCACGGCATCGGCGGCGGCCTCCGGTCGCAGCGGGTCGATCAGCGCGGCTTCCCCATCGGCGCGCCCGAGCTCGCGGCCGTCCTCATCCAGGGCGACGGCCCGGGTCCGGGTCCCGCCCCCGTCGACGCCGACCGCGACGACGCTCACGGGCCCCGCCCCGCCGCGTGGGCCCCAGCAGGTGCGCGCCTCATGACGAAGCCCCGGACTCGAGGGGTGCGCCCCCCCGCCCCAGCGTGGCACCCACGGTCCATGTGACCAGCGCGCCGAGCGGCACGAACCAGGTCCACGCCAGCGCGAACGGGAGCACCTCGGCACGACCCGCGACCCAGATCGCGGCGATCACGGCGATCCCGGCGCCCATCCCGAGGGCGGCGCTCCGACCGTCCGCCCGGGTCGAGAACAGGGACAGCAGGAAGGCGCCGAGCAGACCACCGTAGACCAGCGACGCCACGGCGAGCGCGACCTCGACCGCGGTCGTCCCGAGCCCGAACGGAATGAAGACGATGGCCCCGCCGACGAGTGCCACCGCCCAGATCAGCGTGAAGACCCGTCCGGCCTTGAGCGTTCGGGCATCGTCGTCGATCGCACCGACGGCCGGTGCCCAGAAGTCGTAGGCCGTCGCGGAAGCGAGCGCGTTGATCGAACTCGACAGCGAGGACATCGCCGCGGCGAAGACGCCCGCCACGAGAAGTCCGGTGATCCCGGGTGGAAGCGCCTCCACGATGAAGGTCGCGAAGATGGCGTCGTTCGACTCGAACGCGCGGCCTCCGAAGTACACCCAGAGACCGAGACCGAGCAGCAGGAACACCAGGAACTGACCGATCACCGCGATGCCCGATCCGACCAGCGCACGCTGGGAGTCGCGCAGGGACCGGCACGTGAGGAGTCGCTGCACGATCAGGTAGTCGGTGCCGTGCGAGGCCATGGTGAAGAGCGCCCCTCCGAGCACGCCCGCCCAGATCGTGTATGCGACTCCCGGATCCAGGCTCGCGTCGAGCACCGTGAGCTTTCCGGCCGCGCCCGCCTGGGAGAAGATCTCCCCCCATCCGCCCGGCACGGCCGACTGGAGCGCCATCGCCGCGAGCAGCGCACCCCCGAGGTACAGGACCATCTGCAGGGCGTCGACCCAGACCACCGCACGGATGCCCCCGGCGTAGGTGTAGATGACCGTCAGCCCACCAATGACCGCGATCGAGGTCGGGTACGACCACCCGGTGATCAGAGCGAGCGGGATCGACGTCGCGAACAGACGCACCGAGTCCGCGAGCAGCCGGGTGACCATGAAGATCCCGGATGTGAAGCGCCGCACGCCGACGCCGAACCGGCGTTCCAGCATCTGGTACGCCGTCGAGATCTCGCCCCGGGCGTACGCGGGCAGCATGAACGCCGCCACCACGATGCGTCCGAGCAGGTAGCCGGCGGTGAGCTGCAGGAAGGTGAGCGTCCCGAGGTACGAGACCCCGGGGATGCTCAGGAAGGTCAGGGTACTGGTCTCGGTCGCGACCACCGAGAGCATGACCGCCCACCAGGGGAGGTTTCGGCCCCCGAGAAAGTAGTCCTTCGCCCCGCGCGAGCCGCGGCCGAGCCACGAGCCCCACAGGGTGACGCCCAGCAGCCAGACGGCGAGGACGAAGAAGTCGAGCGGGGCGACCGCCTCGCTCACCGCCCGTCCCTGGCCGGAATCCGGGGCTGCACCGCGCGATCGGTCAGCGCCCGTACGGCCAGATCGGCGACTTCGCGCCGCATCGGGGCGTGCCGCGTGTTCTCGCGGGTCGGGTTCACCCTGTTCGTCAGCACGATCACGAAGAGGTCCAGCTCGGGATCGATCCAGATCGACGTACCCGTGTAGCCGGTGTGCCCGAAAGCGTCCTCCGTGATCCAGCGTCCCGCCGAGGAGTTGGCGCCCGACGGCGTGTCCCACCCCAGGCCGCGGGTGGACGACGCGCGCTGCCGGGTCGTGAAGTCACGGACGGTGGACGCCTCGATGACGCGCTCGCCCGAGTCCGTCACGCCCTCCCGCAGCATCGTGCGGGCGAATCGGGAGAGGTCGACCGCAGTCGAGAAGAGTCCGGCGTGGCCGGCCACCCCCCCGTATGCGTGCGCGTTCTCGTCGTGCACCTCGCCGTGGACGTGGTAGCCCCGGTAGATCGTGTCGATCTCCGTCGGTGCGATACGCCCCCGGAGGGACTCCGGCGGGACGAATCGCGTGTCGACCATGCCGACCGGCTCGAAGAGGCGGTCCCGCAGCAGTTCGCCGAGGGACGACCCCGACACCCTCTCCAGGACCCGGGCGAGCGTCATCACCCCGATGTCGGAGTACACGTATCGCGTTCCGGGATCGGCTTCCAGCGGCTCCATGTCGATGGCGCGATCGTAGGCGTCACGACCGGAAATCTGCATGTACCAGCGCCGAAAAGCGGGGAGTCCGGCCCGATGGGTAAGAAGCTGCCGGATCGTGACATCCGCCTTGCGGGGGTCTCCGTCGGCCCAGGTCGGCAGGTGGTCCACCACCCGATCGTCCACGGAGAGGGCACCGTCGTCGACCAGCATCATCGTGGCGCTGGTCGTCCCGATCACCTTCGTCAGCGACGCCAGGTCCCAGATGGTGGTGGGACCGGTGCCGACCCCAGCGACGGGACCGACGGTGTCGAGCACCCCGTAGCTGCGGGTCCAGGTGAAGCCCCCGGTGCGACCGATCGCGACCGTGGCCCCGGGCGCCACACCGTCCGCCACCGCCGAGTCCACCAGGGCGTCCACCCGCGCCAGCATCTCCGGCGCGAAGCCGGCCCGCTCCGCCGGCGACGCCCCACCCTCCTGCGCCGCCAGCGAGGCGACGCTCGCCGTCATCGGCATGGCGACCAGGCCGAGCCCGAGCGCCACCGACGAGGCTGTCGAACGCATCGATCGAAGACTCATCGGCGAGGCTCGCGAGCCGGGATGCGAAGCCCCGACCCGATCGGGAGGTCGTCGGTGACCCGGGTCGGGGACGTCCCGGAGATGGTGAAGTCACCGAAGAGACCGCCGGCCGCCGCCCGCTGGCTCGCCTCGCTGCCGCTCCACGCGAGCATGTAGGCCTGCACGCCGTCGAGCTCACGGAGGAGGTACGGGTTTCCGAACGACACCACCACATGCGGGACTCCCGCCTCCGACAGGGCGGTCAGGAAGTCGGTGGTTTCCTCCGGAAGCGCCACCGTTCCCTGGTACGAGAGCGCGGTGATGTAGAGCGACACCACCACGAGGTCGGACCGACGAGCCTCGCCCAGCAGGGCGTCGTACGTGGTCTCCGAGGTGGCCCGTCCGATCGTCTCCCGTCGAAGCCGTGGATAGCGTGCACCCATCTCGGCATCGAAGAATCGCCCGGCGAAGAGGTCGCTCTCCCGCCGGTAGGTGACCGACATCACCCGCGCTGTCCGGGTACCGAGAAGCGGCATGAGATTCCGGTCGTTGCGGAGGACGGTGATCGACCGTCTGGCGACCTCGTCGGCGATGTCCTGATGGGCGGGGATTCCAACCACCTCCGGGACCGCGTCGATGTCCACCATCCGCTGCTCGACGAGCCCGAGCCGCTGCTTGTGGGTGAGGATGCGGCGCACGGACGCATCGATCCTCTCCTCGGAGATTCGCCCATCGAGCACGGCACCGACCACGGCGTCGATCGTGCCCGGCACCGAGGGCGGCATGAGCAGCACATCCGCCCCGGCCTCGACCGCGAGCACGGCGGCCTCGTCCCGGCCGTATTCCCGATCGATCGCCCCCATGTCCATCGCATCGGTGAAGAGGAGCCCCTCGAAGCCCAGTTCCTCCCGGAGCAGGCCGGTGAGGACGGGTTCGGACAGGGTCGCCGGCCGATTCGTGCCGCCGTTGACGGAAGGAACCGTGATGTGGGCGGTCATCACCCCGTCCATGCCGGCGTCGATGGCGTCACGGAAGGGGCGCAGCTCGACGGTGTCCATCCGCGCGCGATCCACCTGGATCGTGGGCAGACCGATGTGCGAATCGGTCTCGGTATCCCCATGCCCCGGGAAGTGCTTTCCGGTGGCGATGACCCCGTGCTCCTGCATTCCCCGGACCAGCGCCGTACCCAGACGCGATACCGCCGCCGGGTCCTCTCCGAGCGAGCGCACGTTGATGATCGGGTTGTCGGGATTGTTGTTCACGTCCAGTACCGGCGCGAAGGCGACGTGGACCCCGACGGCGCGTGCTTCCTCCGCCGTGATCCGTCCCATTTCGTACGCGAGTCCCGCATCCCCCGTGGCTCCGACCGCCATGAGCGTCGGGAAGTTCGTCGCGCCGCCCAGCGAGATGTTGGTGGAGGCGTGCAGAATTCCGGAGAGGCGGAAACCGGCTCCCGTCTCGAAATCGCCCGAGACCATCAGGGGGAGGCGGGAGTGCGACTGGAGGTCGTTGAGCTTGAGCGCCACACCCATCGGCGAGCCGACCGACATCACGAACCCACCGATCTGGTACTCCTCGATCCATCGGCGAAGACGCTCGTGCTCGGCGCTTCCCTTGGGCGCGTAGGTGCCGAGCACGAAGGGCATCACCATCTGGCCGACCTTCTGGTGCAGCGTCATGTCCTGCAATTCGCGATCCACCCACGACTCCGGGTCCGGCGCGGCAGCCGGCTCCGGCGCGGGCTCCGGCACCGGGTCCTCGATCAGGATGTCAACGAACTCGACAGGTACGGAATCCGACTCCTCCTCCGGCTGCGGAGCCGGTTCGGGCTCGGGCACGGTGGCAGGAGTCGAACCGGCGCACGCCATCGTGAGCGAGGCGGAAACGAGAACCAGCGAGAGGAAAGGACGTCGGAATGAGGGTGTCACAGGGAGCCTGAGGCGGTCGAAGAAGGAGGAGGACATCGTTGGTGCACGGCGCGGTTCGGGGTCCGGTGGGCGAGCCGACCGGGGCGGTTCGTCGGCCGCCGCTCACGAGCAGCTTGCGGGGAGATCCACGGCCCGGCCTTTTCCATACCCACTCGCCGGCAACCTAGGTCTCTTCCGCATGCATCGACAATCCCACCAGCTCGCCCTCATGGCGCTGATCCTCACGTCGCTCCTGACCGGGTGCGAGCCGGCACCGGCCGCGTCCGAGAGCGCGCCGCAGCACCCGGAGGTACGGGCCGGGGCGAAGGTGCTGGTCGACGACTCGATCTCTCTGGTGGCGGGCTACAGGGTCGGGCTCATCACGAATCATACGGGGCTCGTCGAGACCGCCGGCTCGGGCGTTCGCTCGACCGCCGACGTCCTGGCCGATCTGCCCGGCGTCGATCTGGTCGCGCTGTTCGCACCGGAACACGGAATTCGCGGCGAGGCGGAGGCGGGCGTCGCGGTCGAGGACGCGGTGGACGAAGCCACCGGAGTCCCCGTGTACTCGCTGTACGGCGGCACACGCGAGCCGTCTCCGGACGTCCTCGCGGATCTGGACGTCCTCCTCTTCGACATCCAGGACATCGGCACGCGCTACTACACCTACGTCTGGACGATGTCGCTCGCGATGGAGGCGGCGGGACGGGCGGGCGTACGCTTCGTGGTCCTGGACCGTCCGAATCCGATCGGCGGCACGATTCAGGGGAATGTGCTGGATCCCGAGTACTCGACCTTCGTGGGGCGCTACCCGGTGCCGATGCGTCACGGACTCACACCGGGCGAGCTCGCGCGCCTGCTGGTCGGCGAGTTCGGGGTCGCGGTGGACCTCACGGTGGTGCCGGCGGACGGGTGGACGCGCGACCAGCCCTTCGACGCCACCGGACTCCCCTGGGTCCCCCCCTCCCCCAACATGCCGAGCG
>Ga0102931_1001078_pt1 | contig 13496 bp, 8 predicted proteins | sample SalPonR1_C_D1_MG_FD_79282 | JGI IMG/M metagenome (GOLD analysis project Ga0102931, IMG submission 79282) | Salt pond soil microbial communities from South San Francisco under conditions of wetland restoration - Salt Pond MetaG R1_C_D1_MG | ecosystem: Environmental > Aquatic > Marine > Intertidal... | reverse complement strand
TTGGCACCCATTTTAGTAAGAAAAATCAAAGTTCCCGGACTGGTAGGTATTATTTTAGCGGGTACTGTCGTGGGGCCAAGTATCCTCGGTTTGCTGGAAAGAGACAGTACCATTGAACTCTTAGGTACCGTTGGGTTGCTCTACCTGATGTTTATGGCCGGTCTTTCGATCGATCTTAACCGGTTTGAAAAGTTGAGAAATCAAAGTATCGGGTTTGGTACTATTTCTTACATTTTTCCGGCTGTTGGTGCTTATTTCGCCGGTATTCATCTTCTGAATTACTCCGTTGAAAGCTCGTTGCTGCTGGGTGCCATTGTCGGTTCACATACTCTGCTTGCTTACCCGATTATTGAACGGCTGGGCATCACTAAGAATACGGCTGTTACCATGTCGATGGGTGGGACACTGGTTACGGATACGCTTTCTTTAGGGATTTTGGCTGTGATTGCCGGTACTGTTGGCGAGAGCCAGGGGGCGGGTTACTGGACGGCTTTTGCAATTTCAATAGGTGTTTTTCTTACTGCTGCCATTATAATATTACCACGCCTGGGCCGATGGTTCTTCAGAAATATGAAGCATGATACCTATGTAGATTTTGTATTTATGATGGCAGTTCTATTCTCCACGGCATTCCTTGCCGAACTGGCAGGTTTAGCGTCCATTATCGGGGCATTCATTGCCGGGCTGCTTTTGAACCGGCTGGTGCCTATGAATGGTACGCTGATGAACCGCATCCAGTTTGTGGGGAATTCCATGTTCATTCCCTTCTTCCTTATTTCTGTAGGTATGCTGGTAGATGTACAGGTACTGGCAAGTCTTGAAGTTTGGTTGATTGCAATTTTATTTACCGCGTTAGTATTTGTTGGAAAAGGAGTTTCGTCATTAATTGTAAAGTTGATTAAAGGATTTTCGAATGCAGAAGGATATGTGATATTCGGTTTAACCACCCCCCAATCTGCAGCTACATTGGCAGTTACACTTTTGGGATTTGACCTCGGATTTTTTAATCATACTGCTGTAAACGCTGTAGTCATTTTAATTCTTATCACTTGTTTGGTTGGGCCGTGGCTGGTGGAAAAATATGGCCGTGATGTTGCCATCCAGGAAGAAAAGAAACCGTATGAACCGTCAGAATCTCCACAGCGAATTTTGGTTCCACTTGCCAACCCCGAAACATCAGATACGTTGATGGATATTGCATTTATGATACGTGATGAAAAATCGGCTCAGCCTGTGTTTCCACTTACGGTGGCCAGGGATGGAAAAGATGTTGAGACACAAGTTGCGAAAGGAGAAAAAATGTTGAGTCATGCTGTTATTCATGCTGCTGCTGCCGAAGTGCCGGTAAATCCTGTTACCTCGGTAGATTATAACATTGCAAATGGCATTGCCAGGGCGGTGAGTGAGAATCTTGGATCTGTAGTCATTATCGGATGGAATGGAACAACCTCGACCAAAAGCCGGATATTTGGCAGTATTCTGGATCAACTCCTGCTGGAGATCGATGAAATGGTAATGGTTTCCAGGATATCAAAACCGATAAGCACGCATACTCGAATACTAATTGCTGTTCCTCCATTTGCCTCAACTGAAAGTGGATTTTCGGGGGCAATTCGGTCTTTAAAACTGATGGCCGACCAAACGGGTGATCAACTTGTATTTGTTCTGACCAGCGAACAAAAAGAGTACGTTCAGAAAAGAATTGAAAAAGTAAAACCTAATCTTGAAACAGAGTTTCAAACCATTGAAAAATGGTCAGATCTACCGTCTTGGCTGGACAAGACCGTTCACGATGATGATATATTCGTTTTAATAAGTGCAAGAGAAGGTTCCCTCTCCTGGCGTCCCGCACTGGACCGCCTACCGCGTGTTGTAGCTCAGAGATATCCCGAACTGAGCTTTATTACGGTTTATCCTTCTGAAGCTGAAACTGATTCCGGCGGACTCAATCAGGATATGAATCTGAAACTGCTCGACCAGGACAGAATTTATCTGACCGATACCGGTGAGAATATTGAGCAAGTGCTTATTGAAATGCTGAAAACAGAAGTTAGTGTCGATAAAAAAGATATTGAACAGCTTGTATTAAAACTTTTAAATAGCTCGAGAGATTATTCACCAGAATTAATGTCGGGGGTTGTACTATATGACGCACATACTTCATTAGTGAGTAAACAAATGTTGATAAAGGGAATTGTGAGAAACGGATTTCAAGTACCCAAAACAGCAAGTAAAGCGTATGTTGTTTTACTGCTTCTGAGTCCGAAAGAAATGAGAGTCCGCGAGCATCTAAAAGGGGTTAATACAGTTGCACGGCTCATTCGTCCAGGGGAAAGCCTTGAAAGACTGAAAAATGTCGATACAAAAGATGAGATTTACAGTATCTTATTTAAACAATAGCAATGCGGCCCGCCTGAGATAGACGATCAACGTATCAAATATGTATAAGTTAATTCTAATCCGCATTCTATTGGAAAAACAAATTTTTAATGAATGAGGATATTGAAGATATTGTTGATTCCTTTTTACAGCACCAGATTATTTATTCAGCTTGTATGCCAGCATATGTATAAAATGAATTTTGTTCTAACAAAACAGACGATATGTTAGTGTTTTTGATTTGCGCTCAATAGTAATAAGAATAATAATTAAATACATTCGAAGAAGAACAAATACTCAATGAAGCATAAGAAGCTTAAGAAAGAACTGGGTCTGTGGGATGTTTTTTCGATTAGTACCGGAGCCATGTTTAGTTCCGGATTCTTTCTTCTTCCGGGTATTGCAGCCGCCGAAACAGGCCCCTCAGTTTTCCTTGCATATCTATTTGCCGGTATTTTAGTACTTCCGACCATGTTTAGTGTTTCGGAACTTGCAACAGCAATGCCGAAATCCGGAGGAACTTATTACTTTATAGATCGCAGCCTCGGGCCCATGATGGGAACTATCGGCGGGATAGGCTCATGGTTTGCCCTTGTATTAAAGAGTGCTTTTGCCCTGATAGGTATGGGCGCTTATATTGGCATTTTTTATGATCTGCCAATCACGTTTGTTGCCATAATATTAACGATTATGTTCGGAATCATTAATGTGATTGGTGCAAAAGAGACCACTTTTCTGCAAAAAATTTTAGTAGCCTCTTTATTGGTAATCATGTTTTTCTACATTCTTCAAGGGGTTTTTGCAATCATTTCACTCGACTTTTTTGAGATAGCTAAAACACAGTTCCAGCCCTTTTTTATCGGGGGTGTAAATGGTATGCTAGCAACGATCGGTATGGTTTTTGTTTCTTATGCTGGCTTAACGAAGGTTACAAGTGTAGCAGAGGAAGTTAAAAATCCAGACAGAAATATTCCCCTGGCAATGATATTATCTCTGCTCGTTGCCGTATTTGTCTACGTAGTTGGAGTATACATTATGGTTACATTATCGGACCCGGTTCAATTTCGCTCCGACCTGACTCCAGTGGCTACAGTCGGTCAAATTTTTATGAATTGGCTACCCGGTTCTACTGGATTGGTGTTGGTGGTTATTGCAGCAATTGCAGCGTTTGCATCTACGGGTAATGCGGGAATTATGTCTGCTTCACGCTACCCGATGGCGATGGCCCGTGATAGATTGATTGACAAGAGATATTCTGGAGTTCATGCACGATTTGGTACACCCACTGTTTCAATATTGGCAACAGTATTAACGATGATTTTTGTACTTCTGCTGTTTGATGTGGAGTCGGTAGCAAAACTTGCAAGTGCGTTTCAGTTACTTTTGTTCGGATTATTAAACCTTGCCGTTATTGTGATGCGTGAAAGTAAAATTGAGGAGTATGATCCCGGTTTTAAGTCACCATTTTATCCTTGGTTTCACATCGCTGGAATGATTATTTCGACTCTTTTGATTCTTGAGATGGGTCTGATTTCTATTCTATTCACCAGCCTGATCGCCATCTTCAGCATAGGTTGGTATTTCTATTATGCCTACAACAAAGTGGAGAGAGAAGGTGCTATTTATCATGTACATGCACGTTTAGGTGAGCGCAGGTATCATGGTCTGGAACATGAAATGAGAACTATTCTCAGGGAAAAAGGCTTACGCAATGAAGATCCGTATGAGAAGGTGATTGGACGGGCGGCAGTCTTTGATTTTAATCAAAAAATGCGATTTGAGGAAGTAACAGATATGGTTACCCAAGAACTCTCAGACAGGGTTAACTTCTCTAAGGAAGAATTGAGTAAAAGGTTTTTAAAGAATCTTGAAGAAGGCATTATTACTGTATCTCAGACAGCTGCTCTCAAACACATTAGGGTGGACAAGGATATTGAAACCGAGATAGCATTGGTAAGGTGTAAAAAGGGTTTTTATATTGACAAATCGTTTCTGGAAGACAATGAATCTGTAGAGGGGAATAAAATTTATTGCCTTATCTATTTAATCAGCTCTACTAAGAATTCGGGCCAGCATCTGCGAATACTTGCCCACCTTGCCGAAATGATTGATAACACAAATTTCACTGAAAGATTTCTTAATGCACAAGATATATCGGATATTCGTGAGATCCTTCTGCGTGACGAACACTTCATAAACATAACTTTAAAACAAAATTCCGAATCTAAAAGGATTATTGGAAAACAGATAAAGGAACTGGAAGATTTTCTTCCCGGAAAGAGCCTTATTACAATGGTAAAACGAAACGATGAGCTCGTTTTTCCACATGGTGATACGGTGCTCCAGGAGAATGATATTCTTTCAATAATCGGTGAGAAAGAAGATATCGAGGAGTTAAAATCATTTCTTTAATTAAACTGTGAAATTAACCGGAAAAAGTCCCGCCTTAAAATTTCACTCTGATTCCCCAAAAGCTTTTCATAGCTTAAATTTATTTTATTTATAACAGCTGAGACTTAAAAATCTTCCATAATTTCAGTCCCCGGGAAGATTAACAACAAATTACAAACACATTGATATGGCAGTGATGCCGATTTATCAATGAATAATTTAAAAATTGAATTAACTACATATTTGTGCCTGAACCACTCAATAAACTAGATAAACAACTCGGCGCTTTTGACGTATTTTCGATAGCAACTGGTGCAATGTTCAGTTCCGGTTTCTTCCTTTTACCTGGATTGGCAGCAGCCCAAACGGGCCCTTCGGTAATTCTGGCTTATTTTGCAGCCGGGATTTTAATATTGCCTGCCATGTTTAGCGTAGCTGAACTATCTACGGCAATGCCCAGAGCAGGAGGTGCGTATTATTTCATTGATAGAAGTTTAGGGCCATTGTTTGGGACGGTAGGAGGAATTGGATCATGGTTAGCACTCATTTTTAAAAGTGCATTTGCACTAATCGGAATGGGAGCGTACATAGGAATTTTTATTGATCTGCCCATTACGCCAGTTGCGATAGTTCTTACACTAGTATTTGGTTTCACCAACATCGTGGGTGCTAAGGAAAGTAGTTGGCTTCAAAATGTGTTGGTATCAGTCCTTATAAGTATCCTTATATTCTATGTATTTCAGGGGAGTTTTGCGGTTTTTAACCTGGATTTTTTTGAAATTATTCGGAGTGAATTTAGTCCATTCTTTCAGTTTGGTGCGCAGGGATTTTTTGCAACGATAGGTTTTGTATTTGTATCGTATGCAGGTTTGACGAAAGTAGCAAGTGTATCAGAGGAAGTGCGGAACCCAGATCGAAATATCCCGTTAGGGATGATGCTTTCTTTGGCAACTGCAACATTTATCTATGTTGTTGGAGTGTTTATTATGGTTATGCTGCTGGATCCTGAAGCCCTGCACTCAGATTTGACACCCGTGGCTACAGCCGGTGAAGTGTTTATGAACTGGTTGCCAGGGGAGGTTGGATTGATACTTATCGTTGTGGCAGCGATTGCAGCATTTGCATCTACTGCGAATGCAGGAATTATGCCGGCTGCAAGATACCCGTTGGCGATGGCGCGAGATCAACTTATTCCAAAATATTTTTCTGAACTGGGTCGTTTCGGTACGCCCACCCTTGCAACATTGGCAACAGTCGGTGCTATGATTGTGCTCATACTTCTATTCAATGTAGAATCGGTTGCAAAGCTTGCCAGTGCATTTCAACTTCTTCTTTTCGGGATTTTGAATGTATCTGTAATTGTCATGAGGGAAAGCGAAATTGAAGGGTATGACCCCGGTTTTAAATCCCCCTGGTATCCATATATGCAGGTTGCGGGAATTTTCGTTTCCGGATTCCTGATTGCAGAAATGGGGTTTTTATCTATCTTATTTACCCTTGTTATCGCCACTATTAGTGTGATATGGTACTTCAGTTATGCACAGGAGAAAGTGAAACGGCAGGGAGCCATATATCACGTTCATGCGCGGCTTGGACAGTATCGATATGAAGGACTTGAGAGAGAAATGCGGGGTATCATGCGTGAAAAAGGGTTGCGGAAAGAGGATCCGTATGAAAAAGCCATCAGTCGGTCTCTTGTTTTTGATATTGAAGATGAGGTAGTGCTCGAATCCGTTACAGATATGGTTTGTGCAATGATGGCTGAGAGAGCAAATACTAAAAAAGCACACCTGGTTAAAATGTTTTCAAAGGATCCAAGTGAAAATGTTATATCTGTTGGCCATTCAACCGCTCTAAAGCATGTACGGATTGAGAACGATATGGATACTGAGGTTGCTCTCGTCCGTCTAAAAAATGGATTAAAAACAACTTCAGATTCCGGCGAAGAAGAGAAGTTCCATTGTTTGATTTACCTTGCAAGTTCGATCAACAAATCGGGTCAGCATTTGCGAATCCTTGCTCACCTCGCGGAGATGATAGATAATATTGACTTTGAGGAGCGCTGGTTAAATGCGAGCGATATTGCCGAACTTAGGGAAATCCTTCTCCGTGATGAACGATTTATCAGCATAACGGTGAGAAAAGGTTCTAAAACAGAAGAGATTATCGGGAAACAGATAAAGGAACTCGATGAAATGCTTCCCGGAGAAAGCTTGATAACAATGGTGAAAAGGGAAGGTGATCTAATATTCCCTCATGGAGATACAGTACTCCAGGCTGGTGATGAACTTTCAATCATCGGCGAAAAGAAAGATATCGATGAGGTTAAAAAGCGCAGTGAATAATAAAAGATAACCCACGAGCCACAGAGGTACTGAAGATTTGGGAAAAGATTGACGTAGCCGCCGTGAAATACTATATGCTCCTTGGAATATAAAATGCTTCAATTAGTTCTTTTGCCTGTGATCTAAAATAGTGTGAACTTTGATAGTATTGTGATCAATCTCATAAATAACTGACTGATACTTTGTTATAACTGCTTTTCTGAGGTTAGGAGATTTTTTTGAAACGGGAAAAATTTCTGGATGCTGGGTCACTAATTTTTCAAAATGCATAAGCCTTTTAATGAAATACTTTACCTCCTCTTCAGTCCACTCATTATATAGATATTCCTTAATTGATGTTACTTTTCTTGATGATTCTAAGGACCATATTATTTTTTTGATTTCAGGCATTTTTCGCCCAAAACTCCTCACTTGAAAGAGTATCTCCCTTCTTGTGGTCTTTTATTCCCTTTTCAAGAGATTTTTTTTCAGCATCAGATAAATTATCTATCCAATCTTTGGAAATTGAATGTTCCTTAATGAGCCTCAGAGTTTCCAATAGGTCTGCATTTTCAGGCTTTGAAATCCATTCGACAATATCTTGCTTTACTTTGTCTTCCATAGGTATGAGTGTTTTGATTGCTAAACTTAATATGGCAAAAAAATAAAAATTTTTAAATCACAACGGAACAAAGAATGCACAGAATTCAGGGCAAGAAATACGTAATCTTATTTTCATGGCGGAGTCTTTCACAGTGTTCGCCTCGAAAAATTTTGTATGGCTGTGATTTCTTCGGGCCGAGATTTATCCATTTAAGTCATTTTGCCAGTAACTCTTTAAAAATCTCATCCATGGAAAGTGCTTCCTCTTCGCTCTCTTTCATATCTCTGAATGTGAATTTACCGCTTTCAAGTTCGTGGTCTCCCACAATAATTGCATATCGCGAATTTTCCCGATCGGCATCTTTCATTTGGCTCTTCATGGATCGGCCTTTGTAATCCATCGTGGCTGAAAGTCCCTGCGCACGAAGTTTTGGCAGGTGACTCAATCCCCATTTTCGAGCGGCATCTCCCAAAGTGACAATGTACACATCCACAGATTTTTCGGTACCAAGTTCAATTCCCAACTCTTCGCAAGCAATAAACAACCTTTCCATTCCGGCCGCAAATCCTACGGCGGGAGTTTTAGGTCCGCCAATCTCTTCAACCAGAAGGTCATAGCGTCCGCCCCCGGCTAACGCATCCTGTGCACCCAGATCCGGACTGATCAGCTCGAACGCCGTTTTTGTATAATAATCCATCCCGCGAACAAGGTGCGGATCTTCCTCAAACGGAATCTCCAGGTCATTCAAATACTCTTTTACCTTTTCATAATGGGTGAGTGAAGATTCATTGAGAAATTCGGTAATCACCGGAGCGGATTCTATAAATGGCTGATCTTCATCCTCTTTTGAATCAAGAATGCGCAATGGATTATTCTCGAACCGTTTTTTTGATACATCACTCAGCTTTTCAAAATTTGGTTTTAGATGCTCTTTTAACGCTTCTTTATACGCATCCCGGCTTTCAGGATCGCCGATGGAATTCAGTTTCAGTGAAGTATTCGTAATTCCCACTTTTTCATAAATGTGAACCATAAAAGCGATGATCTCCACATCCGCAACGGGATCATCACTCCCTAAAACTTCCAAACCGAACTGGTGAAATTGTCGCTGACGTCCTTTCTGGGGACGCTCGGCACGAAACATCGGCCCAATGTAATAAAGCTTCTGCGAACCGCCTCGCTGCTCTAAGTGGTGTTCTACAAATGATCGAACCACCGGCGCGGTTAATTCAGGCCGTAAGACATAATTATCTTCACCACGGCTAAATGAAAAAATCTCTTTGGATACGATATCTGTCAACTGACCCACACCACGAACGATCAGCTCCGTCTGCTCCATGATGGGTGTACGAATCTCTTCAAAATTGAATTTTTCCGCCTCCTCGCGAATCAGGTTTTCAAGATATTGCCATTTTCGGACGTCATCGGGCAGAATATCCACCATACCGAGGTGGGTTGTATATTTTGGCTGAGCCATAAATCAGTGAACAGTTATCAGAATTTCAGTTAACAGTTAAGTGGCTCAAGATAAGGGGGATAATGGAAAGAATCTTATTTTTGGCAGATATGAGATTTGAGAGGTGAGAAATGAGATGCATGGATCCACGACTACCGAATGTGTCGACTGTCGAGCTTTTCGTTGCAAGGAATCATCCGATGAGTGTTACTGGCTTAGTACAAAGATCAAGCTATCCTACTCATTGGATGACTTATTCATTTTCATTCGGCAGGCGTAGAAGGCATCCCTTCGGGAAAAAAAAGACAATCTCGGGCTAACTTTTCACTTTTGCGTTTTCCCTTTTCACTCCCAAACAATCCATTTGTTTTTTTTCTATTTTTGATCCGTTTGATTCACTTAACTCCACACCATGATCTCAAGAATTTATTTCATTTTTTGTCTAACACTTCTGCTGGGCCAACCGGTTCACTCGCAGCAAGTGATGTATGATTCTGGCGGTGATTTAACTCCGGAACTTGCCGCCTATAACGTGCATTTTTATGATTTGAATCTAAAAATTGACCCGGCAGACAGCATAGTTTCCGGGTATGTGGATATCCATTTTGACGTGGTTCAGCCTACCAATCAGATTGCCGTTGCTCTCGATCCGCGATTGGACATCACTTCGGTAGATCGAATCAAGCCTGACAGTTCAAGATCATCCCTGAATCTTTCAGGGAGTGATACGAACCGAACATTTTATGTCAACTATCCTGCAACGCTTCAACCGGGAGAATCTGAACAACTTCGAATTAACTACGGCGGCAAACCCAGAGTGGCTCCTAATCCGCCGTGGGATGGAGGAATGGTTTGGGACAGAACATCAACGGGTGAACCATGGGTGGCTGTAACCGTTCAATCTGACGGTGCATGGATTTGGTGGCCGAATAAAGATCATCCTTCAGATAAAGCAGATTCAGTGGCGATCAACCTCACGATGCCGGATGATCTGGTGGTTGCATCCAACGGACATTTGCGCGGAGAAACCAATCACAATGACGGCTGGAAAACATGGAATTGGTTCGTCTCCACGCCCATCAACAATTACAATGTAACCGTAAATGCGGCACCGTACGAAATCATCGAAGAAACCTACACAAGTACGAGTGGTGATGAATTTCCGGTAAAGTTCTGGGTGTTGCCGGAAAACCTGGAGGAGGGAAAAGAGCTATTTCCGCAGTTTATCGATCAGCTTCGATTTTTTGAGGAGATGTTGGGTCCCTACCCATTTCGGGCCGATAAGTACGGCGTGGCGCATAGTCCGCATTTGGGAATGGAGCATCAGACTTTGATTGCTTACGGTGCAGGATTTCAAAATGGAGTTTTATCCAATGGTATCGCTCAGTTTGATGACCTCCATCACCATGAACTGGCACACGAATGGTGGGGGAACCTGGTGAGTGCTTACAATTGGCGCGATTTCTGGGTTCACGAAGGGATCGGCACTTATATGCAGCCGCTCTATTCCGAGCAGCTGGGCGGAAAAGAGGCATACAATCGATCGATGGAATATCTGCGATTTCGAATGGCGGATGATCCCCAAATGGCTGTCGCTCCACGTAAGTCAATGAGTACATATGAAATCACACAGGGAACGCGCGGTGGAGACGTCTATTTCAAGGGTGCGTGGTTTTTGCACACACTCCGATATGTGGTAGGTGATGATACATTCTTTACTATCATGAGACGATTTGCCTATCCAACAGAAGAATTGGAATCCGTTACCGATGGGAGCCAGGTTCGATTTGCCACTACGGATGATCTGCTCTATTTAGCTGAAAATATTTCCCGCCAGGATTTAGATTGGTTGTTTGAGGTGTATCTTCGCCAGCCAAAACTTCCCGTTCTGCATGCGAGCCGAAACGGAAATATGGTTACCCTCCGATGGGAAGTTCCGGAAGGATTAGATTTTCCGATGCCCATTGAAGTCAAAATTGATGGTGAGGTCGTTACATTGAGTCCGGATAACAAACGTATCTCATTCGAAGTGGGTGCCAATGTAGAAGTTGAAGCAGACCCGGAAAATAAGATTCTGAAAGAGTTTAACTTAGTTGGAGCTGAACCGGGTTCTGAGCAGTGAAATAAGATAGCGCGAGCGTCTCGTTCGTGCTCACAATTTGTGGCATAAGTATTGTTGTTTTGGGCATAAGCAGGCGCTTGCGCCATCTGGGAGAATTCCGAGCAGTATTGATAAAACTCCCCCTTCGAAGGGGGAATGTGAGGCCGATCTGATTAATCGGAATCGGGAGAACTCGGGGGATGACCAGAGGCCGAGAACTTTATGTCATTTTTTAGCGTATATAAAGTCTATTACCAGCCATCCACCTGCGCCCCATTCAAAGCGGAAGTTTCAAAATGGAATCGTAACCGCCACACTCGTTCCACTAAACTGAACGCGACTCACAAAATCCATCAGTTGACTACTTTCGGATCGGTTCAAAAAATAGAGAACCGTATCAAATGCGAACAGGAACCCACCCTGCAAGATGAGGGATTGACCATAACCGGTAAGGCGATTGCTCTCTTTTCTCAGCCCGCGCTCCCACAAGAAAGCACCGAGTGCCATATAGCCCACATCAAGCCCGGCATTGAAAAGAAGGATTTTCTCGAAGTTTTGATATTCGGTTATCGTTTCAGCAAGTGACATATCAAGAGACTGATTTTTTAAGCCATAATATCCAAATCCTGCGATTGTCAGGTTTACGGTATTCCAGGTAGCATTCATCTGATGGAAATATTTGGTCGTGCCGCTCGTCTTTGCCATTCCAATACCTCCGACAATCATGTTACTGACCGCCCATCCGCCCAAAACCAGCATTCCGTTGCTATTCAATCCAATTCGGTTTTGATTGATGGCTTCGAGGTCCGGTTCTGATGTTTGCGCAAAAAGAAGTCCGCTAAAGAGAACTTGAAGGATCAGGAAAACAAAGATTTTACGTCGGGCAGAAATCATATTTTTTTGATTACGTTCATTTCTATCAAGAGAATAAATAGTTAAATCGTTTGCAAGATCGATCTGTTTTTTGTGATATTGGTGCTCAACCTGACAGTGTCCTAAGGTCCTGCCAGCGTTGTGCATAGTGACTCAAGTAAAATATGCTCCGCTGTCAGGAGCTGTCGCACACTGACAGATCACTTAATTAATCGACCTTAAAACTATCATGAAAGCACCTTTCTTCTTAATCAATTGGTTATTTACCGCATTTTTTATTTTTGGGTTTCTAAACGAATCCATAACTGCACAATCCATCGATGATCCCGATCCCCTTCGATTTGAGGAGGAGATCAATCGATTTGAAGAGTTCGACAGCAAAAACACATTTCCCGAAGATGCAATCCTGTTTGTGGGCAGTTCCAGTATCAGAATGTGGAAAACGGCTGAGGCGTTTTCTGACATGCCGGTCATTAATCGAGGATTTGGTGGATCTCATTTTTCTGATCTTCTGTATTATTACGATGAATTGGTGCTGCCGTATGATCCGTCCGTTGTGGTATTGTATGAGGGGGATAACGATGTGGCTTCCGGTAAATCAAACGACCAGGTATTTGAGGATTATCTCGAATTTACCGATCGTTTGACGAGTGATTTTCCTGACGCAAGACTTGTTTTCGTCCCCATCAAGCCAAGCAGCAGCCGATGGGAGTTATGGCCCCAGATGAAAGAAGCCAATCAGCGAATCAAAGAGCAAATGAGTGAAAATGATCAGTTTTACTATGTAGATCTGGCCACACCACTGTTAGGTTCAGACGGCACACCGGATGATTCCCTGTTTCTCGATGATCTTTTGCATTTGAATGAAGATGGCTACGCGAAATGGAATGCTGAGATTCGCCCGGTATTGGAAGAATTGATGGGTGAGTAGCCGGCTCATTCATCGGATGAGTGAACCAGCTTATTTTGATTAGGGGGCAGATATACTCATCCGATGAATCCTTGGTTTCAAGTTTGTGCTAATAGTTTAGTTTGGCACAAACGAGACGCTTGCGCCATCCTTATCTATAGTTCGTTGATAGCGCGAGCATCTTGCTCGTGCTTGTCGTTTATGGCATCCCGCCCTTTCGAGGCTATAACTCAACAATACTCCCCTCCACAACTGCATAGACCTGTTCATTTTCTTCGGGCTTGATATTATAGAGACCCGTAAACTCACCAAACGCCGGTAACAAAATCCTCTCATCCGAAAAAAGAAAACAGGGAAATCGAAGCGACTGACGTCCTTTTCCTTTGATAGAAATTCCGGGGTGAATATGGCCGGCGACCACGGTACGGTTTGGAGCAGATTCAAATGAACCATTCGGG
>Ga0102931_1001064_pt1 | contig 13596 bp, 11 predicted proteins | sample SalPonR1_C_D1_MG_FD_79282 | JGI IMG/M metagenome (GOLD analysis project Ga0102931, IMG submission 79282) | Salt pond soil microbial communities from South San Francisco under conditions of wetland restoration - Salt Pond MetaG R1_C_D1_MG | ecosystem: Environmental > Aquatic > Marine > Intertidal... | reverse complement strand
GAAAAAGCGGGTGTGGTGGTCTTTTCAAGGATCATCACTACGGTAATAGATTTAGCAATTGCGATAGCCCTGCTCAAGATTCTTTCCAAAACCGATATGGCTATCATCGGTTATCTTTTGATGATACACGAGGTAGCGAGAAATCTTGCAACACTCGGTTTTCCGGAGAGTGTCTTCTACTTTTTTGAACGCGTAAGTGGCAGCGCGAAACGTGGTTTTACCGCCCAGACCACTTCAATTCTGTTGGCAACCGGGTTCGTAGCAGCATTTTTTGTTTTAATTGTAAGCTACTTCGCTCCCCAGCTTCTATCAGAATGGGATCCGCTTAATGTTCAGCAAGTTCAGGACTTATTGCCCTGGATGGGACTTCTTGCACTGTTGGAGATTCCAACATGGCCGGTAACCAACGTACTTTTAGCACTCGATCGTCAAAAGGATTCTGCCTGGTATGAAATGATGACCAGCTTGTTGTCTTTTGGCTGTACTGTGCTGCCGCTCGCCTTAGGTTACGGGTTGGAAATTGCTGTGTATGGTCTCGTAATTTATGGTGTGATACGTTTCGTTGGATCATTCATATGGCTGCATCTTGTTCTGCCGGAAGGAAAGCTATCTGACACCGATATACCTCTAAAAAAGCAGTTCAATTTTGCTTTACCCCTTGGATTTTCATCTCTCACCAACAAGCTTAATCGCTACGTAGATAAATTTGTAGTATCGATTTTGCTTTCATCAGCAGCTTATGCTGAATACTATCTGGGCTCTCAGGAAGTACCCATCATTAAGGTTATTCCCTTTGCAGTAGGATCGGTACTAATCAGCCGGTATGTTGCACTGCAACTCGAGTCTAAAAAAGAGGAACTGCTTGCGCTCTGGTACAAGGGTATCGAAAAAGTAAGCTTGCTGGTCGTACCACTAACAATTCTCTCCATTATAGTCGCACCGGATCTGATTTCGCTCATCGCAGAGTCGGAGGGCACTGATTATTCCAATGCCGTACTTCCGTTCCAGATTTATAATCTGATCGTGCTCGTTCGGGTTACACATTATGGAAGTATTCTTCAGGCGTTTAATGATACGAAAGGTGTTTTTTATATGAGCCTGAATCTTGTGGTTGCAAACATCATACTGAGTGTTCCGTTTACGATATGGTTCGGGATTGTTGGGACGGCACTCTCAACGTTAATCGCAAATATTTATAACTGGGTTATAATGCTGAGGAGAATCGGGGGGCATATGGAACTTCCGTTCTATAAAGTTCTTCCATTTCCATTTTACTTTAGCGTGCTAGGCACATCGGTTCTGGTTGCCATTCCCGCGTGGTTTATACGTATGAAGTATATCCCGATTGAGAGCACAATCATTGGACTGGTTTCATCAAGCCTGATATTCCTCATACTGTTTGCTGTAGTTGGAACACTTCTGAAAGTGATCACCCCTGATGACTGGCAAAAACTTAAAAACTGGCTGTCGCTGAAGTTTCTGAAATCGAACTGATTTTCTATTGGGAATAAAATCAGCTGATACTCTTCATCAGGTTTTTATCTGCTCAGAATCGCTATTCCTTTATCTGTTTGACGGATATCTGCTGTATATTCCGGAAATTCTTCAAGCCATCTGCTCACAATTCCTGACTCTTCTTCTCGGTTGGTATCATGAATAATAATTTTGCAGTTTTCTGATAAATGGTCTGCCAAAAGGGGAAGGGCCGGATAGCGGGCAAATTTAACAGTACTAACCGGTGGTCCGTCAACAATCAGAAGATCTATTTTTGCATCCTCAGGAAAATCCGACAGGTCGTACCACTTGAACTGTTCGCCATCCAAATCTGTGTCGATCAGTGGCGCAACGTGCAGGTCAATATAAGTACCGAGACCGTGTTGGTTTAATTCTTTACGGGTAATCTCAGCGTAATCTTTATCATGATCAAGGCTGATAAGTTTACCGCTAGGATTGTATTTTTCAAGTCCGTAGCCGTTAATCAATGTTGTAATTCCACTTCCCAGTTCAACAATCGTCTGCGGTTTATTGAATATGATTTGTCTTAACACGGTCACTGCCAATTCAGGTGTTGCAGCCCAGCCCGTCATTGGGCGCAAAGGCAGGCGAAGAGGTAAGAGTTTTTGTATTTCACTGATTGCCTGAATTTTATACTGCAAGTGTTCGGATTCTTCTTTAAATGCCCGATAGAAATGGGAAAGGGAAAAAAGTAAGAGAAATACCGTCAGAATGAAGAAAGCTGCAGTTTCAGCCGTTTGATCAAGCAAGAGCGCTGCAGCGATGATGCTCACTGCATAAACGATCAGGTGAACGAGTAGAAAAGGCCAGTCTGCGTGTTTTATTTTATTTAAGGGCGGATCAAAAATATTCATATGAGCCGAAAGCAATTCATTATACTTGGATTATTTAGTACAAAGCATACAAAAGATATTAGTCATTGGCTATCAGCTTTTTTTAACCAGGGCCATTTGATAAATAAGTAATACATCAAATCAGCCGGCTATAGAGTTGTTCTGTTTTTCTGACCTGCTTGCTGAGATCGTGTTCCTTTTCCACCATTTGACGGCCACCTTTACTTACTTTTTCTGCAAGTTCCGGATTCTTATTCAGCTTGATGACAGCGTGCTTCAAAGCGTCTGAATTTCGGGTGGGCACCTGCAGGCCCGTCACTTCATCAATCACAAGTTCAGGCAGACCGGCGTGGTCGCTTGCAATAACAGGAATACCTGTTGCCATTCCTTCCACAGTCGTTTGAGGAAGACCTTCCCGGTCACCATCTTTTGCCTGAACACTCGGTACCAGGAGAATATCATGATTGTACAGTGCCTTGAAAATATCCTCATTATCTGTAAAACCGTGAAACGTTACGCAGTGAGCCAGTTCATTCTCATTTACATATTTTTTTAAGTCTGTAAGCAGTTCACCATAGCCGTATAAATCCAGCGTAACACCGGGAATTACCTGTCTGATCTCATTCAATGCCCGGAGTGCATAAATAAACCCTTTTTTCTCCACACAGCGACCGACCATCATGAGCCGTGGCCCGGCTGATTTGCGATGCTTAAACTCAATACTGTTCATATCAACCGCCAGTTTTATGACGCTGATCCTCTCTTTATCAAAGCCAAGTTTTACCAGGTTACGCTTCATATCTTCCGAGACGGCCACTGCCCAGTCCATATTATTTTTTAGACGTGCGTAACGTTTTTTCCAGCCAAATTCCCTGGGAAGGCGAATTACATCATGTCCGTAAAAATTCACAATCAGTGGTAAACCGGTCTTTTTTCGAAGCCGAATCAAGCGATAGGAATCAAGCCCGAAATGCCCGTGGATAATGTTGGGTGACTCTTTCCTGACTACATCAAACAGAAACGAGGGAGTCATGTTCAGTTTAAGCTGTAGGGTATTTTTCAGGCCTTCAATTCCACTTTTTGGCATCTCATACAAGTTAAGATTGTCTGTGAAGGATTTGGCATAACACGTAGTAATAATCGGTTTGTACGTCTCATGATTCCGCACCAATCCGTCAATAAAAGTCTCTGAAGGATTCAGATAAGTCGTTTTAAAATGTAGTACTTTCATTTGATGTACTGTGATTGAAATAGTTGATTCTTTTGTTTCAATTTTTGGAAATATAATGTTTTAAAATCTGCTTTAAAGAGATTTACCGGTTTATTACCTGAGGTAAAAATGAGCAAAAAAAAACAATCCATTAATGAGCAACCTGTCTGTAAAGACTGTAAAGTCACTTTTTATTATTATTCTGATATTTCTACCATTGCAGTATGCTATGGTTGGTATTGTGGGTTTCTACTCATCTGAGCCATGGCCGGCGTTTGTTTTTCCTGGATTTAAAAGCATTTATGTGTATGGGGATAACTACCAAATCAATCAGTTTATCGTTGAGGTTGAAACCGGGGAAACACGGCTTCGTCGTGAGTTTACTCCTCAGCAGTTTTTTTATGAAATACCCAACTCACAGGTTGCGGGCTTTTTAAGATCAAATTTTGATACTACAAGAGGTTCCGAAACTCTCGAAACTGCAACCCGGCAATGGGTGAGGGAACGGGCACGCGCTCTTGTAGATACTCCGGCAGGTGATATCTATTATCTGCAAAGACGACGCTACATGTCACGCAGGGACAACAACGGACTGACTACCGATTCAGTGAAGGTTATAAATCGATTGCTCATTGCGGAGGGTGTCAGCCATGAAGATTGATCGTTTCAGCAGATGGATTTTTAACAGTTATAGCCCCTCGCTTGAAGGGCTGGCACTTTTCAGAATATTTACTGCTCTGATGTTTCTCTTTTTTTTGATGCCAGACGCAAGTTATTATTCCGATCTTGCCAATTTTCCTGATGATTTCTTTTCTCCGCCCCCGGGACCAATGATGCTTATCGATTCATTTCCTGAGGCGTGGTTTTTTTACATTGTCCATCTGTTTTTGATCGTTTCCTGGCTCGGAATACTCTTTGGATATAAGTCACGGGTATCGTCACTCATGGCAGGGGTGTTTATGCTCATACTGCTAGGATTTATCTTCAGCATCGGAAAGGTCAATCACCAGATGCTGCTTGTTTTGCTGCCGGTTATTATGGCTTTTTCAAACTGGGGCGAAGCCTATTCGATTGATGCGCGCCGGGCTGACCCGCCGTCACAGGCTGAAGGGTGGCCGCTTGTTCTGCTGGCATTATTTGTTGGATTTATGATGTTCACTGCAGGTTTTCCAAAAATTCTAGGTGGCTGGTTAGACGGTGATACACTAGCCACAAAGGGACATTTGCTCAATCAATACTTTGTTCGCGGCCGGACAGAGCTTCTCTCTGGATTTATGGTGGATATGAACGTTCCGTGGGTATGGAGTTTACTCGACTGGGCAACTGTAATCTTTGAAACCGGATTTTTAGTAGCGGTATTGCGGGCCGGGTGGACGCGTCTGTTTGTATGTTTTGCCGTACTCTTTCATTTTTCCACGATGCTTACATTAAACATCGCTTTTCTGGTAAACTTTCCTGCTTATGCGGCTTTTCTGCCCTGGAGGAAAATTCATAACTACATTTCACCACGCTTGTCGTCAGAATCAGATTCCATAAATGTTGCGCTGATATTTGGTGCAGTCCTAACGGGAATTTTTACAATCATCAAAATCATCGATAAAAACGACCTGATCCTACAATTAAGTGAGCCAAGCTTCGACGACCTGGCAATTATCGGTACAGCGCTGGTTATTGTAATTGCACTCGGTGTTCGCAAGGCAAAGAGTCTGATTATATCGGTTCGATCTTAGCAAGATCTATTGATTTGCTACAATATCCGTTTTAACAATGGCGGTGTGGTTTTTATATAGCGGTCAAGTAATATGTACCACGGAAATCCAACAAGGATTAGCTGCATCACAAATGCATCAAACCGAATATTCATGGTCATGGTTATCCCAAAGTGCATTCCGATAAGCATAAGTGTAGTAAATGGGCGAAATTTTTTAAACCACATCGTGAAGCCAATAAGCTCCGTAAACCACCCGATGAGCAGAATAATGGACGCAACTATTGTACTTTGAAGAGCCAGCGATTGCAGAAAGTTAGGTGCCCATAAGCCTTCACGAGAAAGAATATCAATGCTTTTTTCACCTATCCACAGCCATAAATGGCGACCGTCGAACCAGGAGAGCCCTGTGCCGACAAGTTTTGCGAAAAATGCTGATGTATAGCCCAGCCCGATGAAAAAGATGATGGACCCAATCACAAATCGCGGCATTTTCTTTTTGTCGGGAAAGAAGATAGCCCCCACTGCAAAACAGAAAACGGCCATTCCGATTAAATTCTGGCTGTGGGGTATTTCACCCTGCGAGAACCGGGCAACGTACTGTACGTGCAGAAGCACCATCACGACCATATACTGCCACTTATACCCCAGCCTGAGATAGCTCATAATCGAGATAAGAGTGATAAACGCGGCATTGATAACAGCCAGCTGATTGTCGAAAAAGACCGATACATCAATGTATTTTGCGAGCCCGAGCGGAAGCACTACCTCGATATTTCTCATCTCCGTATAGATTCCCCACTCCCATGCAAATTTTATGGTGTAGAAAACCACAAAAAGTTCAAAGAGTTTGAAAAAGACAACCTCGCCCGGCGTTTGGTCACGGCCGGGCTCAAACAGCTGATTTCCAATTTTTTCATACCACGTCATCAGTTCTGCCCTCCGTAATCTGATTCAGATAAGTTTGGGTTTAGATATGTAGAATCAGGTGTAAGCAGGATATAAGGAGAAATTTCAATTGAGACAGAATCTCTTCCAACCAGTTCGCCGCGCACTTTGGTAACCATCCAGCGCTCTCCTGAGATTGCTGAGGTACCGAACATCTCTTTAAGTGCACTGAGCCGGGAGGGTGTCCAGTCTCGCGTTTTTACAACAAAATTTGAGAAATCAATTTGGTCAACACCGTAATCGCTAACCGCAACAACATCTGAATCTCTCTTATCGAGAAGTTGCCGTTCCCAGAGTTCGGCATCGGGTTTAGATGTTACATCCAGAATCATTGCGCGTGTCCATGGATTGCCTGCCTGTGAAAACATCGGGTAAATGCTGAACGGCCAGAATTCACCTTCATGCGGAGCAACAAGAAGTGCGTATACAAGCAATGATGCTCCAATTACTTTCATGCCGCGTCTCGAAAATGATGAGTCCATTTTATTTAGATGCTTAGTTCTTCAGATTGATTCGTGAAGATTTTAATTTATAGTAAGTTGAAGGACGGGAACTAATTCGTTTCAATCTGATTGAATAAGTTGTAATATACGTTGGACGTACTTCAACCGTTTATGTTTAAGACCCAAAAATAAGAAATATTCTCAATAATAAAGACACTGAGATCGTATGGTGAAAACTATTTTAACCTCCTTGATTATAGCTGGTTTTTTTACCTCATCCACACTTGTTGCCCAGGAAGCGATTAACACCGTTGAGTTTGGTGAAAACGGCGTGGTTTATCTTGAAGATTTTGAACATTACGAGGTGGGCACGATACCTGACGAGTGGTATAACCGAGATGGAGACAACATACCTGCGACGTATGAGAACACCTACAAGCGTGATTATAAGTACAAGGTTATGGAAGAAAACGGGAACAAGTTTCTTCGCTACGAGGGGACCGAAGCAAAGCATTTGAACTTTCCGCTTATTGATAAAAAGGAAATCGATATATACGAAACACCTATTCTGAAATGGGACTGGCGGATTTTTGATATACCCGAAGGAGGAGATGAAGACAGCAGCTCTCAAAATGATGTGGCAGCAAGCGTGTACGTAGTATTTGATACTAGCCGGATTCTGTTTCAAAAGGTACCGGTTTCAATCCGTTACACCTGGAGCTCTAAACATCCTGTTGGGTCTCTGTTCTCAAAATTGCGCGGCCGACAGCGAATTATGGTCATCGGAACCGGTGAAAACAATCTTGGCGAGTGGCAGACATTTGAGCGAAATATTGTTGAGGATTACGAAAATATTTTTGGTAAAACTCCTCCCCGAACTCCAATAGCAATTCTTATATTAAGTGACGGCGATGAAACCCGCTCACACATAAAAGCTGACTATGACGATTTTGAACTTCGGCCAGATCGCTGATCCATCCGGGTAGACAGATGTTTTGTTGGCGGTTATAATTGTTATGCGGTATTATTGCCCCCGGCCTGTTTACTACGCCGGCCGTCTACACTTTCAGTAATCTACAAATTAACACGTAACGTTTTTGGATTCAGAAGCTAAACCATCACGAGATCGTGAAGGATACATATACTGCAGCTACGGTAAAGAAAAATACCTGAAAAGTGCGTTTGTTTCGGCCAGTACGATCAGGCGTTATGATGAGGATCGGCCCATTGCCCTTATGTGCAGCAGAGAACATGCGGCTCTGATTGATGCCTGGGGCTTCAATGATTTTTTTGACCAGGTTAATATACTGGATGAAGAGCACCAGTCGATTGTAGGGTTTAAACACAATCTGCACCGTTACATGCCATACGACTATAATATGTACCTGGACTCAGATATAATCTGGTGCCGGCATCCGGATCATTTATGGCACGCTTTTAAACCGTATGGCTACACCATTACGGGACAGGATTCGGCCGATGTGTTTTATGGGGCTCCCAAAAACGCCAAAATATTTTTAGACCTCCTGCTTCGCAGACGGCAGCGAACACTGAACAAATTCGATTTACATCACCTTTATCGTGTTCAAACCGGTATCATGTATGCATCTGATTATGATCTTACAAAAAAAGTTGATGAGCTCGCCACAAGATATCTCAGACAAAAAGATGAAACCCATTTTGTGAGCAGAACAACCGAGGCCGGACGCAGTCTTGAAAGCTGTGAATGGAGCCTCGGTATGGCAATGACAAAGCTTAAGCTATATGTGTACCCCTGGTTTAACGGCTACGAGAGCCCGCAACTCGACTATATTCACGGCATGGTTGAGCATGATGATGAATACCGGGAGGTAATGGTTCAGCACTACAGTAACCCATTTATCCAGCAGCTAAGGGGTTTAAAGTCAAAAGCGCTTAGAAAAATACTTCTATCAATATTCTCTCTGCTGCCTCGTAGTATGGATCATATGTGGGTAACACCCTACGCTTTGCATTTTGGGTGGAAACACCAAAAAGAGTATTATTTTGATTTTGCAGATAAGCATTGGGCCACTCATTTTAAGGAAAAGGCAGATCATTCGGAGCATGCCGATTAACAACCTGTGTTTAATAGTTGGTTTACCGATACGTATCCATTCATTTTGTGAATCCAATTGCAGACGATGAAAGTTGTTGATGTTGCAGAGTTCTATTCAGATACAGGCGGGGGAGTAAAAACCTATATTAATCAAAAGCTGAAAGCTGCACGCAGACTTGGTCACGAGATGGTTGTGATTGCTCCGGGTACCGAAGCCGGCGAGGAAGAAAGGTTTGGTGGCAGGATTCTCTGGGTGAAAGGGCCGAAGCTTATCCTGGATCCGAATTACGTGGTTCTCTGGAGGAAAAAAGAAGTGCACAGGTTGCTCGACCTTGAGAACCCTGATGTTGTGGAGGGTTCATCCGTATGGACAGGAGGCCATTTTGCAGGATCATGGAACGGAGACGCTGTAAAATCACTGATCTTTCACCAGGATCCTGTGGCTGTATACCCGCAAACGTTTCTGAATTCGCTTTTCTCATTGGAGACACTTGAAAAGATGTTCGGCTTTGCCTGGAATTACATAGGCCGGCTGAGCCAGAGATACGACACTACTGTTGTGAGCGGTGAATGGCTTAAAAAACGTCTGGAGCAGCATGATATCCACAATCCAACCACTGTTCGATTTGGGATTGATAAATCCTTTTTTTCGCCGGAACGAAGAGATCCGGAGCTAAGAAAGAAACTGCTCGGCGAGCTGGGCCTGGAAGAGGATGCTGCTTTATGCCTAACCGTCAGCCGTTTTCATCCGGAAAAGCGAATTGGAACTATTATTGATGGATTTAAAAAGGCATCCCAACATAAACCGATGGGCCTTTTGCTCTTTGGTGGAGGTCCGATAGAGAAGTGGGTCGCTCATAAATCAAAGGATGTTCACAATATTAAATTAATGGGATTTACCTCGGATCGTGATGAGCTTGCAAATATTATGGCAAGTTCCGATTATTTTCTCCACGGATCAGCAGCTGAAACCTTCGGTATAGTAGTAGCTGAAGCCATTTGCAGCGGTTTGCCACTAGTGATACCCGACATGGGAGGTGCAATGGATTTCAGTAATCCTGACTATTCCGAAGTATATGCTACGGGCAAAAGTGATGCAATGGCGGAAGCGATACTCACAATTATTGAACGGGATCGAAAATCGCTGAGCAAGGCTTGTAAATCCGCCTCCCAAAACTATGTACGCTCAGTAGACGAACATTTCGATGAACTGTTTTCCTACTACTCAACGCTTGTAGAAAGAAAGGCCGCAAATCGATGATGTGTACTTGACCCTGAACCGGGATAAGTCTATTGCTTATCTGGCTTTTTACTTTTGTCTCAGATTGAACGTTAAGGCGGTACTTATGATTTTGTAAAAAGATCTTACTGTCGGACCAAAAATGTACCCGTTCAGTGCCACTTATTACTTTTTACTTTTGTACCAGACAAACCTCTAAATAGGTGATGAAACTTTTGTACTTTAGTGAGTTAAATAAGTAGCATCCACTATATTTACCTACGCACAGTTCTTTTAGTTCATGCAAAAAATTATTGAGTTTCTTAAGCCGGTTATTCAGCTGAATATCAAGCATCCCCTGTGGGTTCTTTTCATTGCGGTAACTATGGCGGCAGCCGGAGGTTATTTAGCCTCAGACCTCACCATAGATACAGATATTGCCAACCTCTTACCCCCATCAAACCCACATGTTCAGGCGCTGGAAAGGCTTCAGGAAACTGTTGGAGGTGAAACAGCGATGGAAGTGGGGATAAAGTCTCCAAGTTTTGAGGCAAATATTGCATTTGCAAATAAACTTGCTGAAGAGGCCCTCAAGCTACAGTACGATCGCTTTAACGGTCCCTTTTTTAATGATGCAGAATTTCAAAGGGATACTGAGTTGCTGAAAGATAATGCGCTCTATCTCGCTACTTCGAGCGAGCTCGACAGCATTATTACATATCTTCAGGGGGAAATAGAGCAGGCTAAACAAGATGCGAATCCATTTTTGGTTGATTTTGATGATTTCGATGATGACGAGGAGTCGTCCGCCGACGAGGTGCAGGATTTGGATCAGTTCAGGGAAAGTTACAATATGCTGGTTCCTTCGGAGTATCCGATAAGTGAGGACAGTACGCTGGCGGTTCTTACGCTTTATCCAAGTGGTTCACGAAGTAATATTGCCTACCTCGAAAATATGTTTTCTGAGTTCCAGGATTTGATCGACAGGCTTGAGCCTTCCTCGTATCATCCCGAGATGGAAGTAAAGTTTGGCGGGCGATTAAAACGCCACCTCACAGAACTCGAGTCCATCATGAATGATGTATACAACAGTTTTGCGACGGGTATCTCGAGCGTCATATTATTGGTTATTCTCTACTTTACTTTAAAAAAATACCTGAACTACCGAAAAACAGACCCCAGGCTGCAAAAACATTCTCTGTTTCAGCATATCATCAGGGCACCCGTTCCTATGCTAATAATCGGAATTCCGCTGCTGGTCAGTCTGATGTGGACTTTCGGAATTACCTCGCTTTATCTGGGCATGCTCAATACCATGACATCGGTATTGTTTGTAATTTTATTCGGACTGGGGATTGATTACGGCATCCACTATTACGCGCGCTACATTGAGCTGCGATCAGACGGCAATAATGTTTCAGACAGCATTCTTTTGTCATACAAGCGAACGGGAACGGCTATTGTGGTAAGTGCGCTCACAACGGCTTCCGCTCTTTTTATTCTGATGTTTGCAGATTTTCGCGGATTCTCTGAGTTTGGGTTTATAGCGGGGCTGGGTATAATATTTGCGTTGCTCTGCATGCTCTTTGTACTACCGTCACTCATCGTATTATTTGAGCGCTGGAACTGGTTATTGTTACCCCCCAGATCGGAAGAGTGGGAGAATTCGTCTAAAATTCAGCGTTTTCCATATACGAGAAGTATCATTGCATTTAGTGTACTTACGGCCGTTATTGTTATTTCGTTTTCAGGCAATCTTCAGTTCGAATACGACTTTGGAAAACTGGAACCGGAGTTTCCTGAGTATCGCGAATTCAGAGAGTTTGTGAATGATGTTGATGAAGCCGAGCGTCGCAATCCTGCATTTATCATCGCGGATTCGAATGAAGAGGTCTTTGAAATACTCGATACTCTCAGACAGAGAAAAATGTCGAACCCGGAAACTATGATTATGGATGTTGAAGCGATCCAGGAGCGTTTCCCGCCATTTGAAGAGATGAAAGAGCAGAAACTCCAGAAAATTTCGAGAATCAGGGAGTTACTTCGAGATCCTTTTATTGAGAATCAGGAGGGCGAAAATCTAGATATTTTAAGACGCTCATCACAAACCCGGGAACCGCTCATGGAAGAACAAATTCCTGATTTTTTAAAAAACAGGTTCATGACCAGGGATGGTGAAATCGGGAGGTTTGTCATTGTCTACCCTAAATCAGGACTATCGGATGGATTACGGTCGATTAGATTTAAGGAAGAGGTGTCCAACATTACACTCGAAAACGGCAAAAAATATTACGCCGGCAGCACCTCGGTCGTTGCGGCATCAATGCTCGACCTTATGCGAACCGAAAGCCCGTATATGGTGCTTGCGACCTTTATTGTGGTGTTTATCTGTATCGCGCTTTCATTTCAGTCGATGCGCTGGACGATCATTGCGCTCATCCCGTTAATTATAGGGCTGCTCTGGCTTTTTGGCATACAGCTTTTGTTCGGCTTAAAATTCAACTTCTACAATCTTGTGGTTCTTCCCGCAATACTTGGTATCGGCTGCGATAACGGTGTTCACCTGGCGCACCGTTACCGTGAAGAGGGCAAGAAGAGCATGTGGGAGGTATTGTCGAGTACAGGGCAGCATATCACCATTGGCTCATTTACAACGATGCTTGGATTTGCAGGTCTTTTGTTTACAAACCATCCAGGATTGCAGTCGATTGGTGTGATGGCAGTTGTGGGAATAGGTATGACGCTGCTAACCGCACTTACATTCCTGCCCGCTATGGTACAGTTTTTGGAAGATAAGCATCTGATTAATAAATCAAACGGGAACAACACGGACTAATTCACAATTAAACAATCGTTGCCGGTGGCGATCTCATATGATTGTAAAATCTGAAGGTATTGTACTAAAGACGGTTGACTACAGTGAGTCGAGCATAATTGCCACAATATTTACAAAAGAAAAAGGGAAAGTTGCGGTAATAGCAAAGGGTGCCCGAAAGCCCAAAAATAAATTTGCGGCTTTTTTGGTTGTAGGTCAGCTCCTTGAGGTTGTTTTTTACAGCAAAGAGAGCAGATCCGTTCAAACGCTTTCTGATGTGTCATACATCGAAAAACTGCACTCCTTCCGGGTTGATGTAGAAAAAATGGCAATTATGATGATGACGGCCGAGTTTTCAAACCAGGTTCTGCATGAGAACGAAGTCAACAGTGATCTGTTCAACTTTTTGAAGCGCATGCTGGTCTGGCTTGATAAGCAGGATGACGTGGCGCCTCAGCTTTTTCCGTACCTGCAGTTACGAATTGCGGAATATATAGGAATAGGTGTTCAATATATGAATAGCAGCGATTCAGAAAAGGGATATTTAAATATTAGTTCCGGTTTGCTGTCGCCTGATAAAGTGGATGAGCATGCGGAACGGCTGACCCCGGCACAGTTTGCGTTTTTACAAAAATCCCTGCATTCTGCAAACGCATCTGTTCTTCGGATCGTTATGGATTCAAATGAACTTAAAAAACTGATACAGATAATAGACAAATATTTTATTTATCATGTTGAAGGCATGAAACCCCGAAGATCTGATAAGATTTTCGCCCAACTTTTGATGACATGAGCTCAGGAAATAAATTTCTTACCGCTGTTCTTCTT
>Ga0102931_1001062_pt1 | contig 13599 bp, 13 predicted proteins | sample SalPonR1_C_D1_MG_FD_79282 | JGI IMG/M metagenome (GOLD analysis project Ga0102931, IMG submission 79282) | Salt pond soil microbial communities from South San Francisco under conditions of wetland restoration - Salt Pond MetaG R1_C_D1_MG | ecosystem: Environmental > Aquatic > Marine > Intertidal... | reverse complement strand
TCCGCCCGGAAACGAAGTCCTTCGGGTTGATACGCCGATTGGCGCAGGTGGAGCAACTGACAACCGCGCGCAGCTTTCAGATGGCGCAGCGCGAGTCTCGGTCGCTATGGTGAGGCACTCGGCGAAGCCAGCTTGCCAAGCACACACCGCGCAATGGCCTCGTCGGGGCCGCGTCTCTTACACTCCATCGCGTGGCTTCTGAGGGGCACGGCTTGAACTCGTCGTGGTCGCTGGGCGAACATGATCATTGACAGCGCGATGATCGCGTAAAAGGCTCCGTGTTCGAGGTAGGAGGGGTGCTGCGTCAGCGTGCCCTTCTCGACCAGCATGATCGTCATCAAGCGCACATACATCGCGCCGAGGCTGATCTCGATCCCACGGAGTGTCGCGTAACGGGCCATGCGCGCCTCGACGAAACGGACCCAGTGGACGTCCTTTTCGTTGTCGAAGAAGAACGATGGGCCGACCATCATCAGGAACGTGCCGCCGAAAGCCGCGATCGACAAATGCCCGTCATGCATGATCCGGGCATGGGCCTCGGGTTCGGGGGCGGCAAGGACCAGCGCCGGCCAAGGGCCGTTATTCGCCGCGATCACGACGATCATGAGCGGGAAGGCGAGGCCCGGCAATTTCGCGCCACGTCCGACCTCGTCAGCAATCCAGCCTTCCCGGCGTTCCTGCTCTGGCGCCTCGTCCAAAACCTGCGCGAGGTAGGCACAAGGGATAACCTCCGCGCCGTCGTGATCCGCGACGATCGAGTCGCCCGGGATTACGCAGACCCCGCCACAGCCCACGGTTTCCTCCCAGCCGACGAATGCAAGGCCGGCGACTGAGGGCGGGGCAGCGGCGCCGAGGCACCAGACCGACAGGCCGGTACCCAGCACCCCCTGAAGGTCCCGGAAGACGCCATCGGTCACCAGACCGACGGCCTTGCGCTCGACCATCCGGGCACAGAGGATATCGCCGAACACGCCTTCCCGCAGGCTGATCCGCCAGGTGCCATTGCCGAGATATTCCCACGCAGTGGCGAGGCGCGGCTCGATCGTGCTGTCGTCGGGATCCAGAGTCGTCAGCGTCTCGACAATGGTTTCCTTCACGATCATACCGATGCCGGTCGCGGTCGTGTTGCAGCCATCGATATCCGCCGGTTCCGACGGCAGGGCCAGTACCTTGCGAAGCTGGTTCCAGATCCCGAGCGCTGGTTCAAACCGCGAGGCTAGGTCGGGATGAGCAGCAAGCGGCACGCCGCCGCCGGCATCTTCTGGCTTCGAATTTCAATGCCTCTGGCCCCTAGGAAGAGGCAACCCGCTTTTCCTGATCCGCCAGCATCGAGCGGGACGATGCGATGATCCACTGGCTGAGGCTTTCGATCAAGGGCGATGATCTTGTTCCCGGTGCCTCGATCAGGAATTGACCACGTTGAGTGAGGACATTTGTCGGGACAATTCGCACCAGTTCGCCGCGCTCAAGCATATCGCCAAGGCAATTGCGCCAAACGAGGGCGACGCCTTGACCATTGATCGCCGAGCGAATTGCCACATGATAATCGTCGAATATCAGTCGCGTTGCGGGTGCGGTATGGGGGGCGCCCGCTCGGTCAAACCATTCATCCCAGTCCATGAAATCCCAGCGCGACGGGTGCCAGCCCAGGAGCGTGGTTTTTTCCAGATCCTCGACGGATTGCATTGGGCCGCAACTTTCCAGGTAGGTGGGGCTGCAAACGGGAAAGACTTCTTCGTAACACAGGCGATGCGCGGTCAATCCGGGCCAAGGGCCCTCGCCGAAGGGGATATCGAGTTCCGGGCCTTGCGGGTCCGGAACGATCGCCCTGCGGTCCGAGATGATCGAGGTCACGACGCGGGGATGGCGAGCGTTGAACCGGTTTATGACCGGCAGAAGCCAGAAACTGGCGAATTCGGGATCGGTTCGGATCGTGACATGGGGAGACTGATCCGTGTCCCGCAGCGCCCCGGCGGCTTCCCCGATCATCGAAAGTGCTTCCTCGATGACCGACAGAAACCTCGCGCCCTCTTTGGTCAGGGTCGTGCGGCGACCTGACCGGGTAAAAAGGACCACGCCCAAATGTTCCTCGAGCTGGCGAATTTTATGGCTCACGGCGGGCTGCGTGACGTTCAGCTTCATGGCGGCACGGGTGAAGCTCCGATATTCGGCGACCTGCTGAAACGTCAGCAGCCATTGTAGCGGAGGGAGTTCAGACAAGCTGATCATGAGCCAAAACTAATGCTTTCATGAAAATAATCCAAGTACTCATTACCCATGTTGAATGGTAGGTCCATGTCCTGAATTCAGTTGCATCTGGGGACGCAGGATGAGCCTTCCGTTCACTCTTGATAGGACCGCCTTGCTCGCGGTCGATCTTCAACGAGAAAATGCCGCAGGAAACGTCTGGCAGGTTGAGGACTACCCAACCGTGCTGGCCAACGCCCGACGCACGATGGACGCCGCCAGAGCCGCGGGCGTGCCGGTGATCTACAGCCGCCACGCGCTCGCACCCGACGGCAGCGATGCCCTGCGGCATGAGGCCAGAACGACGGGGGGAAGGCCCCTTGCCGGCAACACCGATAGCCCGGATGTTGAAATCCGTGACGAGGTCCGCCCGCAACCCGGTGACATCGTTTTCGACAAGCAGCGGTTCTCGGCATTCCACGACACCAAGCTGGAGTTGATTCTGCGCCAGTTTGACGCGAACCACCTGATCGTACTCGGCTGCTGGACCGAAGCCTGCCTTGAGACGACAGTCTGGGACGCGATATTCCGCGATTACCGCGTCACCCTGATCCGCGACGCCTGCGGCACATTCAACCAGTTCGCCCACAAGGTCGCGATGCTCGATATGGCGAACTGGCTCTACGCGGGGCGGATCATGGACGCGCGCGAGGCGGTCAAGGCGATCGGCGGCGAGCCGTTCAAGGCCTGGGAATTCGAGACCCCCAACGCCCTGCGTTACGACGCCTCCAATCTCGACAGCCTCTACGAGCAACTCGGCGGGTGATCCTCCACCCGTTCCATAGACATGAAACCGCGAAGGGAAAAGCGAATGAGACCTCTAAAACTGATGGCCGGTGGCAGCGTTCTGACGATTGCAGCGGGTTTGGCGACCGGGGCGTCGGCCTCATGCACCGAGATCAACGTGCTGTCCTGGGAAGGCTACGTCAACGATGCATGGGTGACACCGTTCGAAGAGGAAACGGGCATCGAGGTCATCCGGACCTATGTCGGGTCGAACGATGAGTATATGGCCAAGCTTGCCGCCGGTGGCACGGAATATGATACCGTCACCATCGTGAGTTCGCTGGCAGAGCGTGCGATCGGCGCAGGTTTCGTGCAGCCGCTCGACCAGTCGAAATTGCCGCACCTCGCGCAGATATTCGAGGGCTTTCGCAATCTCGACTTCATCCAGAAGGAAGGTGAGCTTTACGGGGTCCCGACCTATTGGGGCACGCAGCCCGTCACGGTGAACGCCGATGCAATTCCTGAAGGTGATGACTTCGGAATCCTGTTCGATCCGCAGTACGAAGGACGGATCGGGATGTGGCAGGATGTCACCACGATAGCCGACGTGGCCAGCTACATGGGCTATGATAACCTCTGGACGCTCAGTGACGAAGAGCTCGAAGCGGTCAAGCAGAAGATGATCGAACAGAAACCCCTGGTGCGGACGTATTGGTCGCAGGCCGGTGAGGCGATCGAGCTTTTCGCCAGCGGCGAGATCGTCGCCAGCAATTCGTGGAATTACATCACGGAGGCGCTTCGCGCCGAAGGCGTGAACGTCCGTGAATTCGTGCCAGAGACGCCGCTGGGCTGGCTCGATTCCAACTTTGTCGTTTCGAGCAGTGAATGCGTGGACGAGGCGCATTCCTTCATCGATTATCTCATTTCGCCCAAGGCTCAAGCGGCCATTGGAGAGGCGTCCGGCTACACGGTCACCAACCCACAATCGCGGGAATTCATGGATTCCGAAGTATGGGAGCGTCTCTACATGGACGAGGGCCCCGACGTGATCGACCGTATCGTGTTCTGGCAGGATATTCCGCGCCGCGGCCGGTACCTGGAGATCCTGAACGAAGTGAAGGCGGCCCGTCAATAATGGCGTTTCAAATCAAGACCCTGTCTCCCCGGCCTGGTGCCGGGGAGGATCTTCACCGGGGCGGAGCGGTTCGTCTGGAGAGGGTTACCAAGACGTTTGGTGATTTCACGGCCGTGGACGACCTTTCATTCGATATCGAAGCGGGAGAATTCCTGACGCTTCTGGGATCGAGTGGCTGCGGCAAGACCACGACCCTGCGGATGATTGGGGGGTTCGAACTGCCTGACAGCGGTCAGGTCATACTGGATGGCGAACGCCAGCACGGCACGCCGCCGTATCGCCGGCCCGTCAACACCGTCTTCCAGAGTTATGCCCTGTTTCCACATATGTCCGTCGCCGCGAACGTTGCCTACGGCCTGACGTTGCGCAAGGTCAAGCGCCCCGAGATCAAGCGCCGCGTGAACGCGATGCTCGACCGTGTTGGACTTCTGGACAAGGCCGATCACCGGCCCGACAATCTTTCAGGCGGTCAGCGTCAGCGCGTCGCGCTGGCCCGTGCATTGGTCAATGAACCGCGCGTGCTGCTGCTTGACGAGCCGCTCGGTGCGCTCGACGCCAAGTTGCGCCGTGAAATGCAGCTGGAACTCAAGCAGATCCAGACCAGCTTGGGGATCACTTTCGTTTACGTGACACACGACCAGGAAGAAGCGCTGGTGATGAGCGACAGAATTGCTGTCATGAATTCGGGGCGCATCCAGCAGCTTGGAACGCCATCCGACATTTTCGAAAAACCGCGAAACCGGTTTGTCGCTGAATTCATCGGCACCGAGAACTTTCTGTCCGTCGCGGAAGGAGTGCCGGGCGGTGTGCGTCTTGCCGAAGGGTCGGCATTACAGGTCGCCCACGAGGCCGGAAAGGTCGACACCGTGGCGATCCGACCGCAAAACATACGGCTTGCCGACCCTGATCCGTCAGATGCCACCAATACTGTCGCCGGGCACCTGCAAGACATCGTCTATGTCGGCACGTCGACCCGATTGATTGTTCAGCTGCAAAACGACGAGACGCTGACCGCGGACATCGCGCCTCGGCTCCTTGCCGAACGGCCAGAGCCTCTGAAGGTTGGGGCGGCTGTGCGTTTGGAACTGCCGCCCGAGGCGCTCTTGTGCTTTTCCAATGATGGACAAACGACATGACCGACACCGCATTGTCAGGATCTTCCTCTGGTCAGAAGAGGCGGAAACTGGGCGGCTTACTGCTGATTGGGCCGCCACTTCTCTACCTGTTGGTATTTCTTGTCATTCCGTATGGCGAGATTGTTGTGTACAGCTTCTGGAAGGCCGATCTTTACGCGATTGCGCGTGATTTCAACCTCGGGAACTATGCGCGCATCATCGAGAACCCCCTTTATCGTCAGGTGATCTGGAACTCACTGTCGACTGCGGGCCTTGTGACCGTATTCTCGCTGTTGGTCGGCTATCCTCTGGCGTTCTACCTGGCCTTCGTTGCGACGCGGCATCGACAGCTATTGTATTTTCTTATCGTGATCCCGCTGCTGACCAGCTTTCTGCTGCGCGCTTACACCTGGAAAATCATCTTGGGGCGCTCGGGTCTGGTCAACAGCACGTTGCAGGCGCTGGGTCTGACCGACGCACCGGTCGACATATTCTTATACAATCAATTCAGCGTCGTTCTGACCCTTGTCTACATCTTCGTGCCCTTCGTGACACTGCCGATCTACGCATCGCTCGAGAAACTGTCCCGCGACCAGCTCGAAGCAAGCCTCGACCTCGGGGCGCGTCCGCTCACAACATTCCTGCGGATCATTCTGCCGCTCAGCACGCCCGGTATCGTCGCCGGCTGCACCTTTGCCTTTGCCTTGAGCTTCGGCGATTTCGTCGCACCGACACTTTTGGGCGGTCCAAACCAAATCATGATCGCCAATGTCATCATCAGTCAGTTCGGGACAGCCTTCGATTGGCCATTTGGTAGCGCGCTCGCGATTGTGGTGCTGCTGATCGTGCTGGGCGTCGTCACCATCGGCTCGCGGATCGAACGGAGGTAGAACCGTCATGCGCCATACCTATGATCCCCTCATCCCGTCCGCGGGACGACGTGTGCTCAGCCTTGCAACGGTGCTGGCTTTTGCCTTTCTCTATCTGCCGATCCTCGTCCTTGCGCTGTTTTCCTTTTCGGATTCCTCGTTGCTGGTCTTTCCGATCGAGTCGTTTAGCCTGCGTTGGTATCACGAGCTTTTCGCGGATGCTGATCTCTGGCGCTCGGCGCGCAACAGCGTGATCGTGGCCAGCTCCGTGGTGCCGCTGACCCTGATCCTGGGCGTGCCGCTTGCCATCGGTCTCGACCGGCTCAGCTTTCCGGGGAAAAAATACCTCGAGGGCGGGATCCTCATGCCCTTGCTGGTTCCCGGTCTGATTACGGGGCTCGCCCTTTTGCTATTGCTCAAGCAGTTCGAAGTACGTTTGTCCCTCTTCACAGTTGCCATCGGCCATTCGATCTGGTGCCTGCCCATCGTGGTGACGCAAGTTTATGCGCGGCTGCGCAGCTTCGATCGCAGCATCGAGGAAGCAAGCCTCGACCTTGGTGCGACGCCGTGGATCACTTTCTGGCGCGTGACATTGCCAAATCTGAAGTCCGCGATGATCGGCAGTGCGCTTCTGGTCTTTGTTCTGTCCTTCGACGAAGTGCCGGTGACATTTTTCCTGACCGGAAGCGAGAACACCTTGCCGATGCACATCTGGTCGATGCTCCGCGAAGGCGTGACACCCGCCATCAATGCCATCGCGACGCTGACAATCGCCCTGACGGTGGCGTTGCTCGCCGTCGGTCTGCGATTGCTGTCGCGTGACTAACTCCTTGCTTCAGGAACGTAACATGTCAGACGATGATCTGTGCTACCTCACCGCTGCGCAAGCACTCAGTCAGTTCCGCCAAGGCAAACTGTCGCCGCTCGACGTCCTCGACGCGCAGATCGCACGAGCCGAGCGGTACGAACCCAGCATTAACGCCTTCACCGAGACCTATTTCGAGGAGGCCCGGAAAAAAGCCCGTGAGTCCGAGGCGCGCTGGAAAGACCCTCAATCCGCGCGGCCGCTGGAGGGCCTGACTGTGGCGGTCAAGGACTCCCAAGCCATTGCGGGAAAGCGGACAACTCATGGTTCGCTGACCCTGGCCGACAACATCGATACCGTCACGGATCCGATGATCGAACGGTTGATCGGGGCCGGCGCGATCGTCCACGCCCGCTCGACGACGCCCGAATTCTGCTTGTCATCGGTCTGCCAGAGCCGCTTGTGGGGCAAGACCGTCAATCCGTTCAACCCGGCTTTCGGACCGGGCGGATCGTCGGGTGGCTCCGCGTCGGCACTCGCCATCGGGACGACCACGCTTGCCACGGGCACCGATATCGGCGGGTCGATCCGGATTCCGGCAAGTTGCTGCGGTGTGGTGGGCTACAAGCCGCCCAAGGGGCGCAACCCCGATGGGGCACCGGCACGACTGGATCCCTATAACCACTGCGGTCCGCTCACTCGCTCGGTGGCGGATGCAGCGCTGGTGCAGAACGTGGTGTCGGGGGCGCACCCTTCCGATCATGCGTCGTTGCGCGAACAGGTTATCATTGATGCCGGGATGTCCGGCGTCAAAGGCATGCGGATCGCCTATTCGATGGACCTGGGCTATGCGCCGGTCTCGGATGAAATACGGGCCAACACCGCTGCCACGCTGGATCTGCTGCGTGATCTCGGTGCAGAGGTGAAAGAGGTCGATCTGGGCTGGACGCAGGATATCGACGAGGCTGCGCTGATCTGGTTTCGAGTGATGCATTTCGGGCGCGACGTGCTGCGCCGTTTCCGGGAAACGCCCGAATTGCTGACCAACTACGCGTGCGAAGCCGCGCAAGATGCACTTCGCCTTGATCCTGATACGGTGCCGCATGCCTGGGATGTGCAGGATGCCATGTTCCAGGATTTTTCTCGCGTGATGAATGGATGCGACGTTCTGATCTGTCCGACCACCGCCATCCCTGCACTGCCTTCGGATGACGATGTGTTGGAACGTGATCTCATCGTTAATGGCCGACCAGTGCATCACGAGTACGGCTGGGTTCTGACGCACCAGTTCAACATGCTCTATAATTGCCCCGCCCTGGCGATTCCATCGGGACGCAGCGCCAGCGGTGTGCCGACCGGGATCCAGATCGTCGGAAACACCTTCGACGACAAGGCTGTCTTTAGGGTCGCAAACTCCATTGAAACTCAGGGCCCGACGTGGCCGCGAGCAGTATGAACTCGATGTCGCGATAGTTCCGTCACATTGGAGATGATGTGAACAGAGCTCTCTGCGGGGTCCGGCGAATGTGCGCCGACCCCCGCAAAGCGAACCCGCATCGGCTCGGCCACGACCATCGGATACGGCATCCTAAAGGGTGGCGAGATGGCCCTGGCTACCTATGACCCGGATGCCTGCGGCGCCTACTGGACGGATATCATCGCCGAGTTTTCGGGCGATGACCCCGGGGAATTGATGGTGCTCAGCGCGATCGAGTGACCGACGACCCCGTAGCGCTCGGTCCCGCCCCTTGGGCCGGTTTTCTGTGTTTCACAAGAACAGCGGCACCAGAAGCAGGCTTGCCGCCACGGCGACGGCAATCCCGATCACGTCCAGCAATGCCCCGGCGCGCAGCATTGCCGACCGTGTCGCGGCCGGGTTGTCCATCACGATGGCATTCGGTGGCGTCGCCACGGGCAGCATGAAGCCGACCGAGGCTGTCAGCGCGATGGGCCAGAGGAACCCGATGGGCTCCACCCCGACGCTCGCCGCCGCAGCCCCCGCCACCGGCAGAAAGACCGCCGCCATCGCCGTGTTGCTGGCCAGTTCGCCGACATAGACGATGGTCGCGGCCAGCGTGAGGATGAGCAGCCACACCGGCAGCGCCTCGGCCAGCACTGCATTCGCGCCGATCCAGGCGGCAAGCCCGGAGCGGTCGATCAGCCCGGCGAGTGCCAGCCCGCCGCCGAACAACACCAGGATGTCCCAGCGCAGTCCCTGCAGCGCGGCGATGTCGAGAAGTCGCCCCTTCGCGCCCGATGGAAGCAGGAACAGCGCCGCGCCTCCGGCCATCGCGATCATGGCATCGTTGATCTCCAGCCCCGGAAACAGTCGCTCCGCGAAGGGACGGGAAATCCAGGCTGCGGCGGTCACCCCCGCCACCATGGCGACGCGGCGCTCGGCGCGCGTCCATGCGCCCGCGCGTTCCACAACCGCGCCGGCCGTTTCCACGTGTCTCACGCTCGGGGTCAGCCAGACCAGGACGACCCACGCCGCCCAGAGCAGTAGCCCCGCCACGGGCACCCCCACGGCGGCCCATTGCGCGAAGCCGATATCGCGTCCGTAGGTGGCGCCGACATACGCGGCGAAGAGCGCGTTGGGTGGTGTGCCGATCAGCGATCCCATGCCGCCGATCGTGGCCGCATAGGCCACACCCAGCATCAGCGCGGTCGAGAACCGATCGCCCTCGGGCCGCCCGATGGTGAGCGAGGCGGCAATTGGCAGCATGACGATGGCCGAGGCGGTGTTGCTGATCCAGAGGCTCAGGAAGGCGGTGGCCAGCATCACCCCGCCGATCAGCCGGGCGGGCGCGTTCCCAGCGATGGCGAGAATCCACAGTGCAATGCGCCGATGCAGTCCCCAGCTTTCGATCGCGCGCCCGATCAGGAAGCCGCCGAGAAACAGGAACAGCAGTGGGTGAACGTAAGATCCGGCAACGGTGCCTAAGGATCCGATCCCGAAAACCGGTGCCAGAACGAGCGGTGCAAGCGCCGTCGCCGCCATCGGCAGTGCGCCCGCCATCCACCACACCGCCATCATGAAGGCGATCCCGGCCGTGCGCCAGGCATCGGGTGACAGTTCCCCGGGCGGCGAGAGCAGCGCTGCCGCGACGGGGCCGACCAGTCCGATCAGGAGCGGTAAGGACCGCATGCCGGAAAACTGGGTGGATCATGCCGGGCCCGAAGGGCGTGTGCGGCAAATCGGTCCGTCACGTTCGTATCCTTTATGCTACGGGACTCGTAGGCTTATGACACCTTGAGAAAACAGTGAAATGGAAATTGTGCTGCGCGACGTCGGGGGCGGGAGCAAGGCCGAGCGCGACTGGTCCGGGGCCGGGACGGAATCGACGGGCGGGAACCTCTGGTCGCCTACGAGATCGGTAATACCCTTTGGATGCTGAACCTCGACCTCCAGCAGCGCTTCGGGCTGCGCCGAGGAATACCGGATCGTCCTGCTGAGCGTCATGGTGACCGTTCGAAAGCCTGCCCGCGACCCGGGTGATAACGAAGTCCTGCTCGACCGAACGCCGCTGCCGCCCGAGGAGTCCGGATCGATCTCCCGCCGGCGGATTGCGGCCGCACTGCCCGAACACGTCAAGCCGGTATCCATGAAGCGCGCGACTTGGAAGAACGTAAACGTCCTGAAGGCTTGGCCCCAGGCGGACCCGCTCTAGGAGGTGGCCCGCTTCGGGGCGTCGCACGGCATAGGGTGGGTAAACCTGAACGCGGAACACGGGCCGGTTTTGAACGTTCATTGACATCCGGGTCAAAGACGCCAGTTTCCAATCCTGTCGGGGCATGGCGATCACCGGCTGTTTGGCATAAGACGGCATCGTTGTCGGAGGCCAGGCCACGGCCAAGACCACTTCATCGACGCGCAAAGCGCGCCTCTACTGGAAACGCAAAGGGCGGCAGACCTCAAGGCCGAAGCTGGACCGAGATGACGACTGGAAAGACCTCGCAGACATTTACAATGCAGAAAACCGTGGCTTTCGGTGACTGCGACCCCGGCGGGATCGTCCATACTCCGAGGGTCTTTGATTATTGCATGGACGCAATTGACCAGTTCTGGAAGACTCTGCTTGACGGGAAAGGCTTTTATGAACTGGTCGTCGACCACGACCGGCGCACACCGTTCGTCAACGTGAACATGAACTTCATCAGCCCGATCACGCCAAGAGAAGTTCTGGAGATAACGGTAAGCCTGGCCAAGGTCGGGCGCACGAGCGTCACCTTCGAGGTCGCGGCGGCCCAGTCAGGTCGGGCTTGTTTCAAGGGGACACTCAGCAGCGTTCTCGTGGAGAGGGAGACGATGACCAAAGTCGCCGAGGACGACTGGACGATCGCCTCGGTCCGTGCGTTCAACGAGGGCAGTCCGGCGGGAGGGAAACCTGATCCGGATCGCGCCTAGTCTTCCCTGACCGGAATTCCCCAACAAGTTTGAACGGTCCGCAGGGATCGTCGAACAGACCAGCGCCGAAACCACTGGGAAGCGTGGGTGGGCACTTCAGGCCTCTGGCAGCGAGGTGAGCCGCGAGACCGGGGGAGACCCTCGACAAGATGTTTGCGCCCGGACTGATGCAAGCCGCTGGCGCGAACACTCGTGCGCGCCTGCAACCAGGGAAGAGTTCGAGCCACGACGCTTTTCAGGCGTTGTCGAGGCTCAGGTCCTGGCCGGCGCAGGCCGTTGAGGCGCATCGTTCGCCAATTCAAAGGCCTACGGTCTTCCGCTCTCGCTGAAAACCGTGACGGCATCGAAGAAGTGGTGCTAACCTCAGTGCAGGATATCTTCGCCAGACACTTGCAGGACCCACGCCTTATGAATGCCACCCATGAGCATGAATCCGACTATATCGTGGTCGGCGGTGGAACCGCGGGGTGTATTCTTGCGGCGCGCCTCTCCGAGGATCCCAGGACGAAGGTCACCCTCATAGAGGCGGGTCCGCGTGATTCGAGCCCGAAAGTTCATGTTCCCATCGGGTTCAGCCGGCTCTTGAATGATCGCGCGCTCAACTGGTGCCTGAAGACCGAGCCACAGGACCAGCTTCACGGTCGTCGCATCGACTGGCCACGCGGCAAGGTGCTTGGGGGCAGCAGTTCGATCAACGGAATGATCTGGGTGCGGGGCGACGACCGGGATTTTGATGATTGGGCGTCGATTATCGAAGACGACCGCTGGTCATGGCAGAACGTCCAACGGCATTTTGAGAAGCTGGAAGCCGGTGACGATGCAATGGACGACCGGATTGGGCGTTCCGGAAAGATCGGTCTCGAATCCACGGAAGTGCGAAACGGTGCGGTTGATGCCTTTCTCTCTGCCGCCAAGGAAAACGGTCTCCCGCACCTGACGGATCTCGGGATCTCTGATCGGGTTGGCGCTGGTCCGTATCTTCTGACCAGGCGCAACGGCCGGCGCGTCAGTTCCGCCGGTGCGTACCTGAAAGAGGCGCGGACCCGTGAGAACCTCCGCATCCTGACCCGGGCGACCGTCTCGCAGGTGCTGTTTGATGACGGGAACGTTGCGACTGGCGTCAGGGCCGGGCACCGCGGCGCATCAATCGATCTGAAGTGCCGCCGGGGCGTCATTCTCGCGGCGGGCGCAATCGGAAGCCCGCATCTTCTCATGCTTTCGGGGATCGGTCCGGCCGCGCAACTCGGGAAACACGGGATACCCGTTCGGCTGGACGCGAGCGAGGTTGGCCAGAACCTGAGAGATCATTACGGTGTGCGTGTTGTAACCCGGATAAAGCCACAGATTACGATCAATAGTGATTTCCGCCGGCCATGGCGCCTGGCGCGTTACGTTTTGCAATATGCGCTGCATCGAACCGGTCCCCTGTCTGTCGGGGGCGCTTATGCGGGGGCGTTCTTTTCGCCCGAGGCAGCTGTGCGTCCCTCGATGCAGGCCCTCTTTCTTCCGCTTTCGATGAAGGGGCCGGGATGGAACTTCCATCCCTTCTCGGCCGTCACGTGCAACGTCTATCAGTTGCGTCCCAAGAGCGTGGGGGCGTTGACGCTTGCTTCGCCGGACCCGTCCGCGGCACCGTTGCTGGATCCCAACTACCTGTCGGCTCCAGAAGACCGGGCGGCCCTGGTTTCCGGCGTGCGAAGCGTCCGCGACCTCCTTTCAAGCCCCGCCTTCGTGGGGGCCATGGAATCACGGGAATTCCTGCCCGGGCCGGACGTCAGGACGGACGACGAAATCCTCGACTTTGCAAGGTCGATGGGCAGCACCGTGTTTCATCCGGTCGGAACCTGTCGCATGGGCGCTGACCCCGGGGCAGTGGTGTCGCCCGAAGGGCAGGTGCGCGGAACGCGGAATCTGTGGGTTGGGGATGCGTCGATCATGCCGACCATTCCCTCCGGCAATACGAATGCGGCGAGCGCCATGATCGCGGAGCAGCTCTCGGAATTCGTGCGTGGCATTCGAGTGAACCGATAAGCAAGGTGTGTCGGCGCGTGTGAGCTCGATTATCGCGAAGGCAGGTGTCCAGCGCGCAGGCGCTCTTGCTCTTGCAGCCGGCCTTCGGATCGGAGGCCGCGATCAGACCGGCCAGATAACCCCAAGAGACAGCGCCGTTTCCGTCTACGGTGCCGGCTTTCGGAGCGGTGGACCCGCGCGGTGCGACGCGCCTTATTCGCGGCCGTCCCAATTCCGTGTGGCGGCGTTCGCAGGGCTGCGGATCGCGGCAGGAAATGCGGATC
>Ga0102931_1001059_pt1 | contig 13621 bp, 13 predicted proteins | sample SalPonR1_C_D1_MG_FD_79282 | JGI IMG/M metagenome (GOLD analysis project Ga0102931, IMG submission 79282) | Salt pond soil microbial communities from South San Francisco under conditions of wetland restoration - Salt Pond MetaG R1_C_D1_MG | ecosystem: Environmental > Aquatic > Marine > Intertidal... | reverse complement strand
ATTCAAAAACAGGAACCTTGATGAACAATCACTGCCTGTCTGGTTATATTGTAACCAATAGCGGACGCAAGTTGATTTTCAGTTTTATGAACAATCACTATGTCACCTCATCCTCCGTAGTTAAGGAAGAGATGGAAAAAGTATTGTGGTATATTTACTCAAACTATTGAACCTTCTATTCTCAACTACTTCAAATTATTTTTACTACCAGACAAATTCTTAATTTGATGTGACCTGGAATCGATCGTAATTTTCGAGCTTTCGAAGCCTTTGATCTTCATTAGGCCCCATCTGGTGAAAAGAGCTTCCGCCATCATCAATGAATATCAGATACCCATCATCCGTAAAAATGGAAATTGTTCCATCCGGTAGTGCAGTAAGATCTCTTACCCGGTGCCCCAAATCTATTCGTTCATCATAAATAACCCGCAGTGAATCATCCAATCTTAATCTTCTCAAACTTTGATTCGCCCTGGTTCCAACAATGAGATCGCCCGACCAATATCGAAATTTATCACCCTGAATTCTTAACAACGCCGCCGGTGCTATTGAGTTTGGCCAGGAATACGCAGGTTTTTGATATCCTGTATGGCGGCCATAATCCCGCCCGCCTGTTAAGCGGTATGTTGGATCATACCATACACCCAACGAAACCAATGGCCATCCGTAATTGATACCGGGATTTATGATATTGAGTTCATCTCCTCCCAAAGGTCCATTTTCAGTTGACCAGATTGTTCCGCTTTTATCTTTAAAAAGACCGGCGGCATTCCTGTGTCCAATTGAATAGATTGACCACTCTCCGCTTTTTTTATCGACAAGTACCATTTTACCATAGGGAATTGCTGGATCCATGGAGTAGGCTTCCGCATTGTTCAATCCATGCCGCATATAATCACCTATTGTTACCAGCAATTGCTCATTATTGAATTCTATGATGGTACCTCCTGAAACGGCACCCTCGAACGGGTGTGATGAAAGATAATGCTCCGGATTGGGATCGATACAAGGTTCCGCAGTAAAAATTGTGTTCCAATTTGATACTTGGTTTATGGATAGATCGGTAAGCTTTAAATCTGTGGAACTGATATTATGGGTAATACAGTTTTCAGTTGAATTAAACCCATTATGAGAAATAAACAGCCGATAAGTTGTAGAATCAACCAGTTCGGAATAAACACCATTTACTCGGTACCAGATCAACTCGACATCATCATGAGTAAAAATACCTGAGTTAATTAATTCCTCCAGGTTTAAAGGTACGTCTTCTGATTCTACATTGAATTCCCGGAATTTATCAATATCAAAAGCCTGTATACTTCCTTTATTTGTGACCAAAAAAAGGATAGATCCGCTATTACTGATTCCGCCGCCACTTCCAATTTGATCTCCAATTTTTACTTTTTTAATAAGGAGCCTTTGAAGAATTGTGGATTGAGTTGAACCCGAAATATTCTCAGCTGAGGGTTCCATTTCAAAAGTACGATCCAGGATGTCTTTGGCATGCTTGATCTGTTGAAAGGGAAACATTTTGTAGGTTCCAACGGAAACCCCATAGATGAAGAACACAATTAGCAGGGGAATGAGCCAAAAATATTTTTTAATCATTGTAGCAGTATATCAAAATTATATCGCATTAATATAATCTTAATTGCAATTCAGTTATCATCAAAAACACATTGGAATTCCTTAATGAACAGGGGTAAATTAACTGTAATAGAATATTGCTCAATCGTTTACATTCAATGAATATCACCTGCCATTTGAAATCAATTAAAACAATCCTAATCACAATAATTTTGTCCTTTGCCTGGGTTGGCTTCTTGAATGGACAAAAAATTAATGAAGATTATCGGCTGCATATAAAGAAAGCCTCTTCGGATATCCAAGTCGACGGCGTGATTGATGAACAGGCCTGGAGAGAGGCTGAAATAGCAACTGACTTTTTTATGATTACCCCGATGGATACCAGTTATGCCGAACTACAAACCGATGTTCGCATGACATATGATGAAGAATATCTTTACCTGCTGGTTGAAAATTATCGTGCCGAATCAGGGACAGAAAATGTAGTCGAATCACTTCGAAGAGATTTTAGTTTTCCGCTCAACGATAATTTTTTACTCGCTATGGATACATTTGATGACAAAACCAATGGTTTTTCATTCGGGGCAAATGCGGCAGGTGCTGAATGGGATGGAATGATGTATAACGGCGGCAGTATGAATCTTAGCTGGGACAATAAATGGATATCAACTGTAGTAAACTACGAAGATAAATGGGTGTTTGAAGCTGCTATTCCATTTAAATCTATACGATATGATGATGAAATTACAGAGTGGGGAATCAATTTCAGTCGATTTGATCTCACTTCAACAGAGAAATCTGCATGGGCTCCGGTACCTCGTCAATTTCCTTCTGTGTCATTAGCGTATACGGGTGTACTTATATGGGATGAACCGCCACCGCCAGCCGGTTCGAATATCTCTATCATTCCTCATGTATTAGGAGGTATTAATCATGACTTTCAGAAAGAGGATTCAAGATCATACGAACGTGATGCAGGGTTAAATGCCAAGATCGGTTTGAGTTCATCTTTAACGTTGGATTTAACTGTGAATCCTGACTTTTCCCAGGTTGAAGTGGATGAGCAGATCGTTGACCTGGAACGGTTTGAGCTTTTCTTCCCTGAGAAACGACAGTTTTTCCTCGAGAATGAAGATCTTTTTGCCAGTTTTGGAAATGAAGATATCCGTCCATTCTTTTCCAGGAGAATTGGGTTGGATGCTCCTATTCATGCCGGAGGGCGATTAAGTGGTCAAATTAATCAAAACTGGCGCCTGGGAGTTATGAATATGCAAACGGGATCCGCTGACAATATTCAGAAACCGGGTCAAAACTTTTCAGTTGTTTCTTTAAAAAGAAGAGTTTCTTCGCGATCTAATATTGGATTTTTGTTTGTAAACATGGAATCAACCGGAGATCTCTTTGATGAAAGCGATACTCAATATATGGCACCAGAATACGATCGAAATGTAGGTGTGGAGTATAACCTGGCGACAGCAAACAACTTATGGACCGGGAAATTTATGATGCTTAAATCATTTGCACCCGGCGATAATGACCGAAGCTTTAGTCACGCAGCGAATCTTCTCTATTCAGACGGGAATTGGCGTGCTGAGTGGGCTCAGGAATATGTTGGCAGAGACTATTCAGCGCGGGTTGGTTTTGTACCAAGAAGAGGCTACATCCGATGGAATCCAAATGTACGATACCTATTCTTTCCTTCAGGTGGAGGAACTATTTTGAGCCATGGACCGTCGGTTAGATCTTCCGTTTATTTTAACGAAGGTTTTAGCTTAACCGATTATGAAAATCGATTTGCCTACAATCTTAATTTTAGAAATCGCAGTGAGCTCAGTGCTTTTGTCAGCAACTATTATGTAGAGCTTCAGGAACCTTTCGATCCGACTAATGTGACAGATGAATTTCTCCAGCCGGGTACCGAACATGATGCTTTTCGTTATGGAATGGAGTTTAATTCGCATCCTCAAAACTCGTTTACCTACAGCTTTTCTGCTGAAAACGGGAGTTTTTATGCAGATGGAGATCTTCTGACACTTGCAAGTGAGCTTGGATATCGTTTTCAGCCATATGTAAATGTTTCACTCAGCACAAGCTATAATGATCTTGGTTTACCACAACCCTGGGGAGATTTTGATTTTTGGCTGATTGGAACACGGCTGGACATCACATTTACAAAAAATCTATACCTGACCAGTTTTACACAGTACAATGAGCAGTTTGATAATGTAAATATCAATACTCGTCTGCAATGGAGATTTCAGCCCGCATCTGACCTCTTTATTGTATACACGGACAACTACATTCCCGGCTCATTCGATGTAAAAAATCGCGCCCTGTTGTTTAAATTCACCTATTGGTGGAATATATAAATTCCCCCTTCGAAGGGACATGATCAGTTAAAAACTGATCGAGAGGGATGACCAGTACTGACATTTGTGAAGAATCTTGTTCAAGAAAATTATAGCCATAAATCCGAACTCTGCGATCCCAACACTTCGGGAGGACTTTCGCAGGTTCTCATCTTTAATCTATTTTTATGAAACTAAAAGACAGAGTTTTCATTATTACCGGGGCCACAAGCGGAATGGGCAAAGGAATTGCTCTGAAGTTTGCTGAACAGGGAGCTTCACTTATTATAAACGGAAGAGATCAAGAAAGGGGAGAGGCCGTTTTGAAAGAGCTCAAACATCGTGAAGTAGATGCCTATTTCATTCAGGGTGATGTTGGTAAAGAAGCAACCAATAAACATTTAGTTGATAAGGCTCTTAAAGAATTTGGCAAATTGGATGGATTGGTTTCCAATGCGGGTTTTTTGGGATTGGGTTCAATTACAGAGCTGGAAACAGAACTGTGGCACAGAACATTTCAAACCAATCTTGATTCTGTTTTCTATTTACTGAAGCATGCAATTCCCGAGTTAAAGAAAACGGGAAAAGGTGTGGCCGTTATTAATAGCTCCATAGCAGCCTATAAATCATTTCCTAAACATGCTTCTTACTGTGCATCTAAAGCAGGGGTATTAGCACTTACCAAACAAGCCGCTGTAGATTACGGCCCGGAAATCAGGATCAATGCGATCTGTCCGGGACCTGTAGATACTCCACTTTTACATGACTCTGCTATCGCTTTTCCAGATCCCAAATCAGCCGTACTTGAAGCAGAAAAAGCCACATTGATGAAGCGCTTAGGGAAGCCGAAAGATATAGCTCAACTCGCATTGTTTTTAGCATGTGATGATTCGTCCTGGATTACGGGAAGTGCATTTACCATTGACGGTGGGATTATGACGAATTCTTGATTTTACACTGCAATCAAATTTTTAGAAAGAGCCGGTTTCGATACAAGAAATAGAGAAAGAGCCAAACCAGCATCATCGCACCAAAAGCGATGAAAACCTCATGCCAAAGTTCAGGGATAGGGCTCAATAATCCTGAAAAGAGCAGATGGGATGTATTTGTAAAATCGATAAATCTATAAGCGAGATAAATTGTCAACGAGTTCAAGCCTATTACCTGGAAGAAGAAGGCCCATTTCCGGTAGTTTTGTATATCTATCACCCAATAAAATCCTGCCATAAACAGGAATGCCATACCTGAATTAAGTAGTATATAGGAACTGGTCCACAGATGTTTATTGATGGGGAAGTGAAGACTCCAAACAAGGCCTGCAACAGTACAGATGGCACCGGCGATAACCAGTGTTTGAAATTTTTTCATCTGAGGATCTTTTGATCTCAAAATGTCTCCTGCTTGTGAACCTAAGACCGTTATACAAAGAGCCGGAAATTGCGTTAAGATTCCTAACTCATCATAGGTTCCCTGTAATAATCGGCCGGGCAGGAAATTTCGGTCGATCCACCCAACCAAATTCCCCTCGAAAGAGAGATCTCCTGCGCCATAACCGGGAACGGGAATAAGATATAATGCTGCATAATATGCCAGTAAAATTCCTGCGACCCAACCCATACGACCCTTTTTTGAAAAGTTGAGATACAAAATTGTTGTTACCATTACCGCAATGCCTATTCTCCCCAATACACTGACAAATCGAATGTCAGATGGATTGAAAAAGGGTACAGGAGCATTTTTATAGAAAATTCCCAGAATAATCAGAATTATCATTCGCCAGAAGGCTTTTTTATAGAGGTCTACTTTCGTTGCCCCATGGTTACTTCTCTTGTTCAGTGAAAAGGAGAGAGAGATTCCGGCAATAAAGAGAAATAAAGGGAAAATAAAATCATAAAAGGTATAGCCATTCCAGGCAGGATGTGTCATTTGGTTGGCCAGCCAATCAACCCAGGCGAACCCGGTTTTGTTTTCCATTAAAACCAGAAAAGTTGCCCCGCCTGAAATGAGTAGCATATCAAATCCTCGCAGAGCGTCAATCGACAAAATCCTTTCGGATTTTATACTATTTCTTTCAGACCCCATGTTACCCATGTTAATTGTTAACAAACATTAGAACATAGGTAAAACTCAGTAGCTTTATTTGAATTTTTTTAACGAGGTAGGCGACGGATTGAAATCAGAACTGTTTTAAAAAAAACCTGTTGGAAAAATGGTCAAATTGTCCATTTCCAACAGGTTAGATTGTTTGAATAAGAATTAGATATTAATGTCGGACCACTTCAACTTGTTCACCGAAATAATCCATCACAGCCTCGTAATCAGACATATCCAAATTTTCTGGAATTACAGTCGTTTTTTGCTTGGCAGAAGTGTGATCTTCGGTACTGTTTGCTTCTATCTGAACAATATGGACTTCTTCATATTGTTCGCCAGGGCCGTCAACAGCTTCAATATAAAATCTAATTCTAGATTCATTTTCTTGCCAGATATGGCCTGTATAGTATTCAGTTGCATTACCAAAACCCCATCCAGGTATATCGAGAAACCAACCCGATTGGTGTTTTAAGTAATAATTCCAGGAATTTTGATTGGCTTCAGATTCGGTCTCAAAATTTATAAATAGACCTTCAGTATCCGTATAGATTGGATCTGAATTAAAATCATGCCCATCAAAAATGTGAACAGTTACATTCGCATTACCTGCTGGTCCTTCAGGCCCTTCAGGTCCTTGATCACCTTGTGGTCCTTCTGGACCGGCAGGTCCGGTTGGTCCTTCTGGTCCCTCACAGCCCAGTATTAATACAAACCCTAATAGTATAGATGACAGTAGTTTTATTTTTTTTGCTCTCATGTTGAATTGTTTAATTGAAATTAACACCTAACTTAAAAAAAAGATGTGCGCGAATGTCAAACATCATCTATAAGAGCATCATTATTTAAAATGAGGAGATATCAAATATTAAAATGTTTCAAAATAAACAAACCTGTTGGCTATTTTGATTGGTCAAATCTAAGCCAACAGGTTTTTTGAATTACTATTTTTCTACTAATACTCTATTCCATAAAAATCCATCGTTTCATGATAATTATTAAAATCAGGTAGCTTTTGTTTGGCAGGCGTACTACTTGGTATTAATATATATCTGAATTCAGTATCTAAGTTTATTGGCCAAGGTGTATTATCTAATTCCTGGGTTAAAATTGTTATTCGCCCAGGTGTAAATGGAGCAAAGGTTATCAGTTTATCTTCATCTCCACCGATTCCGGCCAATGTATATGGTAGTGGAGTTATCATTCCCAATAGTTGATAGTAAACTATAATAGTGCCACCATCAATGATCTCCTGCGTGAGTTGATTGGCCGGAATATGATATCTTGAATAATTTCGAGCAATTAGACTTGTATCGGCGGGAGTTGCAACATCACCAATTCGAATCCATTCAGAAGAGATTACGTTAGCATTTCCATCTTCACCTGGAGGTCCTTCAGGCCCTTCGGGTCCCTGTTCACCCTGTGGTCCTTCCGGGCCGGTGGGTCCTTCCGGTCCTTCGCAATTCATAATAAAAATTAGAGACAAGCTTGAAATAACTATTAGCAGATATTTGAGTAGAGAGGTTCTCATGGCTTATTTGTTTAGTTAGTGTTTATCAAATTTGAAGCTTCGCTTTTGATTTTTTCTATACTTTAAATTTCTCAGAGTTCAGAGTTTACACTATAATATATGCGCAAGATACTGTCCGTTTCTCTCAAGAATATATTTTTGGGCTTATTTTTATCAAAGGCAGCACAATTAATCCTGTTCAAGGATTGGTTAAATATCTAAGAGAACTTAATTTAAAGTAGATTATGATCAACTTATTTATAATTTGCTAAACCAATTTTTATGGATATCATCACAAAAGATCTTCACCTGAAAACAAAAGGATTTTCAGACATCCATAATCTTACACCGAAAGTGGATGCGATTGTAAAAGAGACTGGATTTACTGATGGATTTTGCCATATTCATGCAGTCGGTTCAACTGCTTCTATTTCAACGATGGAGTTTGAGCCTGCCCTGGTAAAAGATATCAAAGAGAAGCTGGAGGATTTTGCATCGAAGAATATGAAATCCCACCACTCGGAAACATGGGGTGATGACAACGGATTCTCGCATATTCGTGCCACTTTTATGGGGCCGGGAATCACTGTTCCAATTCGTGATGGAAAATGTATACTGGGAACCTGGCAACAGATTGTTGTGCTTGATCATGACAATCAATCAAGAAAGCGGCATGTCATCGTTCAGGTGGTTGGGAAATAATTGCATAGAGCCACCTTCAAGAGTGCATCAGCTCCTTGAAGAGTAGCGTGGAAGGACACTCATTTCTTTGAAAAACGTGAGTGGTAAAGAAGACACAACTCTTCAAGGAACTCCACTTTGTTCCGTACTCTTTGAGGTTGTTCAAACCTAGTGAATTTGAAAAGTCCATAGTTTTTTAAAAGTGGCAGGTTTACTACAAATCATTGGATGAGTGAGTTAAACTGAAAGAAGGGCTAAAATCTATTCCTCATTCAAGGATAAAGATCGACAGGGTTCTCTGGGCTGCCAAATTCCCATTGGCTGCCAAATTTTTGGTTTGTAGCTCAAATTATTCGGCAGGCGAGAAAGACAATCGCCAGCCGAATGTGAGATCGTCTTTAAAAAAATTCGACATTTTACTTTCCATGTTAGATATTCCTTTGGCCTAAAAATTAAAACGGAGCTTACTTATGTCCGGGAGTCTCGTAGCGGCAATTTCTCTTGTACTCTTTTTTGTGGGATATCGATACTACTCGAAATTTCTTGCAGAGAAGATATACCAGCTCAATCCGAATTATGTAACACCCGCCCATGAATTTGAGGATGGAGTGGATTATGTTCCTACCAACAAATACATCCTTTGGGGACACCATTTTACATCAATAGCCGGGGCAGCACCAATTGTGGGCCCGGCAATAGCTGTCTACTGGGGGTGGTTACCGGCTATGCTTTGGGTTGTAATAGGAACCATTTTTGCCGCAGGTGTTCATGACTTTGGGGTGATGGTACTCTCCGTTCGAAACAAAGGTCAGTCGATTGGAATTTTAGCTGATAAAATTGTGGGTCGCCGAGCAAAGATTTTATTCCTGTTTATCATCTTAATTCTAGTATTGATGGTGAACGCCGTATTTGCGTGGGTGATCTCTAACCTTTTTATCAGTTTTCCGGCAAGTGTGCTCTCCATTTTTATTCAGATTCCACTTGCCGTATGGATCGGATATCGATCATACAGGAAGACCGGCAGTATGCTCATTCCATCAATCATTGTTCTTGTTGTAATGTATTTTGCAGCTATCATTGCCAGTTATGTGCCAGCCCTGCAGATTGATTTTGTAAGATACTTTGGTGGTGAAGAGAATACCGTACTTTTGGGGTTGAACGGAGTAGAAATGTCGTTCCTGTTATGGATAATTATCCTAATGGTCTATGTTTATATCGCTTCAACATTATCCGTATGGAAGTTATTACAGCCGAGAGACTTTATTAATTCACACCAACTGATTGTAGGATTGGTAATTCTATATTTGGGTTTATTCGTAATGAGTCCGGAAATTACTGCGCCCACAACCAATGATGCCGCAACTGATGTCAGTTGGTTCCCGCTATTATTTATTACAATTGCTTGCGGAGCTATATCCGGATTTCATGGATTGGTATCATCAGGAACCACTGCCAAACAGTTAGACAAAGAGACCGATGCCCGCTTTATCGGGTATCTTGGAGCTGTTGGAGAGGGAGCATTGGCCTTGATTACGATTGTAGCAGTGGTTACTTACTTCAATACTACGGGTGAATTTCTTGATACCTATCACTCTTTTGCCAGTGCGGGATCTTCAGGACTCAATATTTTTGTGCAGGGAGCAGCTCAATTGGCTACGGCTCTGTACATTCCTCTGCAAGCCGCTGAGACCATAATAGCAGTGATCGTTATAAGCTTCGCAGCTACCACTCTTGATACTTCCGTCCGTTTGATGCGTTACATTATTAACGAGCTCGGACAGGAGTACAACGTAAAACCGCTAACGAAGATGCATATCTCCACCTCAATTGCAGTAGGAGCGAGTGCTGCGTTAGTTCTCATCCCGGAAGGCCCGAGAGGCATTGGTTCAGGCGGTTATCTTCTTTGGCCTCTGTTTGGAACATCAAACCAACTCCTGGCAGCAATCAGCTTGTTGATCGTTACCATCTGGCTCAAGCGAAAAGGCAGAAACTATATCTATACACTCATTCCATTGTTGTTTTTAATTTTTATGACTCTTTGGGCGATGATACAACAGGTATTCTTTGATTGGTCCGGTTTTGGAGTAACCGAAGGGAATATGCTTCTTTTTATTTTTGGGGCCATTATTTTGTCGTTTGCGGTCTGGATAGTACTGGAAGCACTGTTCTTATTTCGAAAGGAATCAGACGGGTAAAAAACGATTCGGTACCAAGCGATAAAACCCGTAAATTTGCTTTTTTTAAGAAGTGATAATTTTGCAAATTGAATGCAAAGAAACATTGAATAACATCAAGCATGGAACATACTACAGACGATAATATAGAAGATTCATTCCCGAATGAAATTGAAGGGTGGAATTGGGGTGCATTCTTTTTAAACGGTTTCTGGGGAATTGGGAACAAAACATATATTGCCCTGCTTGCATTTGTGCCGGTGATTAATGTTCCGGTGATGATTTACCTTGGATTGAAGGGAAATGAGTTGGCCTGGGATAATAAGAATTGGGACAGTGTTGAACACTTTAAAGAAATTCAAAGAAAGTGGAATATTGCCGGGTTTATTGCCTTTGTGATTTATGCTATTGTAGTTTTGTGGGAATTTTGGGGGATCTTTGCCGGGTGATTTTAATACGCTTACGATAAAATCGTTTAGCATGATTTTTCTCCATTTGTTTTAAAATTGAAGATTTGATTCTGCTCATATTATGACTCACGGTACCCATAATGCTCTCGAAGATCCGCGAAATGAATCCATAAAAATCTTTGTCAATGATGAGCTCTTTCCCAGGAATGAAGCCAAAATATCCGTCTTTGATAGTGGGTATTTAGTAGGGGATGGCATCTGGGAGGCCTGCCGACTACATAAAGGTGTTCTTGTTTTTCTTGATCTCCATTTGAACCGTCTTTGGACAGCCGCTAAAACGGTTGGAATGGATCTTCCATTTTCCAAAGAGGAGTTGACTAAAAAAATTTGGAAAACACTGAAAGCCAATGGAATGGAATATGGAGTTCATGTCCGTTTTATGCTTACCAGAGGGATAAAAAAGACTCCATCACAAGATCCGCGATTAACGGTAAGCGGACCGAATTTGGTCATTATTCCCGAATTCAAAAAAGCATCACCCGAGACCAAAAATAAAGGAGTTACGCTATTCACCAGCACAATTCGAAGAGGCTCTCCCGATTATTTAGATCCGAGATTGAATTGCCATAGTAAACTTCACGAAGTGCAGGCTCTGATACAGGCGCTGGAGGCCGGGGCAGATGAAGCTTTGATGCTTGACGTGAATGGTTTTGTATCTACCTGTAATGCCACCAACTTTTTTATGGTGACGAATGGTGAAGTTTGGACCTCAACCGGTCAGTATTGTATGAATGGAATTACGCGGCATAACGTAATCAGAATTTGTAATGATTACGGAATTCCGTGTCATCAAAAGAATTTTTCTCTGTTTGATCTGTATGGCGCCGATGAAGCATTCGTTACCGGAACGTTCGGCGGACTTACTCCGGTAACGGAAGTAGATGGCCGCAAGATCGGAAATGGTTCTCTTGGAGAGATTACAAAAGACCTTCAACAAAAGTACGAAGATCTGATTGAGGAGGAAGTAAGAAAGGCGAAGCTAAGCTGATAATCAGATATAGAAAATTACTTCCTTGAGTGAAGCGCAATCCTGTTTCCTTCGGTATCTAAAAAAGTGCCATATATCCTATATCCGGGGTGATCTCTGTTTTCTTTTGGAGAATTTTACCGCCGGCTTCTTCAACCCGATTTAGTTCGGTATCCGTGTCTTCAGAAGAAAAGTATACCAGTGTGCCATCTTGAGACGGAGTGTAAGTTTCATGATGAACGAGTGAGCCTCCTGCACCTTTCATCTCTTCATCCCAGGCAAACCAGGCCATGTCAAAATTGCCCATTGCATTTCGATCAAGTTTGCAATCAAAAACGGTTTCGTAAAATCTGATTGCACGTTCCATGTCTGCGGTTGGAATCTCAAACCATCCTACAGTTATGGGTTTTTTATTTGCCATATTGGTTATTTGTTTTGATTGATGTTAGTAGAAAACTCCCACAAAGTGATCCCTATGGGACAAATAACAAGCTCCAATTTTCAAGCAATTAAATAAAGCACTTCAAAAATATGAGTCGAATGTTTGTTATTTGTGATTTGGACATTGGAATTTTCTCATTTGTTCATGTTTTAATACTACTGAAATCCATCAAATAATCAATTCAAAAAAAATTTCTGTAAGGGATTTAGGAAATCCGGTTCATACAAATAAAAAGAAGATATTATGAACCGATCATTGATACTTTCGAGATTGCGAATTGAAATTCGAAGAAAAGAATCAGGGTACCCGACTGAGAGAACCATGGTTCGAATCACCCGTAATTTTTTGGAAAGCATGTCGCTTTCCCATTCATCACAAATAAGGCAATGGCATAAAGATCTTTATCTCTCAAAATTGAAGAGCAATCAGGATACTTCGGAAGAGGAGCTGCTTCAAACTAAATCCTCGCTCTTATTTTTATTTGAGCGAGTGTTAAAGCCTTCCAACACATTTGTTCAAACTGATGAAAACTCCGAACCGGAACCGGGCGTGTTTCGAATTACGGGATAGACGTTTACTTGCGTTTATTCACTACAGCAAGAGTACAGCGGGAGATGCAGACCAACTTCCCGCTCTCATTTTCAATTCGGGTTTCCCAAACTTGTGTTTGTGAGCCACGATGAATGGGTTTGGATGTCCCAACAACTTTGTTGCCTGCGGAAACCGGTCTAACGTGATTGGCATTGATTTCAAGGCCAACAACGATCTTATTTTCATTCTTTAGATTTAAATAACCACCAACAGAGGCCAGCGTTTCTGCAAGAGCGACGGAAGCACCACCATGTAAAATTCCCATCGGTTGAGTGGTATTTTCATCTACCGGCATAGATGCCCGCATTTCATCACGGCTTACATATTCGAACTCCAATCCCAGGGCATCTGCCATGTTATTTTTCTGTTGCTTATAAAATCCCTCGAACTTTTCCTTGATCTGCTGTTCTATATGCATCTGGAATTGATTTGTAAATTTGTTAAACACTATGAAGTCATAGAAAAAATCAGTGTCAGCTACGATTAGCAATAAAATATCGATAAATCATCAAATTTTTTTCAAAGAAATTTTTAAAAGTCACAGCAAAATGTTACTTATTAGGTAACGGTGTTAACCAACCTCAGTTTACTAAAAAAGCGGTTTTTTAACTATGAATTCTTCAAGTCATACACTACCGGAAATTGTATTCAAAGGACTTGAAAATTACGGAGAAGGATTATTCGCTTCATCGAAGAGAGATGGCACTTGGCATGAAATCAATGTCTCAGACTTTCGTGAAAAAATTATCAATTTTGCTCT
>Ga0102931_1001054_pt1 | contig 13651 bp, 10 predicted proteins | sample SalPonR1_C_D1_MG_FD_79282 | JGI IMG/M metagenome (GOLD analysis project Ga0102931, IMG submission 79282) | Salt pond soil microbial communities from South San Francisco under conditions of wetland restoration - Salt Pond MetaG R1_C_D1_MG | ecosystem: Environmental > Aquatic > Marine > Intertidal... | reverse complement strand
GGCGGGCCCCAGCCGCGCGTGTCGTCGCCGCGCGGCGCCTCGACCTTGATCACGCGGGCCCCGAGGTCGGCCAGCAGCTGGGTGCAGTACGGCCCCGCCAGGACACGCGACAGGTCGAGCACCAGCACATCGCGAAGCATGGCGCTCGTTCTACCACCGGCGTCGACGCCTGCGACCGGAACCGCGCGCCCGCCGTCGTGCGCCCGATTCGCGCCGGTGCGTTGTAGAGCCTCGCAGGGTACCCAAGCGGCACCGAAGGTTCGGGCGACTATCCTCTGGGGGTACGTCGTCAACTCAAGAGGAGGAACCATGCGCATTCGCACCCTGTTCGCGGCGCTCGCCGCATCGATTCTCGCGTCCGGGATGGTCGTCGCCCAAGGCAGCCTGTCGATCGCCACCGGCGGTACCGGCGGGGTGTACTACCCCACCGGCGGCGCCTATGCCGAGCTCGTCAACGAGCACCTCGAGGACTACACGGCGGCCGCCGAGGTCACCGGAGCCTCGGTCGAGAACGCCGGCCTGATCGCGCGGGGCGACAGCGACATCGCGCTGGCGCTGGCCGACACCGTGTACCAGGCGTACACCGGCACCGGCAACTTCGGCGGCGACGGCCAGCCCCCGCAGCTCCCGAACCTGCGCGCGCTGGGCGTGGCGTACGCGAACGCCGTCCAGCTCGTCACCCTCGAAGGCTCGGGCATCGAGTCGCTCGCGGACCTCGTCGGCAAGCGCGTCAGCGTCGGCGCCCCCGGCAGCGGCACCGAGGTGTCCGCCAAGACGATCCTCGAAGCGAACGGCGTGACCTACGACGACTTCGACGAGCAGCGCCTGAACTTCAACGAGACCGCCGCCGCGCTCCGTGACGGCCAGATCGACGCCGGCTTCTGGTCGGTGGGGCCCCCCACCAGCTCGATCCTGGATCTCGCCACCACGCGCGACATCGAGCTCGTGTCGATCACCGGCGAGGAGCTCGAGAACGGCCTGGCCGCCAGCGACGTGTTCGCGCCGTACACCATCCGGGCGGGCACCTACCCCGGCGTTGACGAGGACGTCTCGACGATCGGCACGCCCAACGTGATCCTGGTGCGCGCCGAGATGGACGACGAGTTGGCGTACGCCTTCCTGGACGCGCTCTACGCCAACATCGACGACGTGATCGCCGTGCACCCCTCGGCCAACGACACCACGCCCGAGCTGGCGCTCTCGGCCGCCCCGATCCCGCTGCACCCGGCCGCGGTCCAGTACTACCAGGACCAGGGCTACGACGTGCCCGAGCGGCTGCTGCCCCCGCAGTGACGCCCGCCTGACGTGACGTCGCCGTGGCGTTCATGGCTGCGTCCCTGGCGGCGTTCATGTCCGAACGCTCGCTGATCCGGCGCAGGGAGAGGCCCGACCGGGCCTCTCCCGCATCGGCCGCTGCCCAGCCGTTCCCTCCGCTGCTGCTCCAACCGCTGCTGCTGCTCTATCTGACGCTCCTCCTCGGCAGCGCCGCCGCCCAGACCGCCCCGTATCTGGTGGTCACCGGTCCGGAAGGCCGGGAGCTGGTCCGTCTTCCGCTTGCCGACGAACCGCGCTGGCACCTGGCCTGGCACCACTCGGTCACCGGGATCCTGGTCCGCGACTTCTACGAGTTCCGGGATGGGACGATGCTCCTGACGCACAGCCACACCCCCGCGTTCGACGCCGGCCTGGGCCATATTCCCGGCCGGGGCCGAGCCGAGTCCGACGGCGCCGGAGGCTACTGGATCCGCGACCTGGACGAGCCCGTTCCGGGCGACGCCTACTGGCTCCGGGTCGGATCGGAGCGGGTCGGCCACACGCTGGTGCACGACGGCGACCGCGTGAACCTCTCTACCCTGGCCGCCGGCCAGCGCGTCCTGATCGCGGTCCGCCAGCGATGAGCGGGAGCGATCAGGTGCGGGGCGCCCCACCGACCGCCGATCGCCCGACGCCGGGTCGCGTCGCCCAGATCACGGCCGCCGTCGTGGCGCTCACGGGGATCGCGCTGTCGCTGTTCCAGCTGTACACGGCGGGCGTTCAGACCCTGAACCTCTTCTACCAGCGCGGCATCCACCTCGGCCTGATCCTGGTGCTCGCCTACCTGCTGTTCCCCGTCAGCAAGCGCGCCTGGATCCGCTGGCCGGTGGACCTGGCGCTGCTGGCCGGGTCGCTGACGATCAGCGGCTACCTGGTGCTGAACCTGGACGCCATCGTGAACCGGGCCGGCTTCTGGATCCAGACCGACATCACGATGGGCGTGATCGCGACGCTGGTCGTGCTGGAGGCCGCCCGCCGCGTGATCGGCCCGACGATCTCGATCATCGGCGTCGTGTTCATCCTCTACGCCATGATCGGACCGCGCGGTCCGCTTTCGATGATCACGCTGCCCGGCATCCTGGAGCATCGTGGCTACGACCTGGGCCGCATCGTCGCGCAGCTCTACCTGGGACAGGAGGGCATCTACGGCCTTCCTCTGGGCGTCGCCGCGACGTTCGTGTACATCTTCGTGCTGTTCGGCGCGTTCCTCGAGATCACCGGCGCGGGGCAGTTCTTCATCGATCTCGCCTACGCCGCCGCCGGTCGTCAGCGTGGCGGGCCGGCCAAGGCGTCCGTGATCGCGTCCGGCATGATGGGCTCGATCTCGGGCAGCGCCATCGCGAACGTCGTCACCACCGGCGCGTTCACGATTCCGCTCATGAAGAAGCTGGGCTACAAGCCCGAGGAGGCCGGCGGCGTCGAGGCGGCCGCCTCGACCGGCGGCCAGATCATGCCGCCGATCATGGGCGCCGGTGCGTTCCTGATCGCCGAGTACACCCGCGTGCCGTACGTGGAGATCGTCAAGCTCTCGATCCTGCCAGCGATCCTCTACTTCACCACCGTCTACCTGTTCGTCGACATCATCGCCGCCAAGCGCGGCATGCGCGGCATGACCTCCGAGGAGCTCCCCAAGCTGCGCCAGGTGTTCGCGCGCGGTTGGCACTTCCTGTTCCCGCTCGGCTTGCTCGTCTGGTTCCTGATGCAGAACATCTCGCCCGCCCGCGTGGGCTTCATCTCGATCGTCGGCATCCTGGGCGTCAGCGCGCTCCGCTACGTCGTGCGCCGCTTCATGCTGGGCCACGCCGAGGTGCCGGACGCCACCAGCGTCGTTCCGATCGAGGCGGGCATGCCCACCAGCCTCGTGTCCGGCGTCCTCCCCGCCGCCGGCGTGCGCAAGGACGAGGGGTGGCGCCGCGCCCTGGTGCGCGGCACGGTCCGCACCGTCGAGGCGCTCGAGATCGGCGCCCGGAACGCCCTGCCCGTCTCGGTGGCATGCGCGGTGGCGGGAATCGTCGTGGGCGTGGTGGGCCTGACCGGCCTGGGCCTGAAGTTCTCGTCGCTGATGCTGTCGTTCTCGGGCGGGAATCTGCTGCTGGCGCTGCTCATGGTGATCATCGCCAGCCTCATCCTGGGCATGGGCCTGCCCGTCACGGCCAGCTACATCGTGCTGATCGTGCTGACCGGTCCCGCGCTCACGCAGGAGTTCGGCATTCCGCTGATCATCGCGCACCTGCTGGTGTTCTGGTACTCGCAGGACTCCAACGTCACGCCCCCCGTCGCCCTGGCCGCCTTCGCCGGCGCGGGGATCGCGGGCGCCAACCCGATGCGGACCGGCGTCGAAGCGTGGAAGTTCGCGAAGGGCCTCTACCTGATCCCGATGTTCATGGTGTTCAACCCCGAGATCATCACCGGCGGCCCCTGGCTGCTGGTCGGCTGGAACGTCCTGACGGCGTTCGCGGCGCTCGGCGCGTTCGCAGCCGCGCTCGAAGGGTTCCTCTTCACCCGCATGATGTGGATCTCTCGCATCGTCGCGACGGCAGGGATGGTCGCGATCTTCTGGCCATCCTTCCCCGTCGAGGTGGCCGGCTTCACCGCCGTCCTCGCCGTGCTGATCCTGAACTACGCACGCTCACGAAAGGTCCGCGTGGCGGTCGCGGCTGGCTAGCAGCCGGTGTACGTAGCTCTCTCGTCGGGTGCAATGATCGTGCAGAACGTCGTTCTTGCCTTGTCCGGAGTTGGTCTGGCGCCTTCGCGATGAGCTCGATGCGTCGTTCGATAATCGTTCAGGTGTCCACACAAGCGTGGACGCTCGCACGCTCCGTCGGCCGACATCGTGCTGGCGGCGACCGCGTCAGGTGCGCGTGTCCGTGGAGCCGCCTCCACCGGGCTCCGCGCGCTTCCGCCCGCTCGCCCCGACGGCGGCCTTGAGGCGCTGATACGGCGGCGCGTGCTCGCCAACGAGGTCGTGGATCGAGGCCAGGATCCGTTCGAAGTCGTCCATTCGTCCCTCGGCAAGCGCCAGTCGCCCCTCGGCGGCGTGCAGGTTCGCGAAGGCGATCACGTGGAACCGCTCGACGCCGTCGGGGAGTTCGAGGTACGCGCGGGCTCGGTCGAGTTCTCCGGCCTCGACCGCGTCGATGGCCAACTGGGCCTTCGCGAAGAGGTAGTCGGGATGCTCGGCGGCGATGCGCTCGAGCCGCGAGTGTGCCGCGTCCCGGCTCGGTCCGCCTCGAAGCCGCTCGGTGAGCGCCAGATTGAACTCCACGCCCACCGCATCCGGGTTCCTCGCATGCAGATCGACCAGGACGGACTCCGCTGCGTCGAGGTCCGAACGCAGCAACGCGCTCATGGCGGCGTTGTAACGCGCGTCGTCATCGGCAGGAAGGCCCGAAGGCACGGGCTCACGGAACAGGTCGAGCGCGATCCTCTCGCCGTCCGCGGACGTCGCGACGAACGTGACGCCTTCCTCGTCCTGGAGCAGAAGGCGCTCGTCGAGAACCTGTCGCAGGCGTTCGAGGGTCGCGTCCGCACCCTCACCGCGCTCGACGATCCCCCGGAGGACCTCCACCCACGACGCATCGCTGCTACCGGGTGGATCTGGCGCGTCCCGTGCGAGCAGCGCATGGACCAGCATCGACGCCATCCATGGCTGCTCCCAGCCGAGGCTCAGGGGTGCGAGCGCGAAGACGCCGGGAATCCCTGCGAGCTCCTCGGCGATGTCGCTCATCCGGACCTCGGCGGTGCCTTCCGACCACCTTCGGAGCCACCCGAACAGGAGGACCTCCAGACGGAAGAGCGGTGCGCGAGCGTCGGCCTCGCGCTGCTGGAGATACGCGCCCAACCGAACGGCGGTCGCCGAGCCCGCGGCCATGTCCGGGTCGGACGACCCCTCCCGCCACGCCGCGAGGGCGTCCGCTGCGCCGTCGGCGTCATCGACGTACGCGAGCGCCTCGGCGCGGGCCAGCTCGGGCGTCAGCATCCCCGTCCTGGACGGCTCTGCAGCGCGAACGCGGTCCCGATGCGCCGCAGCCGCGTTTGGACCCTCCTCGAGCAGTGCGAGCCGGACCGCGTTCAGAAGGGCGTGCACGTCTCCGGAGCTCACGTCGAGCGCCGCACGCGCCGCCGAGGAGAACGCCTGCAGGTCCCCCGTCGCATAGTGGGCCGTGGCGATGGCGTTGCGGAGGGGCATGCACGTCGGGTAGCTCGCGGCGAGCGCCGTCAGCTCGTCGATCCCGCTGTATTCGCCATGGAGCGCCGCCGTGCGCGCGCGCTCGAAGAGGAGTCGGTCGGAGCGAGGCATGTCGTCGGGGAGATCCTGGACGAGCTCATCGACGTCGACGACGATCGAGGGCTCTCGTGCCGCCACGCGCTGGGCATGCTCCCCCATGGCGAGGAACTGGTAGGCGGCGGCGAGCGCCTTTCTGTGCTCGACCGTCGGTTCCTTTCGCTCGGCCCAGGACAGGTGGTCCAGCGCCCTCCAGTGCTCGCCGACCGACATCAGCGCCGAGCCGAACGCGTGGCGCACGCTCGGGTCCTTGGCGTACTTGTCTCCGAGGCCTTCCAGCTCCGCCAAACCTTTGGCGGCGTCTCGCCCGAAGAGGGTCATCGCGCGATCGAGCTTCGTAGGTGGGCATCGTCGTGCCATGGCGGTCCTAACTCGTGATGCGTCCCGGACGTTCCACGAAGCGGCCCGGGCTCGACGGCTAGCGGATCTTCTCGGGACGCTTCTCCCACGTGAGCTCGACGGTCGTATCGAGGTCTTCGGTGATCTCTACCTGCGCGTCGTGCGGGAAGTAGCGCAGCCCGGACACGTACAACCGGTATGCGCCCTCGGGCACCGCCACCTCTGCCACGCCGCGCTGGTCCGTGACCGCGCGGAACGGGTGCATCCAAACGTGGATGCCCTCGATCGGGTCGCCCTTGTCCTTGTCGACGGCCGTTACGCGCACGGTGTGCTGGGGCGCAGGTACGACGTTGACGCCGAACGTGGCGGAGCCTTCCTCGTGCGGCAACGGCAGGTCGGTCGCGTGCGTCCGGACGCGCCATTCGGCGTACCCTTCAGCCTCCGGGGCGGTGAGTGCGACGTCGGCGTAGTAAAGCGCTTTGGTGCCCTTCCACGTCTGGTCGCCGAGGGTGCCGGTCGCGACCGTCGCGCCGTCGGAATCGACGATGTCGAAGCCCTGTCCGGCGAGGCTGCACGTCGACGAGCACTGAATGCCGAGCTTCACCTCGAACGATCGCCCCGCCGTGATGGCGGACGGCGCGCCCCAGACTTGCGCACGGAGATCGTGCGCTTCGACCTCGACATCGAACGGGACCCGGGTGGCCTCGTAGGGAGTCGTGTCGGGTTCGCTCGGCTCGAACGCCACGACCCACGTGTGCGTGCCGAGGGCGGCGGGGGCGGTGAGCTCGAACGGCTCCGAAATGTGCACGCCATCCTCGTCGACGCCGGTCAGCGCGACACCCGCGACGATCACGTCGTTCCCGTCCAAGACGTCGAACCGCTCGCCTCGGAGGTCGGTGAGGGGCTCTGCGGTCAGTCGCACGGTCGCGGTGAAGGCGCTCTCGGCATCCACGGCGTCGGGCGCCTCGACGTACGCGTGCAGGACGATCGGGTCGGGTCGGGCGTCTGGTGCCGGGCTCGGTCGTTCGGTATCCGCCATCGGTTCCCTGGCCTCCTTTCACTACGCTTCCTGGCGGGCATCCTGCCCGCCAGGAAGCGTAGTCACTGTGCGTTCGAGCGTTCGCAACGTAGCGCGACGAGCCTCAGGTAAGGGTCGCCGCAGCCCGCCGTCCTCGCACGAACGCATGCTCGCTCGCGGCCTCGTGACCGGCGATGTAGCCGTGGACCAGGCAGCGGCCGAGACCGTGTTGCGTCCCGCCACCCGACGCCTCCCCGCCGGAGTACAGGCCGGGAATGACTCTGCCTTCGAGATCGATGACCTGCATCTTGCCGTTGACGCGGAGACCGCCGTACGAGTCGTGCCAGACGATCTTCACGGTCGCAGCGTAGAAGGGGGGCGTCTCGATCTTGTGCATGCCCGCCTCGCGCTCGAAGTCCGAGTCCTCGCCGCTGTCCACGAACGAGTTCCAGCGATCGACCGTCTCGCGGAGGTTGGTCATGCGGACCCGGGAGTACGGGTGGGCCATGATCCGATCCTCGAGCTCCTCGATCGTGTCGGCCTCGAAGAAGTGCAGGTTGTCGGCCGTGTACGGGTAGCCGATATTCCACCCGCCGCGTTCGACGGAGGCCGCGTCGAAGACGGCCCAGATCGGCCCGGGCAGGTAGTCGGGCGGCTTGGATCCTTCGTTGATCGCCAAGGCGGCGTCGACCGCGGAGATGTAGTTGTAGGTCTCGCGAACCCACTCGGGCCGGTTGTTGCGCCAATCGCCGACGACGTGCTCGTTCCACGGGTTGGGCGTCCCCTCGCGGGGTCCGGCGGGCCACTCGACGGAGGCCGTCCGGCCGGGCATCTGGTCTTCGGCGTAGAAGCGCTTCCCGACCTGGTTCACCACGATGAGCTGCTCGAAGCCGGAGCTCCCGATCGGGATGCCGGTCGAGCCCCGGAACGGGAAGGTCGGGTGGCCGGGGGTCATGTCGGTGTAGGCGTCGGGCGTGGCCAGAAGGTCCTGGATGTGCCACGTGCTGACGTGGTTGTAGTTCTGTTGCATGCCGGCCAGGTTGGCACCGACCTTCATGCCGGCGATGATCCCGGTGCCGTCACGCGCTCGACCGGGGCCGATCAGTGCCCACGCGCTGGTGTTGTACGCGGGCTCGGCCATGGCCGGGTAGAACATGCTCCGGAACGTGGGGTTCCCCGAGTGACCGCCCGTGGCGACGATCACCGCGCGTCGGGCACGGATGTTCACCGTGTCGCGGATCTCGTCGATGTTGCCGTCGTTCCAGAAGCTCTCGAGCCGGGCGCCGGTGTTCGGGTCGTGGCGTGGCGTGTACGAGGTGCTGATGCCCAGCACGCGGCCCGAGAACTGCTCCTCGCGGATCAGCTCGTCCATGCCCCGGTTGAGCATGAAGCGAACGCCCTTCTCGCGAGCAGAGTACTCGAGGCAGCGGGAGAGGCACGCGCCGGCGCCCACGATGTCCGGGCCGGCGGTGCTCTCGCGGGCACTCAGACCGGCTGGCGCGAAGTGCGTGGAGCGCGCTTCCGGACCGCCGGCATCGGCGAGGCTCACGGTGCCGGCCGGGATGTCGGTCCGCGGCCCGAGCTTGAGGATCGACGTCGCCGCGCGAGCGCGCGAAACGCCGCCGCCCTGGTGGGTGCCCGTGAGCCGCTGGTACCGCACGTAGTTGTCGAGCAGGAACTGCCGGGTGGGAACGGCGTTGTCCGCCCACGCCTTGTGCACCGCCCGATCGTTGTAGCGGTAGTAGGGGTTCGCCGTGACGTCCACGACCGACCAGTCGGTCATGTCGGCGAACAGCAGGTCGGGGTTGTCGTCCAGGGCCTCGTCGGGCACCTGAGCGTCGACCGTGACCATGTCGTCGGTCTCGCCGCGGAGGTCCCGCATCTGGGTCGCGTCGCCGCCGCCGAGCGACGTGTAGCCGCCGGAGTGCAGCATGATGCCGCCCACGTCGAAGTTCTTGTCGACGACGAGGACGCTCGCGCCGGCGTCCCGTGCCCGGATGGCCGCGGGCAGACCCATGCAGCCGGCGCCGACCACCACGATGTCCGCCTCGTAGTCCCAATCGATGTCGTCGGGGCCCTGCTGGGCAACGGCCCGGCTCGTGCCAGCGAGCGCGACGCCCAAGCCGGCGACGGCACCCGTCTTGATGAAGTCGCGACGGCTCAGCCCGCTCGTGTCGTTGGCCTTGAGCGGGGTCTCTTCGGGCGCCTTGGGATCTTTCGTGTCGTCGTGTTGGTCGCTCATGTAAGGTGCTCCCCCTTAGGAATGGCGCTTCTGTAGGGTGGCGGAGGCTCGGACTCGCCGACGCTTCGACGCGGTCACGGGGATCGAGGGGCCGGATCGGCGGTCATGCTAGCGAGCTCGTCGGGTGAACCCTGCGGACGTGCGTGAGCCGAACACATCACCTCCCTTCATACGGAACGCGCGTCGTAACCCGTACGACCCGTACGACGACTGCGGCTCATCCGCGCCGCCAGGCGATGCCGCTGGCCACGCTGGGCGCGACCGCCGAACCAACGTGCACGGTGGCCGTGCGCACCCCATGAAAGGAGTGACGAGACGCCTGCGTGCAGAAGAGGGACGATGCATGATTCTGGAACTCCTCCCATCCGGGCTGCCCGATGTCCGAACCCAAGCGGCACGAAAGGGTGTCGTTGCGAGCGACGTCTACGAACGGCTTCGGATCACGAGCGCCGACTGAATGCTTGTAGATTGAACGGTAGCACGGCTCGCATTCCGTCGTCCATTAGACGTCGTGGGCCGCGTCCGAGTCGGCGCTTCCGTCGACAGCGAACGGACGTGCGCGTTGCGGGCCGGTACGGCCAGCGCGACCGAGGCGCCGCGCTCCGTGTGCTACCTTTCGGTTCAAGCGCTCTGGGGATAGGGAGGAAGTATGCGACTGGGTCCATTGGGTACCTGGGAGCTGCTCATCATCCTGGCCGTGACCCTGCTGATCTTCGGGCCGAGCAGGCTGCCGAAGATGGCGCGGGGCATCGGCGAGATGGTGCGGGAGTTCCGACACGAGTTCCGGGTCATGAAGGGCGAGATCGACGGCACCGCGGAGGAGGCGGCGCCCGCCCCCCGCTCGACGCCGACGTCGACGTCCGAATCGCAGGCGGAGCGGGGCGTTCACGAACGCTCGGCCTGACGGCGTCCCACCGCGAACGCCTGGTGTGGACGGCAACGTTCTCATGCACGGGGCACCACATCGCGTGCCTCACCGAGGAAGGATCCTCATGAGAAACGGCGCACGCGTACGGTTGGCCGTCGCCCTGCTCTTCGCTCTCACCGGTATCGCGACGTCCCAGGAGAGCGGCGCAATCGAGGTCGAGCGGCACGACGTGCCACACGTCTCGACGGTTCCAGCCAACCGCGGCGAGCGGGTCGAGCTTTCCGTCCACCGCTACGCAGCTTCGGAGCCGATCGGCGCTGTCGTCGTCGTATCGTCCGATCCGCTTCCGGTCGAGGCCGCCTTCGGCCTCGACGGCCCCGAGCTCGATCATCTCGCGCTCCTCGCGGAGCGTGGGTTCGACGTGTACGCGGCGGACGTCACCGGCTACGGCTTCTCGCCGCGTCCCCAGATGCACGACGCGTGCAGCACCCCCGGCGAGGTGCAGAGCGATCTGCTCATCCCGCATCCCCTCTACATCCCCTGCGAGGGCGGCTACGGCCGGGTGCTGACCTCGCTCGCGACCGATTGGGACGAGATCGACGCCATCGTCGACTACGTGATCGACCGCACGGGCGATGCGCGCGTAGGGCTCGTGGGCTGGGGCGTGGGAGCCGCACGCGTGGGCGGATATGCGGCGCTCCATCCGGACAAGGTCGAGCGGCTGGCGCTGATTGCGCCCACCTACGACCCCGACGCCCCATCGGAGGTCCCTTCGCCCTATCCCGAAGGGTTCCCCATCGTCGTCAACGACGTCGACGCGCTCCTCTCCGACTGGCGCGAGATGTCGACCTGCGACGACTTCGGGGCGTTCGACGAGGTCTCCGCCGCGTTGCGGCCCTCCCTCAATCGGCTCGACCCGCTCGCCGCCCAATGGGGACTCGTCCCCGGTCCGCTGTTCCGCAGTCCGGGGCGTGTGGGTCAGAACGGGTGGAACCGAGAGTCCGCCGGTCGCGTGTCGGCGCCGACGCTGATCGTGGTGGGCGAGAACGACGCCCGTTCGACGAACGTAACCGCGCTCATCGACGATCTGAGCGCGGCCGTCAGCCTCCGGATCGACGTCGCGTGCGGTACGTACTGGCTGCTGTGGGAAGCCGCGCGCCGGCCGATCGCCGATGCCGTCGGCCGGTTTCTCGCGACGGGCGAGGTCGGCGGGCGAAGCGAGGGCGCCCTCCGAATGGACGTGGAGGGAACCCTCGATCCGTCGTTCTAGAGTCGGCGTCCGTGCGCCAGCTCGCTCGCCTTACTCCTCGGGCTCGCGCTCGATCACGATGGCCCCGACTGCCTGTGGGTCGACGACGAGCTCCTGGTCGCCGGCCGGAACGCCGGTGACCTCGAGCAGGTACGTGAACGCGTCGACGTACTCCTGGGGGTCCAAGCCGCCGGGGAAGTTGAGCGGCATGGTCTCGGTCGCATACAGGGTCCACGTCGCGACGGGGGCGCCGCCCCAGCCCTGGAACAGCGCTTCGTTCACCAGCGTCGGCGCGGCCGGCTGGTCCGGGTCGCGACCGGCCTGTCCATCGCCGCGCGTCCCGTGGCACTGGGCACACTGCCCGACGAACGTGTCGCGTCCCCGCTGAGCCTGCTCTTCGGTGTACACGCCCTCCCAGATGGAGGCCGGCGACGCGTCGATCTCTACGTCGAGATTGGCGAGCACGTCTTCCACCTCGGCGGTTTCCACGGCGCCGTACTGGTTCCCCCACGCCGTCCGCACGTACGTCGAGACCGCCGCGATGTCGGATGCCTCCAGCAGCGGGAAGGCGGGCATCCGTTCGCGGCCACGGGCCACGTTGTTCACGATCAGAGCGAGGCTCTGGAGGTTGTCGTCGCCTTCCAGCTCGGGAAACTGGCCCAACAGCCCGCCCCCCTCGTCACCATGGCACTGGTAGCACATGGCTTCGTAGATCACGCGTCCATCCTCGAATGTCGCGTCCTCGCCGGAGCCGCCGCCATCTTGAGCGAAGGCGACGAAGAGGAACGCGGAGATTCCGACGGCGATGACTGCGGGTTTCCACATGTTGGCACCTCGTGGTTCTCAGGGGAGCGGGGACGCAGGGGGCGGCCGACTGGATCCGGTGAACTGCCAGCGAACCGGCCTTCAACTCGCTATCGACCACGCGCAGACTGGACAGGCAGACGCGGATGGCGAGCGAGGCTCGCATCGTGACGGGCTGCGTTCCCGCGGCCAGAGGGGCCCAGCGAAGAACGCGCGCTGGGACACGGACCTATCCAGGGTATCCGATGCGGGTGGTCCCGAGCCGCGCGGCAAGAAGCGTTGTACGAAGTCGCCGGGTACCCAAACGCTGGGCCCCAGGACTGTGGCCATCCTCCCGTGCGTCCTCAACCCGTGAAGGTCAGCGAGCGTATCCGTTCGTCGATCGCGGTTCTCGCCGCGCCGTTCCTCGTCGTCAGCATGGCGTTCGCCCAGCAGAGCATGTCGACCGCCACGGTCGGCTAAGGCGCCACGAACGACGGCACCGCGTCCTCCGGCACGGATCGTCCCGTGACGGCGAGGGCGCGGTCGGGCCGGTCGGTGATCACGCCGTCGACGCCCATGTCGAACAGGCGTCGCATCTCGTCCGCGTCGTCGATCGTCCACACCTGGACCTGCACGCCTTTCGCGTGCGCGGCGCGCACGAACGCGGGCGTCACGATCGTGATGGAGCCTTGCCGGACCGGGACCTGCAGCACCTCGAACGGAGGCCGGTACGGGCCGGCCAGCCGGAGGCGCGCCAGGACCAGGAAGGTGCGCACCTCGTTCGGCGTCGCGCCGGTGGCGACCTCGGGGCAGGCCGCGCGGAAGGCGGCGGTAGCGTCCTCGTGGAAGCTGGCCACGACGGCGTCGCCGACCCTGCCGTCGCGCCGGAGCGTCGCGCACAGCGCGCCGGCGGTCTGAGGCCCGGGCGGCTTGATCTCGATCAGCAACGGCGCGGCCGGATGGTCGCGCAGCACGTCCACCAGGCGCGGAACGCCGACGCCCGCGCCACGATACGGCTGGCGTCCGCCGTCCCGCTCCGGCGACCAGGCGTATCCCGCGTCCACGGACGAAAGCGCCTCCGTATCCAGCTCCACGACCGCTCCCACGGCGTCGGTGGTGCGGTCCACGGTGTCGTCGTGGATCACGACGAGCTCCCCGTCGGCGGCCAGGTGCACGTCCATCTCGAGCACGTCGACACCCAGGCGCGCGGCCCGGTCGAACGCCAGGCGCGTGTTCGACGGCCACAAGCCGTCGCCGCCCTGATGCGCGATCACGAGCGGCGGCTGGGGCCACACGCCGTGCAACGTGGGGTGCGGCGTCGTGGCCAGCCTGGCCGCCCAGCTCGCCGCGAGGTACGCGAGCGCCAGCAGCGCAGCGATGATCACCACCAGCCGAAACGCGGCGGCCCGGACGCCCCTCCGCGGGGCGACGACGGCGACCGGTCGTCCCGAGCCCGCCCCGGGATCGCTCACGCCCGCCCACTCATGTCCGAGCCGCTCATTCCAGGAAGTCCCGCAGCTTCCGCGTACGGCTCTCGTGGTACTTCAGCT
>Ga0102931_1001053_pt1 | contig 13655 bp, 10 predicted proteins | sample SalPonR1_C_D1_MG_FD_79282 | JGI IMG/M metagenome (GOLD analysis project Ga0102931, IMG submission 79282) | Salt pond soil microbial communities from South San Francisco under conditions of wetland restoration - Salt Pond MetaG R1_C_D1_MG | ecosystem: Environmental > Aquatic > Marine > Intertidal... | reverse complement strand
CGCTCGCCGGGCGCGGCATGGACAGCCTGTTCTCGACCCATCCGGCGACCGAGAACCGCGTCGCCGCGCTCGAGGCGCTGGCGCGCGAGAGCGGCGCGAGCCCCGCCCCGACGCGCGAGCGCCCGCTCTCCGCCGGCCCCGCCGCGCCCTGGGGCGGGGATCCCTGGCACGCCGAGGCCCGCGGCGCCGAGGAGCCCGCCCGCGGCGCCAGGACCCGCATCCCCTCCGCCGGCCGCCGGCCGTCCCGCCGCCGCGACCCCCGGGCCTGACGCCATGGCCGAGGACGACACCCCGAAGCGCCCCCGCGCCCCGAACCCCCGCGTCCCGAGCCGTCGCGCCCCGCGGGCGCGCCCCGCGGCGCCGGAACCGGCCTTCGCCGCCGACCCCGGCGCCACCGCGCCGAAGCGCCGCGCCCGCCTTCCCGGCGGCAAGGCCCCCGCCGCCAAGCCCCTCGCCCCGCCCGTCCGCGCGGCGCCGACACCCGCGCCCCATCCCGAACGCGCCGAGGCGCTTCGCCTCCTGCACGAGGCGCTGGAGCGCGGCCGCCCCCTCGCCGACGCCTCGCGCGACGCCGCCGCCCAGGCTCTCCCCGGCCCGGTCCGCGCCCACGCGCTTCGCCTCGCGACCGAAACGATCCGCCGCCTCGGTCAGGCCGACGCCGTCCTCGCCCGCTTCGTCCGGCGCACGCCGCCGGCCGCGGCCCGCGACGCCCTGCGCCTCGCCGCGGTCTCGCTGCACGCGCTCTCGGAGGCGCCGCACGCCGCCGTGGACGGCGCCGTGGCCGCGCTTCGCACCCGCCCCGGCGGCGCCCGCCTCACCGGCCTCGCCAACGCCGTCGCGCGCCGCCTCGCGACGCCCGAGGCCGCCGCCCTCTGGGCCCGCACCGAACCCGACGCGCCCCGCCTGAACGCGCCCGGCTGGCTCTGGGGCCGCCTCTCCTCGGCCCACGGCGCCGCCGCCGCCCGCCGCATCTGCGCCGCCCACCTGGCGCAGCCGCCGCTCGACCTCACCCCGCGCGATCCCGCCGACGCCCGCGCCCTCGCCGACGCCCTCGGCGCGACGCTCACGCGCACCGGCTCGCTCCGCCTCTCCGCCCCCGGCCAGGTCTCCACCCTCCCCAGCTTCGCGGAGGGCCGCTGGTGGGTGCAGGACGCCGCCGCCGCCCTGCCCGCGCGTCTCCTCGCCCCGCAGCCCGGCGAGCGCGTCCTCGACCTCTGCGCCGCCCCCGGCGGCAAGACCCTGCAACTCGCCGCCGCCGGCGCCGACGTCACCGCGCTCGACCTCTCCGAGCCGCGCCTCGAGCGCCTCGCGGAGAACCTCGCCCGCACCGGCCTCGCCGCAGAGACCGTCTGCGCCGACGCGCTCGACTGGGCGCCCGACGCCCCCTTCGACGCGATCCTGCTCGACGCGCCCTGCTCGGCCACCGGCACCGCCCGCCGCCATCCCGAAGTGCTGCACCGTCGCGAGAAGCCCGACCTCGCGAGCCTCACGGCGCTGCAGGACGCCCTGCTCGAGCGCGCCTGGAGCTGGCTGCGCCCCGGCGGACGCCTCGTCTTCGCCACCTGCTCGCTGCTGCCGGAGGAGGGCGAGGCCCGCGCCGCCGCCTTCCGCGCCCGCACCCCCGCGGCGCGGCCGGCCCCTGCCTCCGGCCTCCCGCCCGAACTCCTCTCCGAGGACGGCGACCTGCGCACCCGCCCCGATCTCTGGCCCGAGCTCGGCGGCCTCGACGGGTTTTTCGCCGCCGCCTTCGTGAAGGAGGCGTGACACCGGCGCCGACGCCCCCCTATGTTGCGCCGCCACACGAGATTTCCCGGGAGTCCGCCCGTTCCATGCCCGCCTCCCTCGCCCAGCGCCTGTTCGGCCTCGGAGGCGGCGCCCGCCGCATCGCCTTCCGGCCCGAACCCGCGCGCATCGGCGACGCCGCCGCCGCCCGCCGCATGCTCGGCGGGCGCTGGCGTCTGGCCGGGGCCGAACTCAGGATCCCGGCGGAAGCGGGCCCCTGGCGCATCCAGCCGCCGACCCCCGCCGCGGCCGAGCGCCTGCACGGCTTCGCCTGGCTCGCCGACCTCGCCGCCGCCGGCACCCGCGACGCCCGCCGCGCCGCGCAGGACTGGACCTTCGGCTGGATAGCCCGCCACGGCGCGCCCGAGGGCGCGGACTGGGCCGGGCCCCTCGCCGGGCGCCGCGTCTCGAACTGGCTGCGTCACGCCGACCTGATCCTCGCCGGCGACGACCCCGAACTCGCCCGCACCCTCGCCGCCTCGCTGGAGGCGCACGCCCGGCGCCTCCGCCGCGCCCGGGGCGAGGGGCCGACCGGCCTCGCCCGGCTCGAGACCGCCCTCGGCGAACTCCACGTCGAACTCGCCCTGCATGCCGGCGAGCGCCGCCGGCGCCGCGCGGCCGAAGCCTTCGCCGGCGCCGCCGCGGCGGAGATCGACGCCGACGGCGGCCTCGTCTCCCGCAACCCCGAGGCGCTGGCCGAGGCGCTGCACGTCCTCGCCCTCGGCGCGCGCGACCTCGACGCCCTCGCCCTCGGCGTGCCCCGGCCGCTCGGCGCGGCGCTGGACCGGGCCCAGTCCGCGGTCCGGGCGCTGCGCATGCGCGACGGGGCCCTGCCGCGCTTTCACGGCGGCGGTCCGGGCGAGCCCGGCCGGCTCGACCGCACCCTCGCGCTGGTGCACCCGCGCCACGGCGCGCCCCGGCGCGACGCCGCGATGGGCTTCCGCCGCCTCGCCGCCGGCCGCGCCACCGTGGTGATCGACGCGGCGCCCCCGCCGCCGGGGCCGGAGGCGCACGCCGCCACCCTCGCCTTCGAATTCGCCTTCGGCGCACGCCGCATCGTCGCCAACTGCGGCCCCGGCGCCCGCTTCGGCGGCGACTGGGCCGCCGCCTGCCGCGCAACCGCCGCGCAGTCCACGCTCGCCCTCGCCGGCCTCTCCTCGGCCCGCATCGCCGCCGACTCCCGCGGCCCCGGCCCGCATCCCTTCGTGCGCGCCCCGAAGGCGGTCGAGGCCGAGACCGCCGAGGACGTCGAGGGCCACTGGTTCCAAGGCGCCCATGACGGCTGGCTCGAAAGCCACGGCCTCCTGCACCGCCGCCGCCTCTATCTCAGCCTGGACGGCCGCGACTTCCGCGGCGAAGACGCGCTGGAGCCGCCCGACGCCGCCGCTTCGGACCGCCTCGCGCGCGCGCTCGACCGCGTCGACGGCCGGCTCGGCTTCGCGCTCCGCTTCCACCTGCCGCCGGAAGTCGCCGAGACCGCGCGCGAGGAGACCGGCGGCACCGTCCTCCTCGACCTTCCCGAAGGCCCCTGGCGCTTCGGGGCCGACGCCGGCGCCGCGCGCCTCGTCGAAAGCGTCGCCTTCGATCCCGAGGCGCCCGACCCGCTGCCCACGGCCCAGATCCTCGTCACGGGCGACGTCGGCGCGACCCGCGCGCGCCTCGCCTGGGGCTTCCAGCGCCTCTGACCCGCGGCGCGGAGGAGGTCCCGCCCGGCCGGAGGCGCGCGCGCCTCCCGCGGCGACGGCGTGGCCGGCGGGTGGGCCGGCGCCGCCGAAGGCGGCGCTCGGGGCGCCCGCCGGCCCGCCGGCGCCCCGCTCTCGTCATCGCCGCGCGCGCGCTCTATACGGCCCCCGTCCGCGATCCGAGCCGACGCCGCCCCGGCAGGCGCACCCGGCCGACCCGCCCGCCGCAGGAGATCCGCCATGACCGAAGACCGCCTCGCGCCGCGCCGCGCGCTCCTCTCCGTCTCCGACAAGACCGGCCTGGCCGAGCTCGGCGCCGCGCTCGCCGCGAAAGGCGTGGAACTCGTCTCCACCGGCGGCACCGCCCGCACCCTCCGCGATGCCGGGCTGACGGTGCGCGACGTGGCCGACCTCACCGGCTTCCCGGAGATGCTCGACGGCCGCGTCAAGACGCTGCACCCCGCCGTCCACGGCGGCCTCCTCGCCCGGCGCGACCTCCCCGCGCACCTCGCCCAGCTGGACGAACACGGTCTCGCCCCGATCGACCTCCTCGTGGTCAACCTCTACCCGTTCGAGGCCGCCGTCGCCTCCGGCGCCGCCCCCGAGGACTGCATCGAGAACATCGACATCGGCGGCCCCGCCCTGCTGCGCGCCGCCGCCAAGAACGCCGGCGGCGTGATCGTGGTCACGGACCCCGAGGACTACGCCCCCGTCCTCGCCGCGCTCGAGGAGGGCGGCGTCCCCCTCGCCCTCCGCCGCCGCCTCGCCGCCGCGGCCTACGCCCGAACCGCCGCCTACGACGCCGCCGTCTCCGCCTGGATGGCGGAACGATACCCGAACGACGGCGCCCCGCCCCGCCGCCGCGCCGTCGCCGGAACCCTCGCCCAGCCCCTCCGCTACGGCGAGAACCCCCACCAGTCCGCCGCCCTCTACCGCACCACGGACTCCCGCCCCGGCGTCGCGACCGCGACCCAGCTCCAGGGCAAGTCCCTGAGCTACAACAACATCGCCGACACCGACGCCGCCTTCGAGGCGGTCGCCGAGTTCCCCCCCGCCGAGGGTCCCGCCTGCGTCGTCGTCAAGCACGCCAACCCCTGCGGCGTCGCCCGCGCCGCCACGGCGGCCGAGGCCTGGGACCGCGCCCTCGCCTCCGACCCAGTCTCGGCCTTCGGCGGCATCGTCGCCCTCAACGTCCCCCTCGACGGCGAGACGGCCGAGCGCATCGCCAAGATCTTCACCGAGGTCGTCGTCGCCCCGGAGATCACGGCCGAGGCCCGCGAGGTCTTCGCCGCCAAGCCGAATCTCCGCCTCCTCGAGACCGGCGCCCTGCCCGATCCCGCCGCGCCGGGGCTGACCCTGAAGCCCGTCGCCGGCGGTCTCCTCGTGCAGGACCGCGACGCCGGGCGCCTCCGGGCCGCCGACCTCCGCACGGTCACGAAGCGCGCCCCGACCGAGGCCGAGCTCGCCGACCTCCTGTTCGCCTGGCGCGTCGCCAAGCACGTCAAGTCCAACGCCATCGTCTACGCGAAGGACGGGGCCACCGTCGGCGTCGGCGCAGGCCAGATGAGCCGCCTCGACAGCGCGCGCATCGCCGCCCGCAAGGCCGAGGACATGGCCGCCGCCGCCGGTCTCGCCGAGAGCCCCGCCACGGGCGCGGTCGTCGCCTCCGACGCCTTCTTCCCCTTCCCGGACGGTCTCCTCGCCGCCGCCGCGGCCGGCGCGAGCGCGGTGATCCAGCCCGGCGGATCGGTCCGCGACGCGGAGGTGATCGCGGCGGCGGACGAGAGGGGCCTCGCCATGGTCTTCACCGGGATGCGCCACTTCCGGCACTGACGCGCCCTCGGCCGGGCGCCCTCGGCCCCGGCCGGCCGCGCCCTTCGCTCAGCCGAACTGCCGCGCGTGGCGAGCCAGCACCGCCGCGAAATCCTCGGCGAAGCTCAAGGGCGTCAGAAGGTCGAGCCCGCCGTTTTCCGGCCGGATCACGGTCACCGCCGCGTCGCGCCAGCCGGTCGTCGCCACCGCCCCCGGCGGGAAGGCGGCCGGGCGCAGATCCAGCGTCACCGCCCGCGCCAGCAGTTCCGCCGCATGGGCTCCGCGCACCGCCAGCCGCGCCACGCCGGGGCCGGTCTCGGCCACCGCGCCGGTCTCCGGCCCGATCCCGGCGAAGGCGCGCGGCGGCCCGTCGCCCGGCGCGTCCAGCATCGCCCAGACCAAGGGCTCCGGCCGCCACAGACGGCCGAACGCGCCCGCCACGCTCGCCCCCGGCGCCGGGGGCGTCACGCCCAGCGCCCAGCCGATCGCGGCCGTCGTCTCCTGCCAGCTCTCGGGCCAAAGCGTCGCGCGCCACAGCCGCACGCCCCGCTCCAGCGTCAGCCGCGCGCCCGGGGCCGCACCGTCAGCCACGCAGCCGCTCTCCTTCGGGGTCGACGAAGCCGGGCGACACCACGCGCAGCCGCGTCTCGCGCTTCGCGGTCGGATCCATGGCCACCAGCTCCTCGCCCTCGAACGCCGCGAGCCCGCCCTCCGCGAAGCCGAGCGCGATGCGCCGCCCGACCGTCGGGCTGTCCGCGACGGAGGTGACGTGCCCCACGCCGTGCCCGCGCCGGCGCCCCGGCCGGCAGAGGATGGCCCCCGCCTGCACCCGCGCGCCGGGCTCCACCGGCTCGAGTCCCACCAGCCGGCGCCGGTCCTCCCGCTCCAGCCCCGGCCGGCGCAGCAGCGCCGAGCCGATGAACGGCTTCCTCGCGGAGGCCATCCGCGGCATCCCGAGATCCGCCAGCGTGACCCGCCCGTCGATCTCACGATGCGTGACGTGCCCCTTCTCGACCCGCAGTATGTCCAGCGCCTCGAGTCCGTAGGGACCGCCGCCCTCGGCCTCGACCGCCCCCTTCAGCGCGTCCCACAGCCGCTCGGCATCGGGCGAGCGGACGTAGACCTCGTAGCCCAGCTCGCCCGAGAAGCTGATCCGCGCCACCCGCGCCGGCAGCCCGGCGACGGGCATCTCCGCCACGCCCATGAACGGCAGCGCGGCGTCCGAGACGTCGCCCTCGGCCACCCGCGCCAGCGCCGCCCGCGCCCGCGGCCCGGCGACCGCGAGCCCGGCCCAGGCCTCCGTCACGTCCGTGACCGCGACGCGCAGCTCCGGCCACTCGGCCTGCAGCCAGCGGTCGAGCCAGCCGACGACCTGATCGGCGCGGCCCGTGGTCGCCGTCACCAGGAACTCGGTCCGCCCGAACCGCCAGACCGTGCCGTCGTCCCAGGCGAGGCCGTCCTCGCGCAGCATGAAGCCGTAACGCGCCCGGCCGATCTTCAGCGTCGACATCAGGTTGGAATAGACCCGGTCGAGGAACGCCGCCGCGTCCGGCCCCTGCACCAGCGCCTTGCCGAGGCTGGAGACGTCGCACATCCCCACCGCCCGGCGCACCGTCGCCGCCTCGCGCGCCGAGGTGGCGCCGAGGCCCTCGCCCTTGCGCGGGAAATAGAAGCTCCGCTTCCAGAGCCCGGCGTTGACGAACGCGCCGCCCGCCGCCTCGATCCGAGCATGGAACGGCGAGCGGCGCACCGGCAGATGCGCCCGCCCCTGCTCGCCCCCCGCGAAGACGCCGATGGAGACCGGCGCGTAGGGGGGCCGGAAGGTGGTCGTGCCCTGCGCCTCCGGCGCGATCCCCCGCGCCGCCGCCATCACCGCGAGGCCGATGACGTTGGAGGTCTTGCCCTGATCCGGCGCCATGCCGAGCGTGGTGTAACGCTTCATGTGCTCGGACGATTCGAAGCCCTCGCGATGCGCCAGCCGCAGGTCGTCGGCGGTGACGTCGTTGGCGAGGTCGACGAAGCTCTTGAGCTTGCCGACCCGGGTCGTCACCTCGAACACCGGATCGATCGGCCCGTCCCAGCCGCCCGCCGGCGTCGGCTTCAGGCGCCGGCGCGAGGTCGCGCCCAGATCCACCGCCGCCGCCCGGCCCGCCGCGCGGCCCGAGGCGGCGCAGTCCTCGCGCTTCCAGACCCCGGCCGCCGCCCCGGCGACCAGCACGCCTTTCGCCTCGCCCGGCAGGAAGCAGGCGTTCTCCGCGCTCCAGACCGGGCGCGCGCGGGCGTGGCTGGTCAGATGCAGCGTCGGCGCCCAGCCGCCCGAGACGGCGACCACGTCGCAGTCCAGCCGCTGCGTCGGCGCCGCGCGCCCGCCGCCCTTGTGCCGGCCCACCTGCAGGCCGCGCACCCGGCTCCGGCCCAGCGCGCGCACCGGCACGACGCCGGTCATCACCTCGACGCCGCGCTCCTCGGCCGCGCGCATCCGCTCCTCGGGCGGCGCCTCGCGGCTGTCGATCAGCACGACGTCGAGCCCGTCGTCGGCGAAGGTCCCCGCCGCGCGGTAGCCGGAATCGTTGGTGGTCGCGACCACCACGCGCCGCCCCGGCGCCGCGCCGAACCGCTCGGCGTAGGCCCGCGCCGCGTCCGCGCCCATCACCCCCGGCCGGTCGTTGTCGCCGAAGGCGATGCCGCGCTCGACGCCGCCGGCCGCCACCACGATGCGGCGCGTGCGCAGCACGTGCATCCGCTCGCGCGGCAACGGCCCGTCGCCGCCGCCGCCGGGCGCCCGTTCGGTCAGCCCCACCACGCCGTGGTCGTAGACGCCGAAGGCCATGGTGCGGTTCATCAGCCGCACGTTGGGCATGGCGCGCAGCGTGCCCATGGTCTCCACCCGCCACCACTCGGCGGCGTGGCCCTGGATCCGGCCGTCGGTCAGCAGGTCGCCGCCGAACTCGAAGTCCTGCTCCGCCAGCACGACGTCGAGCCCCGCCTCCCCCGCCTCGAGCGCGGCCGAGATCCCCGCCGCGCCGGAGCCGATCACCAGCACGTCGCAATCCCCGTGCACGTGCTCGTACCAGTCCGGATCGGCGCGCGGCGACGCCGCGCCGAGGCCCGCCGCCTGGCGGATGAAACGTTCCCAGAACATCCACTCGCGGGTGCCGCCCAGCACCCCCATGAAGGTCTTGTAGTAGAAGCCCGCCGCGAGGAACGGCGCCAGGCGGTCGTTCACCTCCCCGACATCGAAGCCGAGCGTCGGCCACACGTTCTGCGGCGTCACGACCATGCCGGGCTCGAGCTCGACGGTCGAGGGCTTGAGGTTCGGCGTCCGCGCCGCCCCCTCGCCGATCGTGACCAGCGCGCCCGACTCCTCCTGCCCGGCCGAGACGATGCCGCGCGGCCGATGATACTTGAAGCTCCGCCCGACCATGGAGACGCCGTTCGCCAGCAGCGCCGAGGCCAGGGTGTCCCCCTTGAAGCCCCGCATCGGCCGGCCGTTCCAGACGAAGGCGAGCGGCTCGTCCCGCTCGACCCGCCCGCGATGATCGAGCCTGAAGCCGCTCACGCCCCGCCTCCTCCGCCGCCGCCCGCGGCGTCGCCCGCCCGGCGCCGGGGCGCGCCCGCCGCCGCGTGCGCCGCCGCCTTGGTCTCCGCCGCGGCGGCCCTCGCCGCGGCCTTCGCGTCGGCCGCCGCGGCCTTCGCCGCCGCCACCGCGTCGGCGCGCGCCTCTCCGGCCTCCGCCCGCGCCTCGGCCCGGCCCCGCTCCGCCGCGCGCCCGTTCGCGCCCGCAGGCGCCTCCGCCTCCGCCTCCGGGCCGGACAGGCTCGCCGCCATGCCCGGATGCGCCAGCCGCGCCTCGGAGACCTCGTGCGTGACGACGTCCCGCACCATCAGCACCAGACTGCGGCACCCGTAGGCATGGCGCCAAAGCTCTTCCGTCGGCCCCCGCGGCTGGTCGCGCAGATAGACCGCCTCCAGCCACGCCTCGGCCGGCGCGTCGAGCGCCGGGCGCCGTCCGGCCGGACCCTCGTAGGAGAATTCCGCCGCGTCGCGCAGGCCGCAGAATGGACAGGGAAGGCGCATGGGCTCCTCTCCGCGCGTCTCAGTGAAGCTTCGGGACCGGGCCGCTCGCCTCCTCGTCGATCATCTCGCCTCGCGCGAAACGGTCGAGCGTGAAGGCCGCGTTCAGTTCGTGGGGTTCGTCCTTGGCGATGGTGTGGGCGTAGCACCAGCCCGACGCCGGGATCGCCTTGAACCCGCCGTAGCACCAGCCGGCGTTGAAATAGAGGCCCGGAACCTCCGTCCTGGTGACGAAGGGCGAGCCGTCCATGCTCATGTCCATGATCCCCGCCCATTGGCGCAGCACCCGCACGCGCGATATGAACGGCATCAGCGCCGTGGCCTTGGACATGATCGAGCAGTAGGTCGGAAGTCCGCCGCGCTGGGCGTAGGAGGGGATGCGGTCGATCTCGCCCCCGAACACCAGCCCGCCCTTGTCCGACTGGGAGAGGTAGAACAGCCCGTGCAGCCCCGAGGAGATCACCTGATTCACGATCGGCTTCAGCCCCTCGGTGACGTAGGCCTGAAGCTTGTGCGTCTCGAGCGGCAGCCTGCCGAGCCCGGCCTCCATCGCCAGCGGCCCGGTCGATCCCGCGACGCAGAGCGCGACCTTCTCGGCCCGGATCTCCCCGCGCGAGGTCTCGACGCCGACGATCGCGCCGCCCTCGCGCAGGAAGCCCGTGACCTCGCAGTTCTGCACGACGTCGACGCCGAGCGCGTCGGCGGCGCGGGCGTAGCCCCAGACCACCGCGTCGTGCCGCGCCGTGCCCGCCCGCTCCTGGATGAAGGCGCCCTCGATGGGGAACCGCGCCTCGGGCGAGAAGTCGAGGAACGGCGCCCGCGCCTTGACCTCGCGCCGGCTCAGCCAGCGCCCGTCCGATCCCGTCATCTCCAGCGTGTTGTAGCGCCGGGCGAGCCCGTCGCGCATGCCGGGATCGTAATACAGCACCATGTGCCCGCGCTGGGAGAACATGACGTTGTAGTTCAGCTCATGGGAGAGACCCTCCCACAGCTTCAGCGTATGCTCGTAGAACTCGCGGTTGCCCGGCAGCATGTAGTTGGAGCGCACGATGGTCGTGTTCCGCCCCACGTTGCCCTGACCGATCCAGCCCTTCTCGAGCACCGCGATGCGCTTCATCCCGTGCCGCTTCGCAAGGTAGTAGGCCGTCGCCAGCCCATGCCCGCCGCCGCCCACGATCACCACGTCGTAGGCCGCCTCGGGCTCGGGGTCGCGCCACGCCCTCTCCCAGCCCCGCTGTCCGGAGAGGCCGTTCCGAAGAACGGAAATCACGGAATACGGCTGCACGCAGATCCTCCCTTGCAGCGCCGACGTTACGCATCGCGGGTCCCTCGCCGCAACCGGTTTTTCACGGAAACCGATGGCGCCTTCGGACGCGCGGCGCGCCCGCCGCAGGAGAACCGCGCATGCGTCTGAACCGTATCGAGACCCGTCCCGAAGGGCCGGAGACCGTCCCGCCGCTCCTGATCGCGCACGGCCTCTTCGGCACGGCCCGCAACTGGAACGGCATCGCCCGTCGGCTCGCCGAAGACGGTCGCCGCGTCGTCGCCGTCGACATGCGCAACCACGGCGACAGCCCCTGGGCGGACCGCCAGACCTACGCCGACATGGCCGGCGACCTCGCCGAGGCGCTGGCCGATCTCGGCGGCGAGGCGGACCTGCTCGGCCACTCGATGGGCGGCAAGGCGGCGATGACCCTCGCGCTCGGCGATCCGGGGCCGCTGCGCCGCCTGGTGGTGGCGGACATCGCGCCGATGGTCTACGCCCACAGCCACCTGCCCCATGTCGAGGCGATGCGCGCCGTCGACCTCTCGGGCGTGCGCCGCCGGGGCGAGGCGGAGCCGCAGCTCCGCGCCGCCGTCCCCGACCGCGGCGTCCGCGCCTTTCTGCTCCAGAGCCTCGCCGCGGGCCCCGAGGGCGCACGCTGGCGGCTGAACCTCGACGCCCTCGCCCGCGCGATGCCCGACCTCGTCGGCTGGGAGGATCCGGTGCCGGCCGACCCCTGGCCCGGCCCGGCGCTGTTTCTGGCCGGCAGCGCCTCGGACTATCTCCTCCCCGCCCATCGCCCGCGCATCCGCGCCCTCTTCCCGGGCGCGCGCTTCGCGGCGCTGAAGGACGCCGGGCACTGGCTGCACGCCGAGCGGCCGGAAGCCTTCGCCGACACCGTCGCCGCCTTCCTCGACGCCTGACGGCGGCGCCGCCGGGACCTGACAGGGGGTGTTCAAGCCGTCGCCGAACGCGTGCTAGGCTCCGACCCCGGAGGACGGGCCCAAGCCCGCCGAGGCAACGGGGAGACCGAGATGCGGACCATCAGGGACGCGCGACGGCGCACGGATGCGGCGGCCGCCGCGGCGATCACGATCCTGGCGACGGCGGCGGCCGCCGCCGCGCAGACGCCGGTGCGCCCGGCCCTGCCGCAGCCGAGCGCCTCCGCGCTCGAGCCCGGCCTCGCCGTGCGCTACGCGTTTCCGGCCGAGGTCCGCTTCCTCGGGCACGCGGTGGCGGCGCTGCGCAGGGAGGGCGAGCCCGGGCGGCCCCTCGTCGGCCTCGACTATCCCGATCAGGGCCTCGGCCAGCCCACCCTCACCAGCGGCCGGGGCGAGTTCGTCGCGGCCGAGATCGAGGGATTCGTGGAGTTCGACCAGCCCGGGACCTGGCGACTCGAGATCCACTCCAACGACGGCGTGTCGGTGGACATCGGCGGCTCTGCCGTCGACAGCTTCGACGGCCGCCGCACCTGCGACACCAACGGCTGGGTCGAGATCGAGGTGCCCGAAGCCGGCTGGTATCCGGTCGAGGTGCTGTTCTTCCAGCGCTACAACAGCTCCTGCCTGATGATGCGCTGGGAGAAGCCCGACGGGACCCGCGAATGGACCCCGCAATCGGCCTGGGCCTACCTGCCGGAGTGACCTTGCGGCGCCGGCCGCAGGCGGCCGGCACGCCATGCCCGCATCCCGCCCGTCCCGGGCGGAATGCGGCGCCGCGCGGTCCTGACGCTCGGCGCGTCGAAGGGCGGGCTTCGACGCAGGGATCAGCCTTTCGCCTTCCAGAAGATCGACCCCTCGGTCTCGTCGAACCTGCCCGTTTCCGGGTTGCGCACGAACATCACGCCGCGCCGCTCCGCATCCTCCGGCACGTCGATCTCCCCGCTCGACTTGCCCTCCTGCTCGCGCCGCCCTGCATCGATGCGACGCTTGTTCGAGCGGCCGCGGACAAGCTGCGCCAGCAGCCAGAGCCACCCGTGGTCCTCGTGCTTGCGGTCCGCCGCCGCGACCAGAAAGCCGTGCAGGAACTCCGGCCGGCGAAAGGTCTCCTCCTTGTCGCCGTTCTTGTCGACGATCAGGTCCCAGACGCCGCTCTGGGAGCCGTCCTCGAAGCGCCATCGCCGAAGCGCGCAGGCGGCGAACAGTTCCAGCGGCCGGTGCTTGAGGAAACCGCTCGCGGCCGCGTGCTCGACGATCACGTACCATTGCAGCCGATGGGTGAATTCGCCGTGCGAGGCGCCGACCCCGGTGTCCTTCCAGTGATAGGCGTATTGGAACAGATATTTCCGGAAGTCGTCACCGTAGACGAAACGCGACAGCGTCGGCGTCCGCGCCGGCATCTCCCGCTCGTCCGGTCCCGGGGCGTCGGCGGGAAGGTCGACCGGGATCCGACCGGTGTTGAAGCCCGATTTCGCCTCGTGCTCGTCGAGGACCGAGGTCAGAAGCTTGTGGTGCTTGTGCACCACGAAGCCCTTGGAGCCGCCGTAGCGCTCGTGGGGATGCGGCTTCAGGACGGTCCTGTCCTTGCCGAAGAGGCCGCCCTTCCTGACGGTGAAGAGCGTGTTGAAGATCTTCGGATCGCGCTCGCACCGTGCGAACAGGGCGTCGTTCAACTGCCGCAGATGGCGAAGGCAGAGCGGCCCGTCGGTCATCAGCGCGCCGATCGCGGCGAAGTCGGCGAGCATCGGATCGTCGGCGACGCCCTTGCCGCAGCGTTCGACGATCTCGCGCGCCACCGCCGCAGGCGTCACGGCGACCATCTTCACCAAGGTCCTCTCCCCCTCAAGACGCTCCCCTCGGCGTTTCCCCGTCAGCTTCGGCCCGATGGCGTGACCCGTGGCTGAACAGAGACGCCGCGCCTTCGCGCCTCGTTCCGGCACGCCGCGGACGGAGGCGAGGACGGGCCGCGCGCGGCGCCTCGGCGGCCGCCGGTCGGGCCGCTCAGAGCCGCTCGAGCGCCAGCGCGATGCCCTGCCCGCCGCCGATGCACATCGTCACCAGCCCGTAGCGCCCGCCGATCCGCTCCAGCTCGTAGAGGCACTT
>Ga0102931_1001046_pt1 | contig 13707 bp, 17 predicted proteins | sample SalPonR1_C_D1_MG_FD_79282 | JGI IMG/M metagenome (GOLD analysis project Ga0102931, IMG submission 79282) | Salt pond soil microbial communities from South San Francisco under conditions of wetland restoration - Salt Pond MetaG R1_C_D1_MG | ecosystem: Environmental > Aquatic > Marine > Intertidal... | reverse complement strand
GATTTGATTTAGCGAAATATCATTCAAATCTAAATATCTATCTCAAATGTGCGGCATAGCGGGTTATATCCATTCATCAGGGAGAGCATCCAACTCTGAGATTGTTTCAAATATGCTCGTCAAATTAACACATCGCGGTCCCGATGATCGAGGTTTGTGGAGCCACAAAAATGTATCACTGGATTACACACGGTTAAGTATTCTGGATACGACTGAGAATGGCAATCAGCCATTTATAACAAACGATGGCAAAGGAGTTCTCTGCTACAATGGCGAAGTTTATAAATTTCGGCAAATTCGTGAGAAATTAATAAAAGAAGGAGTTCAATTTAAAAGCAGATGTGATACTGAAGTTGTTCTCTATGCTCTTCATATATGGGGACCCAAAAAAGCTGTGAGCATGTTTAACGGCATGTTTGCTTTTACATACTATAACTTAAAAACAGATTCACTGTGGCTGGGCCGCGACAGTGCCGGGATTAAACCCTTATATCTATGCAGGTAGAATGGAAATACTATTTTTGCATCCGAAATAAAGGCTCTTTTTGAACATCCATCCATTGAGTGCAGGCCGGATATGCACACTGTCGGGAATTATTTAAAAAATTCAAAACTAGCCCGGAGTACACCTTTTGAAAAAATTACTGAGATGCAACCCGGTACTCTTTTACAAATTCAAGCCGGTGATGTGTCTGAAGACTCTTTTTTTGACGTTGAGCAGAATATAGACGAAGAAAGAATTCTGGATAAACAACACAATTCAGCAGAGAGTCTCATGTCTGAATTAGAGCATATTGTTCGCGTAAGTGTCAACTCACACATGATTAGTGATGTACCTATTGCTGCTATGTGCAGCGGTTGGGTTGATTCCAGTTTAATGGCTGCATTTGCATCTCAACATAAACAGGATCTTGTTGGCTATGTTGCTGATGTTGAAGGTGCGAAAATCAGTGAAAGAGAACGGGCAAAACAAATTTCCGATCATTTAAATATCGAGTTGCGAACTGTTCCTGTTAAACGCAGAGACTTTCTAAGGTTGTGGCCCTATGCTGCTTACCACAATGACGAACCAATCTATTTCAAACAAAATATGCTACATCTTGCCGTAGCAGAAAGAGTTCAAAAGGATGGCTTTAAAGTTTTGCTTTGTGGTGAGGGTGCCGATGAACTTTTTGGCGGTTATCACTGGCAGGCATCTGTTTATGATATGTGGAAAATTCGCAGAAAAAGGAGCAAATTAATCCCAAATAATCGACTAACCAGATTCTTGATGAGGTTCTTGCCCTCCCATAACCCATTAGACCTGGATCAACTTCAGAAGGAGCCATTCAGGTACTTATCTCCGGATCCGCCGTATTGAGAAATTCCTCCCCAACACATCATATTCATTGAACAGGCAAGGAAAGAACTCCATCGAAAGTCTTTAATGAACAAGTTGGAACCTCTAAAAAAAATTGAAGACAGAGCTTACCTGACCCGAACTTTTGAAGATTCCATGATTCACATGGGAATCTCTTTGAAATGTAATGACAGGATGAACATGGCGAAATCTATAGAGTTAAAAGTTCCATTTTTTGATACGAGATTAATAGATTTTGCTATGCATCTCCCGGCTCATGCCAAATATCGCGACGGTATCACAAAATTTCTTTTGAAGAAATTGAAAACCTTTCTGAAGAGATGCAGGCTTTTGCTTAAAACAGTTATTTTTTTCACTAATTCACAACTCCGGAAGAGAGTCTTGTTCTACGAACCAATGGCAAACACTTCTGAACTTGATACATACATGATATTTCAAGTTAAATAAGTAGGACCTAAAGATTGTCTAAATAATCTTTAGGGGTCCGGCCCACGATCTGTTTGAAATCTTTAATGAAATGCGACTGATCATAATACCCCAAATCCATGGCAATTTGAGACCAATTATCTGCAAATCCGGATGCCATTTTCTCTGCCGCTTCATGAAGCCTGTACCGCTGGATGATCCATTTTGGACTCACTCCAACATATTTTTTGAACAATCGCTGCAGAGTTCTTTTACTTATCATAAACCGATCGGTCAAATCATCCACTTTCAGTATGGACGGATCATCTTTTATCACATCCAAGATCTCATTGATCTTTTCGATCTTTGAATCTCTTTCAGGCAAATTGTTTATCAAAAACTTTTCCGCCTCTTCAGTCATCCGGTTATTCTCTTTTTGATCAAGGATCTGTGATTCAATGACTTTGGTATCTTCATCAAACACTTCCGTAAAATCCAACTTGCCATCTGTAAAACCCGAAACCGATTTTTGATAAAATGGATAAAATGCACCAGGCCTAAATTTGACCCCAACAACTTTTCCCTTTCCATCTAACCTGCGAGTAAACTTGCCACTTACAACTCCCCAGATCCATGAGCTTTCTTTTTCAAATACAAGATGTACAGACGGATGTGACAGAATATTCTGATCATATGGTTCTTGTCCCCGAAGATCCCATTTCACAATCCAATAATGTTCAATAAAAAAAGCAAGTTTTTCGCACGGAAAATATCGAGAATGACTGATGTGATCGAATCCAGATTCCTTATACAGAATTCCGCGAGGTTGTTCTTTTTTAATTTTTGACAAGATTTGTCGTGTTTTTACAATGTAGATTCTAAAGCAAACAGTATATTTGTTTTAAATCAAACTGAATTTAATTTATCTCTTAAACTGAAAATCAATGAGCTCAGTTATCAAAACCACCTTCAAAATTGAAAGCTGGAATGAAGAACCATATTCGCAGGCAAAAGATGGACCTGCGGTGTTTCGCGCAAGTGTAAAACAATCCTATTCCGGAGCCCTTGAAGCAAAAAGCACTATCCAATATTTGATGACAACCTTTACCGATGAAACCAGCACTTTTATTGGAATCGAGGAGATACTTGGAGAACTGGAAGGGAAAAGCGGAAGTTTTTTACTGGAACACGATGGCACTCACAGAGATGGTGTTGCCAAATCGGAATTTGTAATTATCCCAAACTCCGGTTCAGGTGAACTTAGCGGGATTCGTGGGAACGGCAGTTATGAGGCAACACACGAAACCGCTGAACTAACCCTGGAATATGATTTTGAAGAATCCTAACCCCTGATTTTACGATGGCTGATGGCGTTCTCTTTTTCGAATCACCTGGTGATTTTCGGCAATGGCTGTCTGAAAACCACGACCAAAAAGATGTACAGTGGGTTGGTTATTATAAAGTAGCCACGGGCAAGCCAAGTATCAGGTGGGAAGAGTCGGTTCGTGAAGCCCTCTGTTTTGGCTGGATTGACGGACTTCGAAAGTCAATTGATGAGGAAAGTTATAAAATCCGATTCACACCACGCCGGCTGGACAGCCATTGGAGTGATAAAAACATCCGAATGGTCGAAGAGTTGATTAAGGAAGGAAAAATGGAATCTCCGGGTCTGAAAGCTTATGAAATTCAGGATCAGAAAAATTCGAGACAGACCTCATATGAACGGGAAAAAGTGGAGCTGAAAGAGGAGTATGAAAATAAGATCAGGGAAAATGAAAAAGCATGGACATTTTTCCGGGAACTGGCTCCGGGCTATACGAGAATTTCAATTCACTGGGTGATCAGTGCTAAGCTTGAAGATACCCGGCAGAAGAGATTAATAAAATTAATCGAATCTTGTGAAAAACAGGAAAAAATTCCACTATTAAAACGATGAACAGATATATCGCATTTTTACGGACCATTAATGTTGGCGGCTATCGAAAAATCAAGATGAAAGATCTCCGGGATTTGTTTGAAAATATTGGATTCGAATATATTCAAACATAAATCCAGAGCGGAAATGTTGTATTTGATTCTGATGAAACTGAACCATGAGTTTTGAGCCAATCTATCAAACAACAAATTGATTCTGAATTTGGTCATGATGTTCCTGTGATGATTCGTACGACAGGAGAACTGAAGAAATTGATTGAGAAAAATCCGTTTGAAGGTGAGATCAAAGATCCGTTCAGGCTTTACGTAACATTCTTCCTGGAAACTCCACCGGAAGAGAAACAAGAGGAACTAAAATCTCAGAGCAATGACATATAGAAAATTGATTTTGTGGATGGTGATCTGCTCAGCCTGGTTAATAAAAAAACGGATCAAAAAGTAAACTTTTCGAATAGTTTTGTGGAAAAAATTATCGGTATCCCTGGAACCGGGCGTAATTGGAGAACGGCAAATAAGATGGTGGAAAAGACTTCAAAATAATCTTCACTTGAACCTACCTGTGTGGAAGTCTCGGCTAAAATTTGGAGGTCGCCTTTCGACGGGAGAAGTAGAATAAAAATAATTGGTATAAAACCCTGTTCTTTGAGACGGGACTTTATCTGTTTGGTGAGCCGATTAAGAATTTCGTTATGTAACTTGTTGGAAAATTTGATTGAATTATGGCAACCGTTTCTGAATATCCATTTTTTGGTGCAAAACCCGTACCACTACAATATAATTCATCTCTTTTCTGAAGAATACAATGTGGCTTTCGTATAAAAAGCTCATGTATCCACTTTTAATGTCAGGACGTGCCTGTCCAATCGTATCGGGGTTTTCAGATGCTTCCTTTATTTTACTCTCAAGACCATTAAGATATATTTCTGCCTGTTCTTCATCCCACTCCTCTAGTGTATACGTCCAGATTTCCCGGATATCATCTTCTGCCTTTCGGGTTAAGGTGTATTTTCTCATCTATTTTGTTTTTCCTGATGAATAATATCAGAAACAGAGTTATCACTTCTCCCGCTTTTTTCTCCCTCTTCCAGCAGCTCAATCAGATGTTTTCGTTTTAGATCATAGAAAAACTCTTCATATCTGTTCATATGCCTTAGTGCATCTCGTATTACCTCACTTGAATTATTATAAAGCCCGGATTTTACTTTATCTTTTACCAGTTTCTCTAATTCAGGAGTTAATGAAATGTGCATGTGAACCTCTTTTTTTATTTTAAATATACAAATATTGACAAAGTTTGTATACTTCAAGTACTTATTCACCACTGAACATTTAAACCTGAAAGAGATTGTACAGAGGGTATCGTCTCAAATAACCGATTTATATGGTTTGCATACCTTCTACTAGATCCGCGAAGTTTTTGAAAATTCGCAGATCTGGGAAAAGAAATTTCACCACATCGACCTCTGCCCGTTAGAGTCCGTAATATTCTCAAGATTTGATCTCTCGAGGTTCAATAAATATTTCTTTCGCCATAATCCTCCACCATAGCCCGTTAACGATCCGTTACTTCCAATCACTCTATGACATGGTATGATAATTGCAATTCGATTCTCGCCATTTGCCGATGCTACGGCTCGAATAGCTTTTAAATTTCCAATGGCCTGAGCCTGCTCTTTGTAGGATCGGGTTTTGCCGTATGGAATGGTCATCAACTGATCCCAGACACTCTGTTGAAAATCGCTTCCGGGTATATCAAGCGGGACGGTAAACTCTTTTCGATCTCCTTCAAAATATTCATCGATTTCGTTGGTGGTCTGTTCAGTGATTTCATTCGACCCCGGTACAAACGTACAGTTGTAATATTTCTGTAACCGCTGAAGCTGAGTTTCGAGCATTCGTCGATCGATAAATTCAAGAAGGCAAAGAGCTTTATCCGTTGTACCGATCAACATTGGACCAAGAGGTGTGGTGATTCTGTTTATGTGCATCACAGTCGTGTATTTCCCTTTTTTTAAGGGTTTTCCGGTTAGCTCTTTCATCGCCTCACGAAATCCGCTCAATGATTCATACCAGTGATCATAGGCTACCTGTGTGGTATTCTCTCCATGTTTGATTTGACCGAGAGCATTGCCTAAACGCCTCAATCGGACATATCCATGAAAAGTAGTTCCATGATGTTTTTTAAACCATCGCCGAAGCCTATTTGGGTTGATATCCAGTTCCTCAATCTTTTCATCGGTCCATTTTCGGGTCAAATCTTCTTCCACTTTTTGCAGAATCGTATCAACCCACTCCGGTGTTTCTCCCTTTGCTTCCAACGGTTTGCACCGCTTGCATGGACGATAGCCGGAATCAAGTGCTTCCTTAGCAGTTGAAAAAAACTCGACATTTTTCAGTTTTGGTTTACGAGCCGGACAAGTGGGTCGACAAAAAATACCTGTTGTCTTCACACCTACAATAAAGATTCCTTCAAACGAGGCATCTCTCGTAATAAGTGCTTTGTACATTCGCTCACGGGATGGCAACTGTTTTAACATTCCTATCAAGAATTTTAAACATCAAAAATTAGTCTGACTGAAAGTACACATTCAACACAGATACATTCCACCGATCAATTGTCATTGATATTTTACTTATGCCGTTAACCTTCAACTATATTGGTTTTAAAAATATATTTGCGTAACTAAATGGTTACATATATATATTAGTAACCAAACAGTTACATATTTTTAAAAATTTAGAGTTATGCAGCGAGATGTTTTCCAGGCTATCGCCGATCCGACCCGACGAGAAATTATCGATTTACTTGCAGATCAATCACTTCCGGTAACTGAAGTGGCTGACCAGTTTGAGATCAGCCGGCCGGCAATTTCCAAACATATAAAAATATTAAATGAATGTGGCTTGGTCGTAATTCGGAAGAAAGGCCGAAAACGATACTGTCGTGCTGATGTTAGGAAACTCGAAAAAGTATCGGATTGGGCCGAGCAATACCGACAGTTCTGGACTCATAAACTCAATGCCCTTGAAACCTTGCTGGCTGAAGATGAAAAAGAAAATAATTAAAGAGAGAAGGTGGCATTATGAAGAAAACCAAAGCAAAAAAGCGAAGATTTTCACTCCAAAGTAAAAGGCACAAAAGATTTCAGTGCTTCCCATGAAATAATCTTTGATGCCTGGTTAGTTTAGAATTAGTTCAAAAGTGAAAAGCTTATACTATGCAAACTTACGAAGGATGAACTTATATACTTGATAAACTTTTTCAGACCTCAATAACGTAAACCATAGAACCATGAAAACAGAATACGGATCATATATCCACCCCGAAACACTCCGATTTGAACGACTACTTCCAGGTCCTATCGAACGAATTTGGGCCTTTCTGACGGAATCAGATAAAAAGGCAAAATGGCTGGCTGCCGGAGATGTTGAACCGTGGATCGGTGGAAAAGTGGATCTTCATTTTTATCATAAAAACCTTTCGGAAGAGGATGATCCGATTCCGGGAAAATACCACGGAATGGAAAACGGTGCCTCTTACACGGGACGAGTCACTAAATGGGATCCCCCTCGTTTATTAAGCTATACCTGGTTTGAAGAAAACCCCGATGATCAATCGGAAGTTACCTTTGAACTCACTCCTATGGAAAATGACAAGGTGTTATTAGTGTTGACACATCGGCGAGTCGGTGATAAACATACTATTATCATTGGTGCTCTTGCAGGATGGCACACTCACCTTAATATCCTGGCAGACCGACTTGCTGGTAACCAACCTAAGGAGTTCTGGAAGGTTCATACAATGGTGGAGAATGATTATGATCAACGGGTTAGCGAGCAATAATCAATTTACAGTTCCAAGTTGCCTGGTAAAACAAAGTTCAGAACTAAATTTCCAGTTAATCAGAAATATTGGGTACCTTTAAATCTGCTCCGAGCTCATTATTTAATCCTTTAATGAAATGTGCTGCCAGTTTTGGTGACTCTTTTTCTTCATTTTGATGTATGAAAAAGTGAATGTTTTGAATCCCTTGATGTTGCCATTCTTTGAGTCTCCCTACCCATTCATCCAATCTCTCGTAATCGGATGGTGCATTGGCTCCTACATAACGAACAAAAGCTTCACCATTTGTTAACCTCATATGGAGCAACTCCCTGTAAGCAGCCGTATCACAAATAACATTCGCAATGCCATTTTCTTCTAATAACTGATACAGATCCTCGGCCACTTCTTTGTCGTTGAACCAATCAGTGTGCCTGAACTCCATTGCCAGGGGTATCTCTTTTGGCCAGAGTTCAACAAAAGCTTTCACACGATCAAAAAACTTGGGTGCAAATTTATCTCGAACTTGCAGAAAAATTGTTCCCAGTTTGTCCTTAAAATGTATCACACTGTCCAGGTAATTCTCTACCGGTTTTTCAATATCATTCAACCATTTCAGGTGACTTATATATCGATTGACTTTTGGAAAAAATTTGAAATTATCCGGGACCCTTTTATACCAATTGCTGATTTGATCCTCAGGAAAATCTCTGTAATGTGTGGCATTCAATTCGATCGAGTTAAATTGACGAGAATAATAATACAATTCATCTTTGGTCCCACGCGGATAGAACCCCTTTAAATCAGAGCGCTTCCATTTAGCACAACCCACATAAATATCCGGTTTTCCATTATTGTATTCCGTTAAAACCCGTTTCGTTTCGGGATGATCGTCCGGTAGTTTTAAATGTAGTTCTTTGGGATTATCAACACTGCCAAACTTCATTGATGTATAGTCAGATTAAAAAGAATTCAAAATTTGAGTATTGAGTTGCAAAGTATTGATTATTCTACTCAAATGAATGACATTCAAATGTTTACTACGAATGATTTTTGTCGAAATTCTGCTATGCAAACTGAACGTAAACCTTAGATTGTTAATAGAAAACCGATGTGGAGTATTACCGAGATAGATTCAACAAATCAAAATATAAAATTCGGTATTGTCGAAAATGGAGATTCCATTTCCAATCAATATTTTTTGGAATTGCTAAGGAATTCACAACCGTTTAGGAAGTTTTACAATGGATTTTTAGCTGATTGTGACTATGATGCATTTTTTTGGGAAAACAGGCCCATCACCAATCAGGTTTTAGAAGATGATTACGAGTGTAACATTATAAATAGTAACTTTTTAGCAAGCAGATCTCCGGATTCACGCACGTTCCGTCAATATTTTGAAAGGAATAAGAAGGTTGTAACCTTTCCAAATCTTGGAAATGATGCCCAATTAATTGTACCCTGCCCTCGCAAAGAAGATAACTGCTATACACATATTGGCAGTTTCGTTCGAGAAGCAGACGAGGATCAAATTGACGAATTTTGGTCAATCACTGGTAATGAAACTCTGCAAGCAGTAAACAGTAAACCCAAATGGTTGAGTACATCGGGACTCGGTGTTTTCTGGCTGCATGTACGGATAGATACGATTCCGAAGTATTATCAAACGAAGGAGTATAAAAAATTATAAATTTAAAACTGAACAACTTATCATGAGCATTCTCAGAATTATTTTTGCAATTATCCTCCCACCTCTTGGGGTTTTCTTAACGGTTGGTATCAAACCGGCCTTTTGGCTGAACATTCTCCTGACCATTTTAGGCTTCCTGCCGGGCATTATCCATGCTGTTTGGGTGATTGCTAAGAATGATTGATTTCTTGAATCAGGGAAATATCAGTTAAAAATAGTGTGAATCCATCAATCCTATTTCAAAGGGAATGTGAACTGCGGAGTGTGGTTAAATGAACTCCTCATTCCACATTCATCATACCATACTTCACATGTCAACTAAGAATTCAAAGGAAATTCAACACGTAAAGACTAAACCAAAACATTATGAACATCCAAAACAAAACGGCAATTGTAACCGGAGCCAGCAAAGGAATTGGCCTGTCAACGGCAAAAGCCTTGATCAAAGAAGGAGTTTCAGTTGCCTGCTGGAGCCGAACACCACCTAAAGATTTCTCTAACAGCAATTTCCACCATTTTGAAACAGATCTCACAAAAGAAGATTCGGTTGAGCATTCGTTCCAAAAAACCGTAGAGAAACTTGGTGATATCTCAATTCTGGTGAATAATGCTGGTGTCGGTTATCGCGGTAGAATGGAAGATACCCCTTCAAAGCAATGGAGATATCTTTTTGATCTGAATGTACATGGCATTTTTTACGTCACAAAGCGAGTGATACCGGGAATGAAGAAAAGGGATGAGGGACATATTATAAACATCGGTTCAGGTGCAGGAACGAATGGTATTCCTGAAATGAGTGCCTATTGCGGTACAAAATATGCTGTAAATGGTATCACAGAATCTCTACATAATGAGTTGCGAGATTTTGGTGTAAAGGTTAGCTGTATATCTCCGGGCTCAGTGGATACCGGATTTTCATCTTCCAACAAAAACAAGTTGCAGCCCGAGGATCTTGCCTCTGCGATTATTCACATGCTGAAATGTCCGAAAAATTTCCACTACACGGATATCCAGGTGAGACCGCTTCAGCCCTAAAATATGTGACTCCCGTATTGTATCGATAATGATTAGAGCCATCTCTATATTCTAACCATCCAATTCCATTTAATTAATATCTAATCAACAAATAATTTTACCTATGAAAAGGTGTGCTTTTTTGTCTATGGATTCGCTGGAAGATTTTGTGTGTTACGACCAACTTCTTTTTGAGCCCATGGAGAGATTGGGCTGGAAAGCTGAGCAGGTTTCCTGGCGTAATCAACAGGTGGACTGGAATGATTTTGATGTTGTTGTAATTCGAAGCCCCTGGGACTATCACGAAGACCCTGAAAACTTTTTCCATACACTTGAAAGAATCGAAAACTCCTCTGCCCTCCTTGAAAACAACCTTTCTTTGGTTGAGTGGAACAGTAATAAACGGTACCTGTTTGACCTGCAAAACGGTGGCGTTGATATTGTCCCAACCCTGTTGAAAGAGAGTTATGACGGCTGGGAGTGGGATTCCTATTTTGAACATTTCTCTACAGATGAGATTATTATCAAGCCGACTGTTGGTGCAAGTGCTGTTGATACCTTTCGGATTAAACGCAAGAACCGAAATAATTATCAATCCAAACTGAAATCTCTTTTTAATGATCGCGCGTTTCTTGTTCAGCCTTTTATCCCGAGCGTGATCACTGAAGGAGAGTTTTCACTTTTCTATTTTGGTAATACTTACAGCCATACCATCTTAAAAACCCCTAAATCCAATGATTTTCGGGTTCAGGAAGAGCATGGAGGACGACTGTTGCTTGTGGAACCTGAAGAGAAACTTCTTTCTGCGGGTGACCAAATTCTCAATCTGATTGAACCTGATCCTCTTTACACCCGAATTGATCTCGTTCGCACTGAGAATAACCAATTCCTGTTGATGGAACTGGAACTGATTGAACCTTCACTCTATTTCAACATGGATCCGGAATCACCCGAGCGATTTGCCTCTGTTTTTGACCGTTGGACACAGAAAAAACTGGGCTGAGTTTCAGAAGCTCACGTCTTTCAAACCGTAATCTCCCCTGATTGTACCTTCCAAAGCTGATGGTAAATCCCATCCTTCGAAACCAATTCATTATGCGTGCCGGACTCAGCAAGTTCTCCATCTTCAAGAACGAAAATATGATCGGCATGACGAACCGTTGAGAGGCGGTGTGCAATAATGATGGTTGTGCGGTCTTTTGAAATTTTGAAGAGTGACCGTTGGATTGCTGCCTCCGTTTCGTTATCAACAGCGGAGGTCGCTTCATCCAAAATCAAGATTGGTGGATTTTTTAGAATGGCTCTGGCAATGGAAATTCGCTGACGCTGACCTCCGGAAAGTTTCTGTCCCCTTTCACCCACGACAGTGTCGTATCCTTCATCCAATTCCATAATGAAATCGTGGGCTTCGGCCATCTCAGCCGCTTGTATTACATCTTCTTTAGATGCTTCGAATGAACCATATCGAATGTTTTCTATCACGCTTCCGTGGAACAGGAAAACATCCTGGCTTACCAATCCGGCAGATTTTACCAAATCGTTGATTTTATACTCGCGGATGTCTCTGCCATCTAATAAAATTTGCCCACCTGTTACATCATAAAAACGCATCAGCAATTTTACCATACTGCTTTTACCCGCACCTGTTGCTCCCACAATTCCAACAGTATCGCCTGCTCCAATGGTAAGATTCAGGTTTTTTAATACAGGTCCGCCTGAACGATACCTGAAATTTACATTCTCAAACTTATATTCTCCTTCAACCTCTTGCGGTTTGATTGGAACAGCACCATCCGGCAGTTTCTCCTCGGTATTCAACAAACCCATAATACGTCTTGTACTTGCCATAGCACGCTGATAGAGATCAAAGGTTTCCCCAAGACGTGTGAGTGGCCAAAGAAGGCGCTGTGTTACGAAAATCAATACACTGTACAAACCAACTTCCATTTCTCCTTCCAGTGTTTGAAATCCGGCAAATATCAGGATGGCAATAAACCCGGCCATAATCAGCATTCGAATTAAAGGCACAAATGCAGAGCTGAGCCGAATCACATCTTGATTGGCTTTTTTATATTGATCGGAAAGATTACCAATACGTCGATTTTCGTGATCCTGTGCTCCAAAACTTTTGATCGTCGTCATTCCACCCAAATTATTCACAAGTTGAGAGCTCACTTCACCGGCTTGATCCCGAACTTTGCTGTATTTTGGTGCCAGTTTTTCCTGGAACCATACAGATCCCCAGATAATAAACGGCATGGGAACCAATGCCATCCATCCAATTTGCGGTGCTGAAAAGACAAAGATAGATCCAATCACAACAACCGTGATAAATACCTGGATCAAATCATTCGCCCCGTGATCCAGAAATCTTTCGAGCTGATTTACATCGTCGTTCAATATTGCAATCAAATCTCCCGATGATCGATCTTCAAAGTAGGCCATCTCCTGTTCCTGGAGATGACTGTAGGCATCCGTCCGCAGACTATCCTGCGTGAACTGTGCAAGATCTCTCCAGTAGATTTTGAACATATACTCAAAAATGGATTCAAAAATCCAAATTACAGCAGTTACACCCGCCAAAAACAACAATTGATCGGTGGGATCAGAAATCCCATATCTACCAAGAAGACTCTCCTGCCCTTCCACCACAATATCAACCGCTACACCGATAAGAATCGGCGGAGCAAGGTCAAACAATTTATTTAGAACTGAAAAGAGTGTAGCCAGCCGTACTTTCTTTCGATAGGGTTTGAGATAAGAAAGTAACTGAGCAAGTGGGTGTTGACCCTTATTGGGATTTTTCTGCATTACAGCGGTTCATTAAAGAGACGAGAAGCCTGAATCTATAATCGGAGGATGACTTGTCGCATAAATCATGAAGCGGCAAATTAACAAGTCATCCGATAACTTTCGAATTGTTTTATTCTATAGTTTGCAAAAGAAATTATAGCAAAATCAGAAACAGCATTAAATCAATTAAAATTATTTGGGAGTGTCCCCTTTTGAAGTGGACAAAGGGGGATGATAAAAATTGATTTGTAAGCTGAAATTTGAATTTTTAGCCACCTAATCAAGGTCATGTCATCCCCCGAGTTCATTCGCTTGACGCTCATTTCACTTTCCCCCTTCATAAGGGGGATTTTTACTCCGTATATGTACTCACTCGCTCATCGGAAATTACTCCATCCCAGTTGAGACCAAAGCCGAAATCGTAACTGTTGCCTTCACTATCCATATGAGTTTCCATATCGTGAGGTGTATCCTCCGCCTGGTTTTCAACCGTTGCCATATCTGCCGGCATTTGCAGTGGTAACAATGCAGATGGTTCATGAGTACCGGAAATGATATCCAGTAAGGCCTGGTCCTGAACACCGAAGTGAACAATGATTCCATCCACCAACTCCTCAAATTCTGAAAAAACCATTGGATTTGACACATTAATTGCCACAATCACAGGCTTGTCTCCCATCGCCTCTC
>Ga0102931_1001043_pt1 | contig 13713 bp, 9 predicted proteins | sample SalPonR1_C_D1_MG_FD_79282 | JGI IMG/M metagenome (GOLD analysis project Ga0102931, IMG submission 79282) | Salt pond soil microbial communities from South San Francisco under conditions of wetland restoration - Salt Pond MetaG R1_C_D1_MG | ecosystem: Environmental > Aquatic > Marine > Intertidal... | reverse complement strand
CGCCGAGACCGAGGGATAGAGCGCCGCCGTCGAGCCGATCAGCACCAGATGCCCGCGCCCCCGCGCGATCATTCCGGGCAGCGCGAGGCGGATCAGGTCCAGCACCGCCGTCACGTTGGTCTCGACGGTCGCCGCCAGCTCCTCGCGCGTGGTGTCGGCGAGCCCCGCGAAGCCGCCGCCCCGCCCGGCGTTCAGCACCAGAACCTCCGGCCCGGCCGCCGCGACGACGGCGGCGAGCGCCTCCGGGTCCCGCACGTCCGCGGCATGCGGAATGCAGCCCGTGCGCTCGGCCAGCACCGCGAGGCGATCGGCCCGGCGCGCCAGCGCGTGCACCCGCAGGCCCGCGCCCGCCAACGCCTCCGCCGTCGCCGCCCCGATGCCGGAGGAGGCGCCCGTCACCAGTGCGGTCCGCGACCCGTCCATCGCCGCCGCCCTCAGGCCGGCGCCGCCAGCGCCCGCGGCGCCGGCAGCGAGGCGGCCAGCGCCAGCCCCGCCGCGGCCGCCGCCGCCAGCGCGAGAAAGGCGAGGGTGTAGGCCCCTGTCACGTCGAAGGTCCAGCCGGCCGCCACCGGCCCGATCGCGGCCCCGACGGTGCCGAAGAACAGCACCGCGCCGAAGATCGCGCCGTGCGAGCCGAGGCCGAAATACTCGGCGATCGTCGGCGATACCACGGTGAAGAAGCCGCCATGCGCGAAGCCGTAGACCGCGACCGCGAGGAACAGCGGCTCGGGCGTCCGGATCGCCGCGAAGGCCAGCAGCGCGGCGATCAGCGGCACGAAGCAGAGCATGTAGGCCAGCCGCCCGCCGATCCGGTCGATCGTCCCGCCGACGATCAGCCGGCCCGCCACGCTCGCGCCGCCCGAGACCGAGAGCAGCGTCGCCGCCGCCGCCGCGTCGAGGCCGAGATCGCGGCCGTGCACCACGAGATGAACCGGCACCGTGATCAGAGTCGGGAAGAACAGGAACTGAAGCGCGCAGATGGTCCAGAACGCGCGCCCGCGTCGCGCCTGGCCGAGGGCGAGGCCGGGCGCCGGGGCCGGGGCGCCCGGAGCCGTGCGCCGCTCGGGCGCCCGGGACATGGCGAGCGAGGCGAGCAGCACCAGCGCCGCCGCGACGGCGCCGAGCACGACCACCGCCTCGCGCCAGCCGAGCGAGACCACCAGCAGCGCGGCGAGCGGCGGCAGCGCCACCTGCCCCGCCGCGGTGCCGGTCTTGACCACGCCCGTCATCATGCCGCGCCGCGTCTCGAACCAGCGCGCGACGGTGGAGAGCGTGACGACGTCGTGGCTCGCCAGCCCCACGCCGATGAAGACGGCGAAGAGCGCCGGAAGATGCCACGGCTCCGAGACCAGCGAGATCCCCGCGTAGCCCGCCGCGAACATCGTGCCGGCGACGGCGAGGACGGGACGCGGCCCGAAGCGGTCCGAGAGCCGGCCCATCACCGCGGCGAGCAGGCCCATCGTGAGGAAGGCGACGGAGGTGCTGCTGGCGAGCAGGGTGCGCGACCAGCCGAACTCGTCCTCGAGGGCGCCGAACAGCACGCCGAACGAGAACAGCAGCCCGATGACCGTGAACTGCGTCACGCAGGCGCCGGCGACCACGAGCGTCCGGGGCGACATGCCGTTCCTCCCGATGACGCGGCCCGAGGGCCGGGGGGAGGACAGATTGCGGCCCCGCGCCGGCCGCGGCAAGTGCGCGCGCGCCGGCCGCGGCCGAGGGCGCACGGCGCCGACGAGGGACCGCGCCGAAGGCCGGCGGCGCGGTCGGAGGGCGGCGGCGGTTTTGCGATTGCAATGACGCGACGTCGCACCTAGGCTCCTTGCCACAACAGAGACTTGCCGATGCTCCGGACAGATTGGCGCGCCTGAATCGCCTGCCGCGGAGCCCTCGGGGTACAAGTGAAAAACCGAAGTCTTGGGAGGACTCCGAATGACCCGTCGCGACGACCGTGACCGTACCGTCCATGAAGTGGGCGGCCAGAAGATCAGACGCCGCGACGTGATGCGCGCCGGCCTCGGGGGGGTGACGCTGGCGGCCGCGGCCGGCCTCTCGACCGGCGGCGCCAAGGCGCAGAGCCCCGAGTTCCGCTTCCGCATGCAGTCCTTCCTCGGCCCCGGCACGACGGAGTGGGACGTCCTCGTGCCGCGCTACGTCGAGCGCGTGCGCGAGATGTCGAACGGCCGGATCGAGATCCAGCCGTTCCCGCCGGGCGCGGTGGTGCCGACGTTCGAGCTGCTCGACGCCGTCTCCAAGGGCGTGGTCGAGATCGGCTATGCCGCGCAGGTCTACTGGCGCGGCACCATCCCCTTCTCGCTCTGGACCTGGGGCGTGCCCTTCGCCTTCTCCGCGCTCGACCACTACGATTATCTCTGGCACGAAGCCGGCCTGCTCGAGGTCGTGCGCGACGCTTGGGCGAAGGAAGGCGTCCACTTCCTCGGGCCGGTCTATTCGGACGAGTGGGGCGCGACGATGTCGCGCGAGAAGCTCTCGCGGCTCTCGGACTTCGACGGCGTCAAGATCCGGTCCTTCGGCCTCGGCGCGGAGATCTGGAAGGCGCAGGGCGCGTCCATCGTGACGATCCCCGGCGAGGAGCAGTACACCGCCATGTCGACGGGCGTGATCGACGCCTCCAACTGGGGCTCGCCCGACGGGTTCAGGGCGGTGAAGCTGCACGAGGTGGCCAAGTTCTACCTCGGCCCGTCGCTGATCAAGTTCGACATGGAAGACCAGTTCATGAACATGCGGGCCTATGACAGCCTGCCGGACGACCTCAAGGCGGTGATGAACCTCGCCACCCGCGTCTACGCGGTGGAGCGCGCGGCGACCTCCACCTACAACAGCGCCCTCGCGGTGGAGGAGATGAAGGCCGCCGGCGTCGAGTTCGACGCGCTGCCGCCGGAGGACGTCGAGGAGATGAAGCGGATCTCCTCGGAGGCGCTCGAGCGCATGGCCGGGGACGATCCGGGCACCCAGGCGGTGCTGAAGATCATCTTCGAGACGCGCGATACGCTCAACCAGCGTCCGTCCAACATCTGACCGGCGCCACACGGGCGTCACGGGCCCCGGCGGGGCGGCGCACCGCGCCGCCGGGGCCTTCCTGCATGCCGATACGACGGGAGCGCGCATGGTCGCCGTGATGAGGATGTTCGTGCGGACGATCGACGGGCTGAACGGCTTCGTCGGTCGGGCCGTGGCGCTCGGCCTGCTGGGCCTGATCGCCCTCGTGGTCTGGGAGGTGTTCCTGCGCTACGGCCTGAACGCGCCGACCACCTGGGGCAACGAGCTGATCACCTATCTCTTCGCCGCCTACATCCTGCTGGGCGGCGGCTACACGCTGCTTCACCGCGACCACGTCTCGATGGACATCGTCTACTCCAGCCTGCCCCCCCGCGGGCAGGCCACGATCGACGTGCTGACCGCCTTCTTCGTGATCGTCTACTGCGTGGTCCTGATGCAGCAGACCTGGATCATGACCTACGAGGCGCTGGAGCGCGGACAGACCGCGAACAGCGACTGGGGTCCGCCCCTCTTCCCCGTCTATCTCGCGATGCCGATCGGCGCCGCGCTGATCCTTCTCCAGGCGGTCGCCAAGCTCGTGCGCGACCTGCACATGGCCATAACCGGACGGCCGCTCATGGGAGAGCGCCGGACCCGAGACAGAGGCGAGCCCGCGCTGTGAGCATCGAACTCGTCACCCTCCTCCTCTTCGGCTCGTTCCTGCTCCTGATGATCGCGGGCGTGCCGCTGGTCTTCGCGCTCGGCGGGTCGGCGGTGATCGGCACCTATTTCCTCTGGGGGCCCAACGCGCTCTACGCCGTCGGCATCCGCACCTTCAGCTCCGCCACGAGCTTCGTGCTGCTGGCGATCCCGATGTTCATCTTCATGGGGGCGATGCTGGAGCGATCCGGAATAGCCGGCGACCTCTACGAGATGATGCAGAAATGGCTCGGCGCGCTGAACGGCGGCCTCGCGGTCGGCACCGTGCTGGTCTGCACGATCTTCGCGGCGCTGGTCGGCGTCAGCGGCGCCGCCACGGTCACCATGGCGATGGTCGCCCTGCCCTCGATGCTCTCGCACAACTACAGCAAGGGCATCAGCCTCGGCTGCATCGCGGGCGGCGGCGCGCTCGGCGTGCTGATCCCGCCGAGCGTGATGATGATCGTGCTCGGCCTCTACACCAACACCTCGGTCGGCATGCTGTTCCTCGGCGGGATCACGGCGGGGATGGTGATCGTCCTGCTCTTCGCGCTCTACATCCTGATCGTCTGCGCCTGGAAGCCCGAACTCGGCCCGGCCGTGCCCGTCGCGGAGCGCGCGAGCTGGCCCGAGAAGCTGCGCGCGCTCCGCTCGGTGATCATGCCGCTCGCGCTCATCACGCTCGTCCTCGGCAGCATCGTGGGCGGCGCGGCGACGCCGAGCGAGGCGGCGGGCATCGGCGCCCTCGGCGCGATGATCTCGGCGGCCTCGCGCCGAAAGCTGTCCTGGGAGGCGGTCTACGAGTCCTGCAAGATCACCCTGCGCCTGAGCTGCATGGTGATGTGGATCGTGTTCGCCGCGGCGATCTTCACCTCGCTCTACGCCGCGGTCGGCGCCGATCAGCTGGTGCGCGACGCGCTCTCCTGGCTGCCGGGCGGCAAGTGGGGCGTGCTGGTCGGCATGCAGGTGATCTGGATCGTGATGGGGGCGTTCCTCGACCCCATCGGCATCATGATCCTCACCGCGCCGCTGTTCTTCCCGCTGGCGGTGTCGCTGGGCTTCGATCCGGTCTGGCTCGGCGTGCTCTTCGTCGTGAACATGGAGATGGCGTTCCTGACGCCGCCCTTCGGGTTCAACCTGTTCTATCTGCGGAGCGTGGTGCCCAAGGGCGTGACCATGGGCGACATCTACAAGTCCGTCGCCCCCTTCGTCGCGCTGCAGGCGCTGGCGCTGGTGCTGATGATCATCTTCCCCGGCCTGATCACCTGGCTGCCCTACACGCTGCTGCGCTGAGGGTCGGTTCCGCCGGCCTCCGCCCCTCGAAGGCGGCGGGGGCCGGCGCTCAGAGGTGGTCGAACGCGGCCGTCACCCCGCCGCCGCCGCCGTCCTGGCGGTTGCGCGCCACCAGGTCCTTCAGGGTCGAAGTCTCGGCGATGATCTCCATGCCCCGGCGTGAGAACGTCTCCGGCCCGTAGACGTTGCGCGACAGCAGCGGGTTGGTCAGCGCGTGCGAGAAGGCGTCGGCCGCCACCATGTCGCGCATGAGGTCGCCGAGGATCGCGCCCGGCGCCGGTTCGTCGGCGAAGAGCCCCACATGCAGCTCGACGAGATCCACGTCGCCGTAGAGCGCCTCGAGCCGCCGCGCCAGCCCCTCGTCCGAGGTGAAGTCCGAGAAGTCGCGATGCGGCCTTCGCCGGAAGGCGCGGCGATAGGCGTTGTAGGGCTGGGTCCTCAGGGTCCGTCCCATCTCGATCGCCGCGCGCTCGGCCCCGAGCAGGAAGTCCGGCGTGTTGGCGAGCCCGATGCGTCCCGCCGGCTGGCGGGAGGCCTCCGCGATCACCGCCTCGACGCCGAGGCGCTCCAGCAGCGCGTTGTTGAACCGAAAGTCCCGCGAGGGGACCTCGCGCCCTTCCAGCGTGATCCGGTCGGGCACCAGTCCGTGCCAGCGGTATAGCAGGTTGAACTCGAGCGCGATGCGGTTGGTGCGGTACCAGGGCCGGCGCTCGGCGAAGCCGACATCCGTGCGGAAGCGGAACGGCAGGTTCGCGATGTGGTTGATGTAGTCCTCGACCACGATGCGCAGGAGCCCCACGGTGTTGACGCAGCGCGCGGTGTGGAACAGACGGTCGTCGTCCCAGAGGGGGTTGGCCGCCGCCAGTTCGGCCGCGATCCGGTTGTGCTCGCGCACGAAGATCGTGCTGATCGCGGCGTAGAGGATCGTGGAGTTCCCTCGCTCGAGCCCCGAGGCGTAGAGGAACGGCAACCGCTCCTCGACCAGCGCCTCGCGGCAGTCCGGATCCGGCATGGCGTGCTCGAAGCCGCCCTCCATCAGGGCGCGGATCCGCGGCGTGCCGTTCGCGCCGGTGACGTAGGGCATCTCCGCGAAGGCCGGATCGAAATCGCCGTCCGGGCTTCGCAGGCGCGGAGGATAGAGGCCCGTGCCGGTCTCGACCACGCGCAGACGGCCGCCCCTGCGCTCGCGGAGCATGTCGGCCTGGCGCGCGTCGAGCCCGTAGATCTGGCAGAGGTCGATCTCGTGGTTCGAGGTGTTTAGACGGCGGTCCTTCGGATGGGTGCGCAGAAAGCTGTCCGTGAACCACTGCGCGAAGAAGCAGAACAGGACCGAACTGCGGCTGGTCACGAAACGGTCCCGCCGGAACAGCTCGGCCGCCTCGCCGGGGTCGGGCAGCGCGGCGACGTGGTCCGCCGGAGCGGCCGGAAGGTGACGGCTGGTGAAGCGGCGGTCCGTCAATCCCGGCCACGTGGTGTAGTCCGGATCGGGCGGCGCAGGCGGCGGCGCGTCCGACCCGCCGGTCTCGCCGCCCTCCTCCGCGGGCGTGCCGGGCGGCCGGCCGGGAAGCGCCTCGATCGGCGTCGCGGACCACAACGCGCGCGGGTAGGGCCGGGGCGCGGCCCGGGACACGAGGCGGTCCACCGCCAGCCGGTTCAGGGCGCGTCCGACGGCCGGAAACCGGTCGAGCCGCCGGATCACGCCGCCGAAACGCTGCAGCAGGGCGAAGGGCGAAGAGGCGGTCTCGCGCGGCATGGTCGGTCCCCCCGAATGTCGGTCTAGTCGCCGCCGCGGCGGGCGAAGCGCGCGGCCCGCAGCTCGCCTTCGGGCGCGGCGACGTTGAGCGCGAAGCCGCCCTCGCTCCAGCGCGGCGTCTTCGTCAGCGCCCAGTCGGCGTCGGCGACGAGCCGCGCGCAGAAGCCTTTCGCGACGCTCGTCGCCACGTCCCGCCCCGGGCACACATGCGCGTGAGGGTCCGCGGCCGGATCGTCCATGAAGCCGTGCGGCCAGACCAGCCCGGCCTCGGCCGCGGGATCGTCGAAGCGGGCGGGATCGAACGCGTCGGGCCGGTCGTATCGGGCCGGATCGCGCTGGATCATCGGGATCAACCCGACCACCCGCTCGCCCCGCTCGACCCGGTAGCGCCCATCCGCCGCCTCCAGCGCGAAGTCACGCGTCGCCGTGCCGTAGACGAAGAACACGGGCGGATGAAGCCGCAGCGTCTCCTTGAGGAAGCGGTCGAGGCGCGGCAGCGCCGCCATGCCGGCGAGCCCGAGCGGCCCCCCGGCCGCGGCCCGCGCCGCCTCCACCTCGGCGCGAAGCGCCGCCGCCTCCGTGGGGTTCCTCGCCAACTCGCCCAGCACGGACTTGAAGAGGTTCTGAAGACCCAGAAAGCAGTTCACGCCCATCAGGAAGGCGACCTGCCCGGCGACCGCGTCCTCGCCGCCGAGCGGCGCGGCCTCCGGCAGCGCCAGGATCTCCCGGAAGCCGGGCGCGGCCTTGAGGGCCGCCACCTGCCGCGCGCGCGTCGCTTCGGCCCTCGCGTAGGCGGAGCCCGGAAAATGGCGGGTCAGCCGCCAGAGGCGATGCCCGAAGATGCCGGGGTAGAGCGGGCGCAGCACGGGCCGTTCCGGCGCCGAACCGATCAGCCAGTCATGCAGGAAGTCCTCGACCAGGATCTCGATCCCGTCGCGGAGCGCCACGCGGCCCTCCGACTCCCAGCGCGCGAACGCCGCATCCATGGCGCGGTCCAGCGCCGGCTCGAGGCGCCCCGCCCGCAGCCTGAGAAGCGCGACGTGCAGGGCCTTCGGGTCGGAATGGCCGAAGCCGCGGGAAAAGATGCCGGGGGTCGTGGGCCCCACCAGGGGACGAGGTGGCGTGACCGAGGGCCCGAAGCCGTATTCCTTCTCAAGTCGCCCGTCCCAGTCGGAGAAGACGGCGAAGGCCGTCGCGTCCGTCACCGCCACGGCGCGTCCGAAGGCGGCGACGCGGAACACGCTGCGGCGATGGCGCCGGCGCAGCGCCTCGAAATGCCGCTTCCAGCCGTCGACGTACTGCAGATGCAAGGTGTGCCAAAGGACGGAGACCACCGGCAGTCCACGCGATCCCGGAACCGGGCGCAGCGCGCTCGGAGCCGTCTCCCCCGGCGCTTCGGCCTCGCGCCCGGCCCCGCCGCCTTCCGCTCGCTTCACGACGCCACCGCCGGGCTCAGGCCGAGCATCATCGCCGCCGACTCGACGCTGGCGTAGTTGCGCGCGGTCAACCGGCTCTCGGCGGTGCGTCCCATCTCGGCCAGCACTACCGAGAGGCTGAGCGCCGCCCGGCAGGCGAACAAGGGCGCCTCGTGCCGCCCCGCCGCCGCGATGGCCCGCTCCAACGTCTCGCGGGCCGCGACGAGGTCGCCGTCGGCCCGGTGCAGCTCGCCCAGCTCGCGCAGCGCCAGCGGCGTCAGCCATGTGGGCCCGCCGCCGATACGGCTCTCGAGCACCTCGGCCGCGTGTCCGCGCGCCATCGCCGCCCGGCCGAAGAAGGCGCAGGTGCGCGCCAGCGCAAGCCGGAACAGCGGCAGTTCCAGCCCAGCGCCGCTGCGCTCATAGTCCGAGACGGCGGCCTCGAAGTCCTCCAGCCGCCCGGAGATGTCGGCGGAGCCGGGGGATTCCGCGACCGCCATGGCACGATAGATCCGTCCCAGCAGGCGCCAATGCGGCGTGTCCTGCGCCTCGGCGAGGCCGTCGAACTCCTCGACCAGCCGCGCGAAGACGTCGTGCTCGCCGGTCAGCCAGTGCCGCTGGCAGGCGATGCCGAGCGCGTGCAGCCGCACCGGCGCGTAGGAAAGCCGCTCCGCCTCCGCCAACGACGCCTCGCTCAGCGCGGACGCGCGGGCGGGATCCCCCGCGAGCGTCAGGCACAGAGCCAGATTGCCGAGCGCCTCCACCCGCGGCGACTGCCCGTACCAGAGCGCCCGGTCCCGATCGTTCTCCGGGCGGCTGTCGAGGGCGAGCGTCTCTTCCAGATGCCGCACCGCCTCCCGGGTGCGCCCCGCATGCAGCGCCACCATCCCCTTGACCACGGTGATCGCGAGCCGCGCGTCGAGATGGCCGTTGGCCTCGACGATGGGCTCGGCCTCCTCGACCATCCGGCTCACCGCCCGATGGCGCCCGGCGAACAGGTTGGCGGTGCCGAGGCTCCAGAGCGCGCGCAGCATCTCGCCCGAATCGTCGATGCCCTCGGCCAGCGTCCGCGCCCGCTCGAAGGCCTCGATCGTCGGGCGCGCGGTGAAGCCGTAGCGCCCCGTCAGCACGGCGCCGAGAGCGTTGCGGAGATTCGCCTCCTGCTGGTCGCGCGCCGGCCCGGGAGGCAGCTTCATCAGATGCTCGAGCGCCCGGCGCAGCTGCTCCTCGCCCTCCACGAAGGCGGCGTTGGCGATGCTGCGCCGCGCCGCGATCTTGATCGTGCGCACCGCCCTCTCGAACTGGCCCGAAGCGGCGAGATGGCGGCCGAGCAGGTCCAGAGTGCCCGGATCCCGCGGCCCGGCGCGCTCGAGCGCCGCGGCGACCTCCCTGTGCAGACGCTTGCGGTCGTCGCGGAGCAGCGTGGCGTAGGCCGCGTCGCAGAGCAGCGCGTGGCGGAACTTGTAGCGCTCCGCGTCGGGCGCGCCGGTGCGCTGCAGCAGCCCGGACGCCACGGCCTCGTCCACGCCCTTGCGCAGCGTCGACGGCTCCACCGGCACCGCCGCGGCCAGAAGCGAGCGGTCGAACTCCCGCCCGATCACGGCGCCGGCCTGCACGATGCCGCGCGCCGTCGGCCCGCACCGGTCGAGCCGGGCGAGAAGCGAGACCTGCAGCGTGGTCGGCATCCCCGCCGCGCCCTCCGCCACGCTGGAGCCGGCGAGCTCTTCGATGAAGAGGGGCACGCCGTCCGATCGGCCCGCCACCGCGGCCAGCCGCGCCGCCGGGGCGTCCGTCCCGCCCAGCACCGCCCGCGCGAGCGCCAGAGCGTCCGTCCGGCTGAGCGGGCGCAGCGCCAGCTCCTCGTCGGTGCGGCTGAGATCCACCCGCGTGCGCGAGGTCACGAGCACCATCACCGGCGATCCCGCCACACGCGACGCGACGTGGTCCAGCAGCTCGCGCGAGGTCGGATCCAGCCAGTGGCCGTCCTCGACCAGCATCAGCAGGGGCCGCGCGGCCGCCAGCGCCTCCGGCATGCGTCCGAGGATGTCGAAGATCAGCCGGCGCCGACGCTGGGGCGTCAGATCCCGCGTCAAGGTCCCGGTCCGCGCGCCGCCGAGGCCGAGAAGCTCGGAGACGATCTCCAGATCCTCCGGCGAACTGCAGGCGCGGCCCAGCGCCGCCTGGAGCTTGGCACGTCTCTTCTCCTCCGGCTCTCGCGGGTCGAGGCCGGCGGCATGCTCGATCTGCCGGATCACGGGGTGCAGCGGGGTGCTGCGATGCTGTTCGGAGGCGAAATAGCGGAGGCGCGACGCGCCGCGTCCGGCCCGGCGCACGAATTCCGCGGCCAGGCGGGTCTTGCCGATGCCGGGCTCGCCCGTGACCTGGACCACCGCGGCCGAACCGCTGCGCCGCACGTCCCGCCAGATCGCGCGCAGCCGGTCCAACTCGCGCGAACGCCCGATCATCGCCGCACGCGACGACGCCTCGCCGCCACGCTCCCCGGGCGCGGAGGCCCCGCGCACGAACCAGGCCTCCACCGGCTCGCCGAAACCGCGCAGCGTCACCGCGCGCGGACCTTCGCAGCGGAAGGCGCGGCGGATCAGCCCGCGCGTCGCGGCGTCGACGATCACGCCGCCGGGCTCGGCCGCGCTTTGAAGTCGCGCCGCGAGGTTCGGCGTCTCGCCGGCAAGCGCCCGCGCCTCGCCGACCAGATCCCCGACCACGACCGAGCCCGTGGCGACACCGATCCGCGCCGCCAGCGCCTCGCCCGGCGCGCCGAGGCCCGCCACCGCGTCCGACAGGTCGAGGGCGGCGAGCACGGCCCGCTCGGCCTGGTCCTCGCTGGCGGCGGGCCAGCCGAAATAGGCCAGCGCCCCGTCGCCGTAGATGCTGCCGAGCTCCCCGCCGCGCGACGTCACGCAGTCGGAGATCGTCTCGACATAGGCGGCCATGAGGTCGCGGTAGTCCTCGGGCTCCATCCGCCGCGAAAGCAGGGTGGAGCCGACGAGATCGCAGAACAGCACCGTCAACTGGCGCAGCTCGTCCGCGCCGGGGGTCGACGCCGTCTCGGCCTCGCCCCCCCCTGCGCGCAGCGCGCGCAGGATCCGTCGGCGCGGTCCGAGCGGCAGTCCCAACTCGCGCAAATCCGCCTCGCCGAGGCTCGGCAGATCGTCCAGCTCCACCTCGTGATCGAGGAAGGTCGGGAGATACCGCTCAAGCCGCAGCGCCTTGAGCCAATCCGCGAGTTCGCTCGTCATGCTCCGGCCCCTGTCCACGGCGCGGCGCGAGATCGCGTCCCGCCTTCCCGACATGCGCCCCGCGACGGGGGACCGTCACCGGGTCGAATCCGCGGAAAGGCGCGACGAACCAGCCGCCCTCGCGGGGATCATGCCCCAGGCGCGAACGATTCGGAACGTGCGCCGAGAAGCGTCGAAGGCCGTTCGTCGCCATCGTTACTCGCTCGAGGCGAGCACCTCTTCTTCGAGACGCCGCTCCGGTGGCGAAACGACATGCGGGAACGGGCGACGGATCTTGCGGGCGATCTCCGGCTCCGCCTCGGACGGAAGGCCGCGTGCGCGCCGAAGCGGCCCCCGAGCATCGGAACGACCGCCGCGCATGCGTCGGCGCAGGCTCGCGCCGTCCGGCCCCGGAACACCCGGCCGGCGGCGCGCGCAGGAACGGACGGCTCATGCGGATCGACCGGGTCTTCGCCCTCGCCCTCGCGGGTTGCCTGCCGGTGGACGCACGGGGGGTGCGAACCCCGAAGCGATGACCGACGCCGCCTTCGGCGTCACCGGCTACGCCCTCGCCGGGGCGAGCTGGTGATGGCTGCTGCTCGGCACCGGTTTCGTCGCGCTCTCCGGCCGGCCAGCCCTCGGTCCTTGCGGTGATGTCCGCCTCGGCCGCGACGACGAGCGGCCGAAGTTCTCGCGCCTGTCCCGGCTCGCCATGCTCTTCGCCGGCGGCATGGGCGCGGGCCTGCTTTTCTGGGGCGTGGCCGAACAGTCGAGCCATTTCGAATCGCCGCCCGGCATGATCGGCGGCGGGGGCGCCGCCGATCATGCCGGGCGAAGGGCTCACGGGACGGTCCGCGGGCTGGTCCCTCACCTACCTGCTCTGGTGGCTCGCCTGGGGGCGGTTCGTCGGCGTCTTCATCGCCCGAATCCCCCCGGGCGCACGATCCGGGAATTCCGCCGCGGCGTGATCCTCGCGCCGACGCTGCTCTCGATCCTCCGATCGTCGGCCTTCGGCGGCACGGCGTACTAGATCGAACTCGAGGGGCCCGACGGCCTCTCGGAGCTGGTGGCCGAGGACGTCGCCGTCGCCCTCTTCGCCTTCTTCGAATACCTCCCGCTGTCGGAGGCGCTCGGTCTCGCCCCCCTCGCGCCGAGCTTCGTGTTCCTCGTCACCTCGGCCGACAGCGCGACCTTCGTGCTCTCGATGATGACGACGCGCGGAGACCTGAACCCGCCCGTCGGACGCAAATCGGTCTGGGCGCGCTGGTCGCGATCATCGCCGGCGCGACGCTGTTCTCGGGCTCGGTCGACGTCGCGCGCGCCATGGCCGCGACCGGCGCGATCCCTTTCTCGGCGATGCCAGCGGACTGCCTCCAACGCTTGGAACCCTCGGGAACGGGCGGCGATGATGGCGTCGGGCTCGGAGCGCCAGATGAAGGGCATCGGGCTCTCATTGTGCTCGACGACGGAATGGAAGACCCCGTGCTTCAGGCGCCGCCGTGACAGCCTGGCGAAGAAGCCCTCCACGGCGTTCAGCCAGGAACTCGACGTCGGCGTGACGTGGAAGGTCCAGCGCGGATGTCGCGCGAGCCAAGCGCGGTCCTTGGCGTGCTCGTGGGCGGTGTAGTGGTCGAGGATCACGTGCACGACCTTGCCGGCGGGGATGTCGCGCTCGAGCGCGTCGAGGACGCGGATGAACTCCTGATGGCGGTGGCGCTGCATGTTGCGCCCGAAGACCTCGCCGGTCAGCACGTTCAATGCGGCGAAGAGCGTGGTCGTGCCATGCCGCTTGCAGTCGTGGGTCATGGTCGCGCCGCGGCCCTTCTCGAGGGGCAGGCCCGGCTGGGTTCGGTCGAGCGCCTGGATCCGGGACTTCCCGTCGACGCTGAGCGCGACGGCGTGGGCGGGCGGGGCGACGTGGAGCCCGACGACGGCGTGCAGCTTCTCGGCGAAGGCGGGATCGTTGGAGAGCTTGAAGCGCCGCCAGCGGAGCGGCGCGAGCCCGTGCGCCTTCCAGATCCGCTGCACCGTCGAGACGGCGAGGTCGGCGGCCTTCGCCATGGCCCGCCCCGTCCAGTGCGCCGCCTCGTGCGGCGGGGCTTGAGCGTCATCTCGACGACCCTCGCCGCCGGGTCGTCCGGGACCGGGGCCTTCCCGGGCGGGCGGGTCCTGTCGCGCAGCAGGCCGTCGACGCCTTCCGCCATGAAGCGTTCACGCCCGCGCCGGACGGTCGTCTTCGCCGTGCCGGTCGCGGCCATGATCGCGTTCGTGCCGACGCCGTCCGCGCTCAGCAGGACGATCCGAGCGCGCCAGACGTGCT
>Ga0102931_1001042_pt1 | contig 13715 bp, 10 predicted proteins | sample SalPonR1_C_D1_MG_FD_79282 | JGI IMG/M metagenome (GOLD analysis project Ga0102931, IMG submission 79282) | Salt pond soil microbial communities from South San Francisco under conditions of wetland restoration - Salt Pond MetaG R1_C_D1_MG | ecosystem: Environmental > Aquatic > Marine > Intertidal... | reverse complement strand
TTAATGCTTGGATCGGCGTCAGCACAGTGGGCGGTTACCGCGCCGATATTTGTTCCAATGCTTATGCTAATCGGATATAGCCCGGAGGTGATTCAGGCTGCATATCGAATAGGCGATTCAGTAACGAATATCATCACGCCAATGATGAGTTACTTCGGTTTGATACTGGCATTTGCCAACCGGTATGATAAAGATCTCGGAATCGGTACTATTATCTCTATGATGCTTCCGTATAGTATGTTCTTTTTCCTGGGGTGGTTGGTTCTGTTTTATGTCTGGGTATTTGGTTTGGGTTTTCCCGTGGGACCCGAAGCACCTACCTATTATATGATTGAAAGCATATCGCCCGAATTACAAGACGGCATGTAATTATTTTATTCCCGAATTAAAGAAAAAATTATTGTTCTCTTTCCGCTGGAATTAATAAAACAGGTATTTTGCTGAAACGCGTGACCTGGGTACTCACACCGCCAAGGAAAAATTCGTGGACAAACCCTTTGCCCTGGCTGCCCAATACCGCCAACGTAATTCCACGCTCTTCAATAGCCTGAATAATCTCCTTCCCGGGTGTTCCAAAAGTGATAATTATTTCAGAGTCTTCGCGAGTATTGTCGGAAAGTGTGTTCCGCATCTCTTCCAGGTTCTCCTCATTCATCTTCATCAATTCGTCGTGGCTGATGGGATCACTTAGTGCCAGTGCGTGATGACCCTGAACATGAATGAGCGAAACTTTACCAACGTTACCCTTTGCATCAAGATCCTGAACAACCTCGAATGCACGGTCAGCCGTATCAGAAAAATCGGTTGCGTGAAGAACATGACTGAGAACATTTTCAAAGGAATGATGAACAACCAAGTGCCTCTCGGTTTCATCTTCATCCACGTACTCCATATCCATATTCAGGAGTAAAACAGGGAGATGAGAGCGCTGTAAAACCTCTGTTGCGGTACTTCCCAGAAGCATCTCCTGCACCATACTGTGCCCTCTGTTCCCGATAATAATGAAATCCGCATTCTTTTCATCGGCTGTTTTCATGATCTCGGTTGGCGGGAAAGCGTATGAACCGGATTTTATCTCGATTTCTGCTGCAAGTCCGGCATTTTCCATTCTTTTTTTGTAGTTCTCCAATTTATCTTCATATGGAGTCAAATCGGTTTCTACCTCTCCTTCATCATCTGTGTAGGCAACTGAAACAACTGTAATCAAAGTTACCTTCTTCAATCCCAACTCTTTGAGGTATTGCAGTTGATCCAGGATAATATCGCTGGCCTGCGAATGATCTAATGCTACAACGGCGTGTGTAAATAAAGTCTTCATTGTGATCCCTGTTTGATTAGCTCCTTTTATGTAAAATATGAAAGAAAATTATGGTATTGAATTCTACGCTATCTATTTAAAGAGCTCTATAGAAATAGAATAAAAAATTTTACCCGTGATTGATAACTGTTGTCTTTACTACACTAAAATCATGCATGGCTTCGAATCCTTTTTCACGGCCAAAACCGCTCTTCTTCATCCCGCCAAAAGGCAATTCAACACCACCGCCGGCGCCATAGCCATTCACATAAACTTGACCGGCCCTGATGGCATTAGATACCCTGTGAGCACGACCATTATCACGAGTCCAGACAGCTCCTACCAACCCATAATCAACATTATTTGCAATTTGAATGGATTCCTTCTCATCTTGAAATGTGTGAACTGTGAGAACAGGTCCAAATACCTCTTTTTGAGCGATATCACTGCTGTTATCAATTGAGCCTAAAAGAGTGGGCGGATAGAAATATCCATCGCCCTTGGGTTTTTGTGAGCGGGCTAAGATCTCGGCTCCACCATCAACAGCACTCTCAACAAACTGTTCAATCCGTTCTAACTGTTTTTTATTGATGATAGGCCCGATGTCCGGATCCTTTTCCGCAACGTCAACTGTGATATTATTGAATCGCTCAATTAACCGATCAATAAATGATTCGTGAATATCCTGGTGGATCACCAATCGAGAGCCGGCTGAGCAGGTTTGTCCTGCATTTTGGATAATTGCATTGACTACTACGGGAAGGGCAGCATCCAAATCGGCATCCTCAAAAATAACCTGCGGGGATTTTCCACCCAGTTCGAGTACGACCGGTCGTATGTGGTCGGCTGATTGCTTCATAACCTGAGCGCCCACCCGCGGAGATCCGGTAAAGGATAGTTTGTCAATTCCGGGATGATTGGCGAGGGCTGATCCTGCTTCTTCGCCGGTTCCGGTAACCAAATTGATGCTTCCGGCCGGCAGATCAACTTCATCAATCAGTTCAAATGCTCTCACTACAGCCAGGCATGCATCCTCAGCCGGTTTAAATACTACCGAATTCCCAACAGCGAGGGATGGAGCCAACGTTCGCCCCGTCATCTGCAGTGGATAATTCCAGGGTATAATATGTCCGGTTACTCCGTAGGGCACTCTTTGAGTATAGACTGTATATCCATTTTGATAGGGAATCGTTTCACCGTGAAGCTTATCAGCGGCACCGGCATAAAATTCAAAATAGCGGGCAATCAGTTTGGCATCTCCTTTGGCCTGAGAAAGTGGTTTGCCCGTATCTTTCGATTCGAATTCAGCTAATTCGTCTGCATGATCGTCTAATATTTGCGAGATTCTGTGTAGATAACGTCCGCGTTCAACCGCATCGGTATTCCCCCATTCACCATTGAAGGCATCACGGGCAGCGGAAACAGCATCGTTCACATCCGCTTCACTACTGCGTGCAATTTCGCCAATTTTAGAATCGTACGACGGATTAATCATATCCAGTGTACCGTTACCGCCTTCTCTCCATGTTCCATTGATATAGTTTTCTACTCTTGTCATGGCTGTTGTGTTCAATTTAGAGTTTCATCGAGTTACTTTAAAAACATTCATTTTTGAGGGAACGTTTAGGCCAACTGTGGAATGGTAATAATACAGCAATAAAAAAACCGCACCGGGTTTTGCGATGCGGATTGAATCAATCTATTTATGATTGAAATTATTTCATTGATCATGAATCAAGGCTGATCGCTTTGGGGGTTTCCTTGCTGCTCAGATGGATCCACAACCTGGAGTTGATTCTTAAGACTGGTGGAAAGTTCCTCAACATCATCCTCAGTCAGTACTTCAGAAATATCTTCTACTCCGGACTTAATGAGAAGGTTGAATACCATTCGGTTAAATAACATCTGCTGAGCTGCTGAAGTCAACTGCATAAACTGCTGCTGGGGAATTTGAGCTCCCGATAGTTTGATTTTATTAATGACAGGTTCAAGCAATTTTTCAATTTTAGAATCGAGTTGTTTCTCTAACTCTTTTGCCTGCTTATTCTCTTTGCTGGTTACCTCTTTACCTGATGGGTCTACTAATTTCATAATTTTGTAAGTGTAAGTTTTATTTTGATTTAATTCATTTACTGCACTAAAAATAAGGCATCTTAGTAACTATTAAAAAATAGGCCTATAGAAAGTATGTAGAGTATCAATCGGAATTAGAGAAGAGTTGGTATGGACATTAGACTTGTTGTTCTCATGTTTATATGAAAATATAAATAACTACATACGAAGACAGAATTTGGTTATGCTTTTGTCGATTCTGGTTACTGTTACTAATTGAAAATAAGATGTGAAACAAATCCGTGGGTTTGTCATATTATCCATCGTATTATGATGGTCTTTATGCGGCAGGATATGAGAAAGATATTTCTAACTATAATTATTCTATTCATTTCAGGGTGGATTCACTTTATCCATTCACAGGATGCTTTCAGTGAGTTGAAATTCACACTTACAGGTAATGCTGTTTTGGGTGGAAATACAGTACAAAAAAGCTGGTCTCCCACCGGAGGTTTTGGATTCGAACTCACCACGCCATATTATTTCGGTAATTTTGAAATCGGGGCGCGGTATACCAGGTATAATGAACTCCAATTCGATGATTCAGGATTTAACTCCACCTATATTTTTGCCGGATGGAACTATACACATTATGTATCAGGTGAGAAAGACCTCTCCATTGTTCCGGGAATTCGGTTTGGCAGCCGCTATATGATTTTTGATGAACAAGCGACCTATCGTGATGAGTATCAGTTCAGTCGGTTTGAAAGTGAATTTTCATATGAAGTACTGTTCCGTATTCAATACAGGATCAACGAAAGGCTGGAGTTTTATTCGTCGGCTGCCATCAATCAAACCCGTTTTAAAATTCCGTATGCCGAGTGGATGGGAACAGCCGGTTTTACATTTATTTTTAACACATCAGATGGAATGGAGAACTTTCTGAAATGATCTTAAAAGTTCTCTACATGTCACTCATTCTGTTTGCAAAACCATCTGTAGACAGACATTCTGAGCCGAAATTTCACTCCTCGGCTCAAGACTCCATCCAAACCGAAATGATTGTGCGTACTGAGGATCTATTTTGGGACTCAGGGTGGACCTATTTCTCACTGGACCGCATATCCTATAAAGTGAATACGGGTGATTTTGGATATTATGGCCCTCAACCCGACTATTTGCTCGACGGTATTCCGGTTGATCCTACCTATTTCGGGATGAATTTTCCGCAAGTGCTGCCGGTTCCTCTTAATCAAATTACTGAGATAAATACGATGAACGGAATGGGCATTGCCGCGGGAGTGCCCTATCATTCTGGGTTACTGAAATTACAATCGAACGATATAAAAGATGGTCTATCGATCTATTCATCAACCCAGTTAGGGCATAATTCACAGGAGCCCGGTCCCTGGATATTTGATCCCGAAAATGTGAGTCCAAATATCGACCGGTTTGGCCATTGGCTGGATGGAGGATTTTCATTGAAATTTGGCCCATGGTACTCCAAAGGGCATATTCAAAGACTCTCATTCCTGAATTCAAATCCATTTGTGCAGCTTCGAATACGGAATTTGATAGGGTTTCCTGAGGAATCGGAGTGGCCGGATGGCCGTTCATCTGCTCTCTTGGGCCTACTTGAAACCGGAATTAAAACGGATCGTCTCCATTTTCGGGTTCAGGGAATACAATCGGGGAGTGAAGATTTTCTGTTTTTCCAGCCGTTGGGGCGAGAGATCCCCACAGATTTAATGTCGGAACAGTTATCGGCGACAGGAAAATTCTCATTTACTGAAAACTTTGGACTTCGGGCTATGGCTCAGTACAGGGAGAAAGGGACAGGCTACCGGAGGAATCGATTTGGAGAGGAGTTTGATTGGGAAAAAGTTGAACAGATCGGAAGGGTATCTCTCTTTCTGGAAACCAATAGTTTTGAGATAGATCTCGGTTCAGAATATAAAATCGTTGAGTTGGAGGCGAGTGGTATTGAAGATGATGAGCAAAAGTATGTGGATCTTTTCTTTGATCAAACCATACAAATTAGTCCGTGGTTGACCTTCGGTTCAACCTCAGTTTTGACGTTCCATGATGATGATATGCCTTTGCAACTTCGGGGATTTTTTAATTTTGAATTCACTGATTATTGGAGCACAGGTTTTGCCGGTTCTTACACTGAACTTTTACCTGAAATCGCTAATCCGTTCGATGAATGGGTTGCCAACGGTTATTATCTTCTGGATCAATTGAATATTAACAATTTCGTGCCAATAGATATATCTAGTACGGAATTGTCAAAGATATCAAATCAGCATCAGTTTAAATTTTCAGAAAAGATAAAAACTACAATAAAGGCTACATATTACGATCATAAGCAATTCAATATCCCATACCAGGATGCTTATCATTACATAGAATTGAGTACACTCCCGGGAGGTTATTTTTTATTTCCCGGGAATAGTGGTCACCGGTTACGGTTGTCATTAAAGTCGGAGTTGGATTGGTCGGAGAGGCTTTATCAATCCTTTGGATTTTACAGAACAAAAACTCTTAAGGGTACACCAGCTTATGAAAGATATTGGAAAACGATTCCGGAGTATATCATCAGGCATACCACCCTTTTTCATCCCTACCCAGATTTGGAGATGCGATTAAATGTGGAGTATCAAACTAAAACTGTCTGGGAAGAATACAGAAGGCTGGACGGCGAGCTCAACCGATCTTTTAATGTTCAATTTCCTTTCCAGCTCTACCGATTCAGAAACACTATTTCACCGGGAGTAAATATGGACCTTACTTTCGCTAAATGGTTTTGGGAGCAGCGGTTGAGAGTAGTGTTCATGTTAAATAATCTTCTAAACAGAGATTTGCAAAGTCATCCCATCGGTTCAGTTGATGGATTTGGATATATGGTGAGGTTTGAAGTGAGGTTATAAATTCCCAAGAATGTTTTTTACCAATATCGCGCAGATAGTTTTAACTTTTGTTGTTTAGCGGTTTAACAGAAATAAAGTGTAAAAAAGCTCAGCATTTAGTTTTATTAAATACTATGGTTGATAAGAAGGAATTGAAGGAAGAGCGAATTAAGATTGATCAGATCGATAATCAAATATTAGATCTCCTTCAACAGCGTAAAGAGGTTGTTCAGGATGTGCTCAAAAGAAAGGTGGAGAAACAACTTCCAGTGTTCGTAGCTCGCCGGGAGCATGAAAAAACAGATGCTTTTCGCGAAAAAGCAAAATCCCGGGGATTGGATCCTGACTGGGCGGAAGATTTTTTGAGGATGATTATGGCGGCTTCGCGTGCAGCACAGTCGGCTGATACATTTCCCCGGTCCACATCAGAGCCAAAACACATTTTATATGTTGGCGGTGAAGGTGGGATGGGAGCTCTCTATAGGAAATTTACGGAAAGCAGCGGGCATATTGCTTACAGTATCGATAAAGGGAATTGGTACGAATTAGAGGAGATGATCCCCAAGCTGGACTTGGTGATAGTAACAGTGCCGATTCATGTCACTATGGATGTCATCAAACGAATTGCGCCAAAACTCAGGCCGGAAACTATTTTAGCTGATTTTACAAGTAACAAATCTGAACCGCTGAAAGCAATGTTGGAGGAACATGATGGCCCTGTCGTGTCGCTTCACCCAATGCACGGGCCCGATGTCCCAAATCTTTCCAAACAGTTGATGGTATTCTGTGCAGGTCGGGATTCTGAGAAAGCGGATTGGTTTAAAAATCAGTGCGAACTTTGGGGAATGAGAATTATTGAAGCTAATCCCGAAAAACACGACCATGTGATGCACCTGGTACAGGGTCTTCGCCACTTCGTAGCACTCTTGCATGGATCATTCATGAAAGAGTATGATTTGAACCCGGCTGAAATGTTGGAGTATTCAAGTCCCATCTACAGGGCAGAACTGATGATGACAGGCCGGATTTTTGCTCAGGATGCAGAATTATACGCAGATATTGTATTCTCAAATAAAGAGCGGCGCGATCTGTTGCTCTCCTTTTTTAATCATCAAAAAAAATTAATGGAAATGGTTGAAAAAGACGACAAAAAAGGATTTGTGAGAGAGTTCGAGTCTGTTACCGATTTCTTTGGAAGCTTTGCCTCACAAGCATTAAGGGAGAGCGGATACTTGATTAACAGGCTCGCAGATCGATTCTCATAATAACAGTTTATTCGCTTTTGGAAACGAAGAAGAAGAATTAGGTACTTGGTCTATACTTTTTAAAGTATTTATGTATTTTAAACTGCTATAATAGAAGGCTTTAATTTAGAAAATATGCAGTTCTCTCTATTTCGATTCCCAACACTTTTTCTGTTTTTTATTTTCCTGCCCCTATCAGTATTTAGTCAACAAATACAGCCGGATTCGTATATCAAGCTGGATGAACAAGATCATGCCGAAATTTGCATTTTTCACCCGACGGATATTGATGCTCACTATAAATATGCACCGGAAATATCACTCAGAAAAAATATTCCGAATGCTGCCAAAAACGCTACGTTTCAGTTGGATTATAAAAGTAATTGTAATGGCGAAGTTTGGCCGCAGCAGGCTCAAACAGCTTTTGAATATGCTGCAAGTATCTGGGAATCTCACCTTGATAGTTCAGTTCCCATTCGAATTGAAGCCAATTGGGTAGCACTTGGTGAAGATATTTTAGGAAGGGCCGGTCCAACCACTCTTTTTTCGCTAACCGGCGATGGTATATTTCCAAATACGTTTTATACCATTGCGCAGGCAAGTGCTCTCACGGAACAAGACCTTGTAGAGGAGTTCGATGACATAAATTACGACATCGTAGTAGATATGAATTGTGAATTTCCTGATTGGTATCTTGAAACAGATGCAAATCCTCCATCGGGTACCCTGGATGCTGTAACGGTTCTGCTGCATGAGATTGGCCATGGAATTGGTTTTACCGGGAGTATGAGTGGTGATCGAAATTCTGAAATTGCTAACTGGGGAGTTGGTTCCCAGGGTTTTCCGATTGTGTTTGATCAATTTACTCTTGAAGGCAGCTTCAGGCAGTTAATTGATCAGAATCTCTTTCCTAAATTTTCGAATGACCTTTATGATGCTTTGGTTGGCAGAGAAGGAGGTGTATACTTTAGCGGAACAGAAGCTGAATTTGCCAATGATGATATACGCATACCACTTTACTCACCCTCACCTTGGGCACAGGGATCGAGCTATTCGCATTTTGACCAGTTTACATTTGGAAATACTGAGAATGCTTTAATGCGGCCACAGCTCGACCAGGCCTCAGCTATTCACAGTCCTGGCCCGGTGTTTTGTGGTCTCTTACAGGATATGGGATGGCCACTCGGGCAAGCCTGCATGGATTTAATTCCTGAAGAAGGTTTTTTAGACAGGCCAAATCTTGCTAGTCCGTTTAATGGTGAGGGGAACAACTCTACCAATCCCACACTTGCATGGAATCCGGTTGTTGGTGCAACTGAATACAGGGTCCAGTTGGCATCGGATTTTTCATTTGATGAACTTTTAGTTGACCAGACAATTTCAAACAACTCATTTATAGTAAACGATGATCTTGAATTCAGTTCACTCTATTTTTGGCGGGTTCAGGCCGTGAGTGCATCCGGGAATAGTAAATTTAGCTCAAAATTCAGGTTCAGAACTGCACAAAGGCCACCGAGAGCTATTAATCTATTCGCACCGGAAGATGGTGCTACACAAGTGCGACCCGGATTTCAACTTAGCTGGCAATCTGACAACAGGGCCGAGGAGTATGAAATTCATATCTCTAAAGAGGAGGATTTTTCGCCACTCACCTTCAATAGAACTGTGGACGAAACGCGTTTTTCCAGAACACAAAACTTTGACTTTTCCACCACCTACTTTTGGAGAATTCGAGGTATTAATTCTGCAGGCGTTGGAGAATGGAGTGAAACGCGTTCCTTCACAACCATTATTGAGAAACCCGAGCCAGTAACGTTATCCTCGCCAATGGATAATGAGGGGCAAGTGCAGGTAAGTACTGTATTTACATGGCAAGAAAGTCCGCGAGCTTTTGAATATGTTATACAGGTGTCCGATGATGAGAATTTTACTTCTGAAACTTTAATAGAACTAACGAGCGAGGAGGAAACGGTTACTGTTAACACTCCTTTGGACTATGCTAAAATCTATTATTGGCGTGTTAAAGCGACAAATGTGGGGGGTGAGAGTGAGTATACTGATCCCCAGCAATTTACAACGGTTGTACAGGAAACAGCTATTCTACCCAACTACCCCAATCCATTTAATGCCTCGACAACTGTACGTTTTGAGTTATCGCAATCCAGTGACGTGCGTTTAGATCTTTTCGATTCCGTAGGAAGAAGAGTGGCAACTATAGTGGATGGAGAACGACCTGCAGGTGTCTATTTTGAAAGAATTCAGGCGAATGCATATGCCTCAGGCACCTATTTTATTCGTTTCGTGGCGGGCGATTTTATGGAAGTGCAGAAGATGGCGATCATAAAATAAAATTCAATTAATCCACCAGATTGTTCCGTTCAAAACTGTGGCGAAACCTACCCATAGCAGGTAGGGACTCATCAGCCAGGCTGCAATTTTATTCTTCATTGAGAAAAGATAGATTGTAATAGAGATTGCTGTTAAGAGGAAAAATATTTCCAAAAAAGCCCACCCGGGCGTCTTTAGCCCAAAAAAGAGTTGAGACCAGAGTCCATTCAATAACAGTTGAACAAGGAACGCAACCAATGCAGATTTTGCATACCGAAAGCCAAACCGTTTCCAAACCAACCAAGCCGCGATTCCCATGAGCGTGTAGAGTGTTGTCCAGACTGGGCCGAACAGCCAGCTGGGTGGATTCCAGGATGGTTTGTTCAACGCATTATACCATTCAGATGAGGCAATTCCGGGCGAAACTAAAGCGCCGGTCCAGGCAACGAGATAACAGATTCCAATCCATAAAACAAGGCCAATCACCTTTGTAAATGTGGATCTCTTCTCTTTGATATTCATTTTTAAACCTTTGTATGAAGATTTTTCTTTTTACACTCTTTCCAATTAGTAAACTGAAATCAGCTCACAAGCGTTTAAAAAAGCCAAATACACCTTCTTAAATATCTAAAAGTTTACCATGAAAAACCGTACCATTCACCGTTCACAAAGATTTAGGGATTGAAGGATTGCCGATTAATTACGAACATTCAGTACATTTTTTAAAACAGATATTGATCTCGGACAAACCCTTAGCAGTTTTGAATCATAAACAGATGCTCAGAAAACTTCTCTTTCTTGTACTACTTTGTCCGATCGTCTCGATTTCCCTGTTAAATGCCCAGGGGCTTCCCTCCAACAATTTTGAGATTATCGATTCTCGCTCTTCAAATCATGTTTGCAAGCTTCCGCCTACGAATGTAAATGCTAAGTTTTTTATCCGATCGAGTGATGAAGTTTTAAGTCGTATAAAAAATAAAGCTCAATCAACATTCCAGGTAGACTATTTTAGCTCTTGCGATGGAGATGTGTGGCCTGAAGAAGCTATCGCAGCATTTGAATTCGCTTTGTCGATCTGGTCGGAGCACGTCTCCTCAGATGTTCCTATCAAGATAAATGCAAATTGGGTTGATCTGGAGGGAAATACTCTTGGGAGTGCAAAGCCCACTCGAATAGTCCAAATTTCAGGAGTAGGAAAGTCGGATACTTGGTACACACTTGCTCAGCTAAGTGCGTTAACAGGCCAGCCAATCCGAGAGCAATTAACCGATGATGAGGGGAATCCAATTGAGTACGATATCGATATGGATATGCAGTGCGATTTTGAGAATTGGTATTTCGGGACGGATGCACAAGTGCCCGAAAACAGGTCGGATTTTGTTACGGTAGTTTTGCATGAAACAGGGCATGGGCTTGGTTTTTTGGGAAGCATGAGTGGTGATAATGAGACAGATATAGCGGAATGGGGAGTTGGAAACAATGAATTGAACCCTCTTATTTATGATAGATTTGTAGTGGATGGAGACTATAATTTATTGATCGACGAATCGAGCTATCCAAATCCTTCATCGAAATTGTACAGTGCGCTTATCGGTGAACAGGAAGGAATCTTTTTTGACGGCCAGGATGCTAACAGAACTTTAATGGGGCAAAGAGTAAACCGGGCAAAACTATATTCTCCGGATCCATTCGATGAGGGGTCCAGTTATTCGCATTTTGACCAAACTGCATTTCGTCGATCCATAAATGCTCTAATGCTTCCTTTTATTGACCGAACTTTTGCAGTTCATACTCCCGGTCCGCTGTTTTGCGGAGTTTTGAGTGATATGGGATGGCCCCTTGGCGAAGGATGTATCGGTTTAATACCATCCGGTATTCTCGTTACAAATCAAACATCTTTAAATTTTGGAGTGTTGAACTCCGGTGATACGGCAGAAACAACATTTGTTATTAGAAACAGGGAAGACGCCGAAGCGCCATTGACCGGTTCTCTTTCGGTAAATAGCGATCAGTTTTCCATTTCGGGTAATTCCTCCTTTTCTATCGCCCCGGGAGGTTCTCAAGAAGTAACAGTAGAATATGATCCGACTACAAATGAAAGGCACCAGGCTGTATTGTCTATAAACCACGATGCCAGCAACCTTCCTTCCCCCTATATGATTTCTTTAGAAGGGGAGTCGTTAGGTGCCGATCAACTGGTTGAACTTGATCAAAGTTATCCAAATCCATTTGTAGTGAACAACTCATACAACGCGGAGAATCCGGTTATTGAATTCGCCATCTCTGAAAGATCACGCGTTAGATTAGATCTATTTACAGTTTCGGGCCAATACCTGCGGCCAATTGTGGATGCAGATCTAGATGCCAGAAGATACACAGAAACCGTTGATATGAGCGGACTCTCCAGCGGAATTTATATCTATCGAATTGTTGTAAATGGAGCAGCAAAATCCGGAAAACTGATGTTCGTGAGATAATATACCCGGAAGTTATCCACAATTTTTGTGGATAACTTGGTGGAAAAGTTGTGGGAAAATAATGCTTGCGAGGACTTGACAAATGTTGCGGAATTCTGCAATATACAAATGAGCACAGATGTTAAGAACGCTACGGCGGGATTGAAGCCGGAAAATTTGCCGCGGCTTCGCTTTCGTAACTCTTTCAAACCGAAAAGTTATAAAGATGTGATCCGGTTCTTTTTTTATTTGTGCTCTTCTATTTTTGGTTCCGGAGTTATCGGATGAGTTCTTTTTATCTTGCCAAATCTATCAAAAACCCTTTAAACTCATCTGTATTGTATTTTGCATATCCACGTTTTTCTAAAACAATTTTTGAATCCGGGGATATCACATAAGTGGTTGGAATTTCTCTACTCTGGTAAGTTCCTGGAACTTTGGTTCGATAGTGATAGATCGGCAGGTCAAAACCGCGGCTTTTCATAAAATTTTGAGCTTCAGAAAAATCTTCGTCCACCGATACCATGACGAATGAAATGCCATCTTCATATTTTAAATCTTCATAAAGAGAATTTATCGAAGGCATCTCTGCGATACACGGCGGACACCAAGTAGCCCAGATATTCATAAAAATTACGTCGCCCTCAAAATTTTTGAGTGAGCGCACCGTGCCTTCCTCATCTTTGAAATAAAAATCGAGATTCGCTGACGCAGCTCCATCAATCTGTTCAGGAATATCCGGTTTGATGAGTCCCGTTGCCAGAAGACCTCTTTGAAGAGTTCCAATAACCTGAGTATGCAAACCAGTCAGGTAAAGAAAAAGGACTATAGATATGAGTACCCCCCACTCAATCAGGGAGCGTCTCCATCTGTTTTGTTTTTTCGTTGATTCGTCGGCCATGCTGAATGTAATTGAAAAGGTTATGGCCGAATTTTAATATCAATCTTCTCCGTTTCTCCCTGCTCTTTATTTCGGATAGCAAGCGTCTGTTGAACACGGTTTGCGATCTCTTTCAAACAGATTCCGGAGGCCGAAGTTGGATCATCAGCTACAATGGGTGTTCCGGAATCGCTGGTTTTTCGAACGTTATCCCGAAGTGGAACTTCTCCCAGGAATGGAACTTCCAGTTTTTTTGCAAGATTACGGGCTCCATGCTTACCAAAGATGTAATATTTTTTCTCGGGCATGTCCTCAGGAACGAAATAGGCCATATTTTCAATGATACCCAAAACAGGTACATTCACTTTTCCAAACATGGCAACTCCTTTTCGTGCGTCATCTAATGCAACGTTTTGAGGAGTGGAAACCACTACAGCACCTGTCAGCGGAACGGTTTGAACGATGGTGAGTTGAATATCACCGGTTCCGGGAGGGAGGTCTAAAATAAGGTAATCGAGTTCACCCCACTCTACTTCCTGCATGAACTGT
>Ga0102931_1001041_pt1 | contig 13715 bp, 7 predicted proteins | sample SalPonR1_C_D1_MG_FD_79282 | JGI IMG/M metagenome (GOLD analysis project Ga0102931, IMG submission 79282) | Salt pond soil microbial communities from South San Francisco under conditions of wetland restoration - Salt Pond MetaG R1_C_D1_MG | ecosystem: Environmental > Aquatic > Marine > Intertidal... | reverse complement strand
GATCCAGCCCTTAATCCTGTTATTTATTTTATCAATTATCTTGTTTTAAATCTCTTAAGTTATACTATAAACTTTTTAAATAATTCTGTGAGATACAAATATAAAGACCTCGCTAAAAAATATAATACTATTTTAAATAATACAACTGATTCAGTAGTCCTTATAGATGTCAATAATGAAGAATATAGATATAACAAAGTAAACAAAGCTTATAAAAAACATGCTGAACTTCCCCAAAAACAAATAATCTCAAAAACACCAGCAGAATTATATGGAAAAGAATATGGTAATTTTATTAATAAAAAGATCAAAAAATGTATAGACAAGAAAAAAGCAATAGATTTTGATGAAAAAGTAGAAAGAGATAATAAAATAGAGTACTGGCATACCAAGCTTTCCCCGGTTATTTCCCAGGGAAAAGTTAAACAAATAGTAGGTATTTCCCGAAATATTACTGAAAAGAAAAAAGCTAATAAAAAGATAAAAAAGCTTACTTATAAAGATAGTCTTACCGGACTTTTTAACAAAAATTATTTTCAAAAAGAAATGAATCGCTTTAACAAAATGGGGCTTAATACTCTTTCTATTATCATCGGTGATGTCAATGGATTAAAACTTGCCAATGATGCTTTTGGTCATAATGCTGGAGATAAGCTTCTTAAAAAAATGGCCAAAAAAATTGAAAATAGTTGCCGCAGTCAGGATATAATCACACGCTGGGGTGGAGATGAATTTGTTATCCTTTTACCTCATACTGATTATCAGGGAGCAAAAAAAGTAACTGAAAGAATAAAAAAGGAAGTTAATTCTTTGAATGCAGACCCTATTGAACCAAGTATTGCCTTAGGTTTTGCCTCCAGAGATAATAGTAATGAGGACTTAAATGAAGTTTTTAAAAGAGCAGAAAATGAAATGTATAAAAATAAATTAAGTGAAAGTCAGGATATGCACACTTCTATTCTTAATTCACTTAAAAATACCTTTCACCAAAACACCTGTGAAAGTAAAGAACACTGTAATAGGTTAAAAAATATGGCCGTTAGCTTAGGTGAAGAAATAGAACTAGAACCTGATTTAATTGAAAAACTAAAGCTTCTTGCTGAAATGCATGATATAGGAAAAGTGGCAATTTCTAAAGATATTATACAAAAAAATGGTGAATTAAATAAAGAAGAATGGAAAGAAATAAAGCGTCACTCAGAGATTGGCTATCAAATAGCAAATACTACCCCTAAGCTTAGTAGTATTGCTGAAGGCATTTTATATCATCATGAAAGATGGGATGGAAAGGGTTATCCTCTAGGCAAAAAAGGTAGAGAAATTCCTATAACCGCCAGAATTATAGCAATTGTAGATGCTTATGATGTTATGTTAAGTAAAAGACCTTATAAAAATGCTTTTAGTCAAAAAAGAGCAGTTCATAATCTAAAAAAAGAAGCTGGAAAACAATTTGATCCAGAATTAGTAGATATTTTTATTAATAAAGTAATCAATTATTCAAAAAGGAATGATCACTATGATTCAAAAAGAAAGAATAAAGCCGCTCAATGATGAGCAGGTACAAAATAAAGAGCAAATATTTTACTGGATGCAGGCCTCACAACGAGTAAACTATAATCATGCTTTAGAATTTGCAATTGAAAGGGCAAATAAACTTAATAAAAGTTTATCTGTCTTTTTTGTTTTAAATACTGATTTTCCAGAAGCAAATCTCCGTCATTATCAATTTATGTTAGAAGGTTTAAAAGAAATAAGAGAAAAGTTAAAGAAAAGGAATATAAAATTTAATGTCTTTTTAGGAGATCCTGAAGATATAGTAACTAAAATAGCTGAAATTTCAGCTTTAATTATCACCGATCGAGATTATTTAAAAACTACAAGAAAATGGAGAAAAAATATAACTAAAAATATAAACTGTCCTTTAGTCCAGGTTGAATCTAATCTAATTGTTCCGGTAGAAGAAGCTTCCCCAAAAGAAGAATATGCAGCTTATACGATCAGAAAAAAAATAAATAAAAAACTGGATTATTATTTAGAGGAATTAGAAAAAAGACAGATCAAACATCCTTCCGTAAATAAAGAGTTCAACTTTAGTAATAAATTAGAAAATGAAAATATAACTAAGTATTTTAAAAATAATAATTTAGCTGAACTTACTCAAAAATTAGATATTGATAAAAGTATAAAACCTGTCTCTCACTACAAAGGTGGGGAAGAACAGGCTAAAAATTATCTTTATGACTTTATTACAAATAAACTTGATAAATACCATGAACTAAGCAATGATCCAACTAAAGACTATCTTTCACATCTAAGCCCTTATCTTCATTTTGGCCAGATATCACCTTTACTGGTAGCACTTGAAATAAAAGAAAAATATAGTCCAGGCCAGGAAGAATTTTTGGATCAGCTTATTATCAGACGAGAATTGAGTTTTAACTTTGTCTATTATAATAAAGATTATGATCAAAGCCTAAAAGCTATTCTTCCAGACTGGGCCTATACTACTTTAGAAGAACATAAAAATGATCTAAGAGAATATATTTATAGTAAAGAAGAATTTGAAAAAGCAGCAACCCATGATAAATACTGGAATGCTGCTCAAAAAGAAATGAAAATAACCGGAAAAATGCATGGTTATATGCGTATGTATTGGGCCAAAAAAATCTTAGAATGGACACCTTCACCTCAGGATGCATTTGAGATTTCCCTCTATCTTAATAATAAATATTCTCTTGATGGCCGAGATCCAAATAGTTATGCCGGTATTGCCTGGTGTTTTGGTAAACATGATAGAGCCTGGAAAGAAAGAAAGGTTTTTGGTAAAACCCGTTATATGAATGCAAATGGACTAAATCGTAAATTTGCAGCAGATCTCTATGTCCAACAAATAGAACAGTTAACTGAAAAATAATATGTCAAAAGTCAAAATTTTATTACTTGAAATAAGGAATGTTCATCTACCGCTTGTTTGATACATCTATAATTCACTTCTATATAAAATAAAACTACCTTAGCTAAAAGAAAGCATATAAGCTAAGGTAGTTAAGCTAAGCTAAATTTATTTTTTAGTCTTAAAATTATGATTTAATTTAGGTTTTATTTTATATTTCAGTTCATTAAGATGTATTAACAAACAATCGCTAAAATTCCTATTCTCTTATTTCAAGTAATAAAATTGATTTTTTGTTACTATTATTCTTTTTTCATCTTAAACTGTATCTAAGATAAAACCTGAGCTGTCAAAATCTAAGATATCAGTAATATCACTGACAGGTAAAGGACGGCTAAAAAGAAAGCCCTGGCCTGTCCGACAGTCATTTGATCTTAAGAGATCAACCTGTGTTCTCTCTTCCACTCCTTCAGCTATTATATTTAAATCAAGGTTTTTAGCCATGTTAATAATCGTTTTTACTAAAGTAGCTGATTTTTCATCATTTGTACTGTTTATTATAAATGATTTATCTATTTTTAAAGTATTAATTGGCAGTCCCTGTAAAACACTTAAAGATGAATAACCTGTGCCAAAATCATCTATAGAGATCTGAACACCTATCTCCTTTAATTTATCTAAGATAACTTCTAGTTCATTTAGATTCCTCATTATATTTTCAGTTATTTCAAGCTCAAGATATTGAGGATTAAGTTCATTTCCCCTTATAATTTCTTTTATTTCTTTAATAAAATTAGGATCTTTTAGTTGATGAATAGAAACATTAATAGCCATTTTAACAGGTTTATGCCCTTCTTCTCGCCATACTTTAACCTGACGGCAGGCTTCTTTAATTACCCATCTTCCAATTTCTTTAATAAGGCCTGTTTCTTCTGCCAGAGGAATAAATTCACCAGGTGAAATTTTACCTAATTTTTCATGATCCCAGCGAATTAAAGCTTCAAATCCTGCTATCTCACCATTATAGAGGTCAATTTGGGGTTGATATTTTAGATAAAAATCATTATTTTTGATAGCTTTACGTAATTCACCTTCCATATTAAGCTTTTCTTCACCAATTTTTTCATTCATAAGTCCGGCATCAAAGAAATGATACCATTTTTCCATTTTATCCTTAGCTTTATGCATTGAAAGATAGGCATATTTAATTAAATCACTTTTGTCAACTCCATCATCTGGATAAATAGCAACTCCCATACTTAAAGAAAGATAGATATTCCTCTTATTTACCATAAAAGAAGTTGAAAATTCATTAGTAATTTCTTCAACCTTATTTACTGCATCTTCCCTGTTTTTTATATCTTCTAAAATTATTATAAATTCATCTCCACTATATCTGGCAACTATCCCCCCATAAACAATTTTATTAAGTCTTTTTGCAGTTCTTTTTATGACCTCATCACCAGTTTTATGGCCTAAAGAATCATTTATTCTTTTAAAACGATCCAGATCCAAAAACAAAATAGCTGCTTTTTGATCTTTTTCTAAGATCTTATCTATTTTATCTTCCAGATAGTTTTTATTAGGGAGTCCAGTTAAGTCATCATAATAGGCGATTTCTCTTAACTTTTTTTCAAATTTTTTCTTTTCAGTTATATTTTTAATTATAGAATAAATAGCAACTATTTCCCCTTCAACTACCATCGGAAAGCTCTTAATATTAACAATAACTTCTTTATTATCTGCTGTTACAATACTAGTCTCATATTCTACGTTTTTACCTGAACTAACTCTATGCAGGTAATTTTGTACCCTTCTTGTATCAGATTTTTTAATTAAATCAATAAATTTAGATCCTATTATACCATCCGGCTTATAAGCTGTTATATCTTCTAAAGCTGGATTAGCAGAAAGTACCTTACCCTTAAGATCAATAGCACAAATCGCATCAGGATTATGAACAAAAAGAGATTGAAATTTTTCCTGTGATTCATGAAATTTTGACCTAACCTGATAAAACACTTCACTTCTTTCTTTTAGCTTGTTTTCTATTCTTTTGGGTTTGGTAATATTATAGGCTATCATATATCCTATTTCTTTATCATCTTTTTCAGAAGAAAACCATTGAATTTCCCAGGTTTCACCCTGGTTATTAGTTAGTTCTTCCGTTATTTTTTTGTTCTTTTGAAATATCTCTTCAAAAGGACATTCTTCAATTTCTGACTCTTTAATACTAAAATCATTTTCAAAAAATAACTGACGACAATTTTTATCTTTTAATTCTTTTCCATAATTCAAATAATCTTTTGCTTTTTGATTTGCCCATTTAATTTCATAATTTTTATTAAAAGCAACTACCTGGGCTGATACTTCATTTAATAATTCTCTAAAACATCCCTGTTCTTCATTACCCTTCATTACCTGATTCACCCCACTGTGAACACTTATTATTATTTATAATAATAGCTATAACACTTTTATACTTTACCATAATTAAACATTAAAGGTTTATTTTTAATATTATCACATTTTTGCCTAATATTATAATTCGTGATTTTTCATCATTTTCCTCTTTTTAATTTTTATAATATTTTTTCTAATTAAGGCTTTTTTCCTTTTAATACTTATGATATAATTAATGCAAAGGTTTGCATAAACTATATTTTACATACATTTAAAAAAAGGAGTGATTTTATGTCAAAGAAAAATAATAAAAGTGTTGCCTATTTCTGTATGGAATACGGTCTTCATGAAGATATGAGAATTTATTCTGGCGGACTGGGAATTTTAGCCGGAGATATTTTAAAAGCATCTAAGGATTTAGACAAAGACCTTATTGGTATTGGTCTTCTCTGGCGTCAGGGTTATACAAAACAATTGATTGATGATGATGGTAGACCCTATGATTGTTATCCCACAAATGATTATATCTATGATTACTTAGAAGATACTGGAGTTGAAGTTACAGTTAAAGTTAGAGAAGAAGATGTAAAAGTTAAGGTCTGGAAACTAGAAAAATATGATAATAATCCTCTTTATCTACTTGATACCAATCTTGATGAAAATGGTTCAAATAGCTGGATTACCGGACAACTTTACGGCTGGTTTGAAGAAGAAAGACTGGCCCAGGAAATTGTTCTTGGTATTGGAGGAGTTAAAGCCTTAAGAAAACTTGGTCTTGATATAGATATTTATCATTTTAATGAAGGTCATGCTGCTCTGGCTGGTACTGAGCTTATTCAGGAAAAAATGGCAATGGGGATGACTTTTGAGCAGGCCTGGAAGAAAACTAGAAAAGAAGTTGCTTTTACAACTCATACTCCCATTAAAGAAGGTAATGAAGAACATGGCCTCAAAATTATGGAATATATGGGAGCAAATAATGGCCTTACTCTCGACCAAATGGTTCAGATTGGAGGAGCACCTTTTAATATGACTGTTGCCGGGCTAAAACTTGCTAATGTCGCAAATGGAGTTGCTCAACTTCACGGAGATACAGCCCGCAGGATGTGGGAAGATGTTGATAACAGAGCTCCAATTAAAGCTATTACTAATGGTGTTCACCGTCCAACCTGGGTAGATCAAAGAATTACAAAAAATAAGGATAATCCTGAAGAACTCTGGGATTCACATCAGGAAATCAAAGGTGAGTTAATAGATTATATTGCAGATAATACTGGAACTCAATTAGATGAAGATAAACTCTTAATTGGTTTTGCCCGTAGAGCTGCCCCTTATAAGAGAAGTGATTTTATCTTTAGAAAACCTGAAATCATTGGAGAATACTTAGAAAATGGAGATATTCAGATTGTCTTCTCTGGAAAAGCCCACCCACTTGATGATACAGGTAAGGATATTGTTCAGAATCTAATTAAAATGACTGAAAAATATCCAGATAGTGTCGTCTTTTTAGAAGATTATAATATTGAAATTGGAAGAATGCTAACTAGAGGTGTAGACCTCTGGCTTAATAATCCACGTCGTCCTTTGGAAGCAAGTGGTACTTCCGGAATGAAAGCTGCCATGAATGGTATTCTCAATTTAAGCATCTTAGATGGCTGGTGGCCTGAAGCCTGTCGCCACGGAATTAATGGCTGGCAGTTTGGAAATGGCTATCAGGGTGATGGTCAGGATAAACATGACCTCAAACATCTCTATAAGGTTCTACTAGAAGAAGTACTACCTACTTATTATGAAAATAAAGATAAATGGATTAAGATGATGCAAAATAGTATAGAAGATACTTATGAAAGATTTTCGGCCAAAGAAATGGTCAGAAAATATTATAAAAAACTCTATTAATAAACATAGATTAAGCCCTGGTTTTTACACCAGGGCCTTTTTATGCAATTATTTAATATTAAATTATATCTTTGATTCACTATCTAATAGATCAACTTTTTTAAGTCATTGTAATATCATCTAAGTCAATATCTTCCATATGTTCTTCAACTGTTCTACCAATATATTTAATGAAGATATACATTGCTATAATTCCTAATGGAAGTGATAAATAAGCTGGGAAACCAAAACCAGCTGGAATAAATCCAAAGATTATAGCGGTTATAGCTCCAACAAAGGCATATGGTATCTGAGTTTTAACATGGTCCATGTGATCTGCACCGGCTGCTGTTGAAGACATAATCGTTGTATCTGAGATTGGTGAACAGTGATCACCCCAAACACCACCAGTAAGTACAGCAGCAATAGATGGTAAAAGTGGAGCACCTATTGAATGAGCAAGTGGTACAGCTAAAGGCATTAAAATAGCTACTGTACCCCAGGAACTACCAGTAGTAAAGGCGATAAAGGCACCAATAATGAATACTATGGTAGGAATAATAAAGGCAGGAATATTACCTTCTGCAATTCCTACAACAAAATCAGCAGTACCTAGCTCTGTAGTTACACTACCAATAGACCAGGCTAAAATAAGGATAAAGGAAGCAACGATCATTGATTTAGCACCATCAACCCAACCTTCAACAGTATCTTTAATAGGAATAATTCCACCAATTGAGGCTAAAATTCCTGCAGTTAAACTACCGGAAAAAGCAGCCCAGATTAAAACTTTACTGGAGTTTGCATTACCAAAAGCATCCTGGATAGTTTCTCCAGCCATTCCGCCTCCATCATACCAGAGACCTAATAAAGTTACTAAAACAGTAACAGCGATAGGAGTTAAAGCAGCACCCCAACTCATATTTTTACCTTCAGGGCCATCCATGTCTGTTAACTCTTTAGCAGCCATTGGAGTTGCTCCATCACGAAGTACTTTACCAGTCTTTCTTGCTCTTGTTTCTGCATCAAACATTGTACCATAATCGTTTCTGGTTAAGACAATTATTAAAGCCAAAATCAAAGCAAAAATACTGTAAAAACGAAAAGGAATTGTTCTTACAAACATGGTATAAGCACTTGTTTCCATCCCAATGTTTTGGAGAGCATCATTAATAAGACCTACCTCATAGGCAATCCAGGTCGATATTGGAGTAATACTGGCCATAGCTGCAGCCGTGGTATCAGTAAGATAGGCTAACTTCTCACGAGAAATCTTCATCTTATCAGTGATTGGTCTCATCGTATTACCAACAATTAAAGTGTTAGAATAATCATCAAAGAAAATACCGATTCCTAGAAACCAGACAGCAAATTGCGTTTTCCTTACAGTCTTGGCCTTACTGGCAATCGCTTCTCCAATCGATTTCGCTCCTCCAGCCTTACTGATAATACCAATCATACCTCCCATAGTAATTGTAAAGATAATAATACCGGCATTCCACTCATCTGCCAGGGAAGGTAACATAAAACTGTCAAGTGTTCTGTAAAATCCGGCAATAGGATTATAACCATTTAAAATTAAAGCACCGGAAAATACACCAACAAAGAGTGAAAGTAAAACTTCTTTAGTCCACCAGGCCAAAAGAATAGCCAAAATAGGTGGTACTAAAGATAAAATCCCGTAATGATCCATACTTCATTCTCCTTTCTTTTAAGAATTTTTTTAAAATTAAAAATAAAATAAGCTTATTAATTTAATTCAAGAAAATTTAAAAAAAACCTTCTTTTTTTGACATAATCATCAATTTTTTATTATATTTTCTATTTTTCTAATGGACAGCTTTTGGAATTCCAATTTTGGATTCCCCCTAAGATAACATTTAATTTATGATAACCTTTTTTTCTTAAAAGGCTGGCTGCTATCATTGACCTTACTCCACTGCTACAGAAAATATATATTTCTTTATCTTCTGGAATATCTACAGTATTATCTGGAAGTTGTTGTAAGGGAATATTATCAGCACCTAAAATTTTACCTCCCTTTTCTAATTCCTTTTCTTTTCTAACATCAAGTAAATAGGCTACATCTCTTTTATCTATTATACTACATGCTGTTGTCACATTAACCATATTTACAGCCTCACTTTTTCTGCCGGTCATATGCCAGCTTAAAAGATCACCTTTTAGATATCCTCCAAGATTATCAAAACCCATTCTATATAAGGTCTCCAATTCGGATTGAGGATAATTATTATCACTTACTAAAAGAATTTTTTTATCTAAAGGTAAAAACCAACCAGCAAATTTTGCAAGACGATCTTCCCAGATGAAAAGAGAATCACCAATATGGGCAGCAGCAAAAGCAGTTTCTTTTCTGGTATCCAAAATGACTGTATCATCTTTTTGAGAAATTTCTTCAAATTCTGGAGGTGTTAAAGGCTCAATAAAGGGAATATCTTTCTGAGAATTATCTTCTAAGTTAATTTTTTCCATCTTTTTAAAATAATTAGGCTTATCCCTCATTTCAGCTACTTCTTTAATAAAACTATCCCTTCTTTCATAATTAAGCTGATGATTTAATTTTTTCTCCAGGCCAATAGTTGTCCATTTTCTATCTGCTATTTTACTGCCACAGGCTGAACCCGTTCCATGAGCAGGCCAGAGTAAAACTTCATCTCCAAGAGGCAAAATCTTACCATAGATAGAATCATAAAGTCTTCCTGCCATTTCTTCAATCATATCTTCACCTAAAAAATCAACTCTTCCTACATCTCCTGCAAATAAAACATCACCTGTAAATACCATCCAGGGTTCATCCTCTTTATTATATAAAACAAAACTAAATGAATCTGGAGTATGTCCCGGGGTATTTATAGCTTTTATTTCATAACCACCAAACTTATATCTCTTACCTTCTTTTAATTCATTGCCATATTTATAATCCAATTCTCGATCAGCATGATAAATTTCGGCACTTGTCAAACTGGCTATTTTGGTAGATCCTACTACATAATCTTCATTACGATGAGTTTCCAATACATACTTAATCTGAAAAGAATTTTCTTTTGCTAGATCTAAATATACATCTACATCTCTTCTGGGATCAATCACAATTCCTTGATTGCCATCTGCCAAAACATAAGAATAATGAGCAAGTCCTTTGGTTTCTATTCTTTTAAAAAACATTTCATTTACCTCCTCTATTATTTCTTTCACTTTACTACTTTATAAGTTCAGCAAAAAATAGGAAAAATCCTCTTTTTCAAGAGGATTTTCCTTGTAAATATATCTTTTTTATCATATTACTTATTTTAATTTAAACTGTTCTATAGTCTCTATTAATTTATCAGAAATCTTGGCAAGTTCTTCTGCTCCTTCAACAATATCTTCGGTAGCAGCAATTTGTTCTTCACTTGAAGCAGCAACTTCTTCTGCATTACCAGAAGCTTCTTCACTCACAGCTGCAATCTCTTCAATTGAAGCACTTACTTCACTACTATTATCAGCCATTCCACTTGTGGCTTGAGATACATCTTCAATTAAATCGCGTAATTTGCGAGCTGCATTATTAATTTCTTCAAATGAATCTTCAGTAGATTTAATAGCATCTACACTTGTACCTACTGCATCTTCTGCTTTATTCATCTGGCCAATTGTAACTTCTACTCTATTTTGTATATCAGTTATTAAACCTGCTATATTTTCAGTAGCTTCTGAGGATTCTTCTGCAAGTTCTCTTATTTCATCAGCTACAACACTAAATCCTCGGCCAGCTTCACCTGCTCTGGCAGCCTCAATTGCTGCATTTAAAGCAAGTAAATTGGTCTGAGTTGAAATCCCATTGATTAATTCAACTATTTCTCCAATTTCTTCTGATAAATCTCCAAGTTCATTTATATTTTCAGAAGTTTTATTTGCCTGAACTTTAACTTCCTGGACCTGTTCAATGGTATTATTTATTTCATTTTTTCCCTGATCAATATTAGATATTACATTATCAGCCTGTTTATCCATATCTTCTGACATATCACTTACATTATCAATACCTGAAGCAAGATCACTTACATTATTTCGTGTTTCATCAATTTGAGCTGACTGTTCTTCAGCACCTGAAGCTACTTCCTCTATTGCTCTTCCAACTTGTTCAGCTGATGCAGATATTTCTTCACTGGAAGCAGATAATTCTTCACTACTTGCAGATAAGTTTTCAGCTATACTTGATATATTTCTTACCATTTGTCGAATATTATTTGACATTCTGTTTATAGATTGACTCAAAATACCTATTTCATCTTTTCTTTCAAGATATTTATCAGGCATTTTAGCAGTAAGGTCATTATTAGCTATTTGATTTGTTATTTCAACAGATTTATTTATAGGCTCTGTTATCTTTTTGGTTATATATATTATTATTAGTGAGATAATAATTATTGTGATGAAAGTAATCATTAGTAGTTTGTTTCTATATGCAACCAAATCATTTTTATACTCTGATGTAGGTAAAGAAGTAGATATAATATAATTATTATACTTTGAAAAATGATTTATTCTTTCTTCACCTTCATATTTATAAGTTATTTTACCATCTTTTTGATTTACAATCTCTTTTCCAAAACTATATTCTTGAATTTTTGTTCCTTCTAATGATGAATCAGGATGACTTATAATTTCTCCATTTAATTTTGTTACAAAAACATATCCATCATTTCCATACTGCATTGAATCGGCTAAAGAAGCAACATCAATTTTATCAAATATTTTTTGTAAGTTTTCTGGTTGAACACCTATCTGTACTATTCCTTTTTTTTCAATTCTTGCAACACCTACATATTTAAATAATTCATTAGTTGTACCTCTTCTTTGGGTTTCTTGAGCCAAAGTAAAATTTTTGTTATCCAGACCATCCAAAAAAGGTTTAGTTTGTTCAGATGAATCAAAATCAAACCCTATAAAATCTGGTACTGTAGACCATTGAATTACACCTTCACTATCAGTTATATGTATTTCACTGATATTTAAATTATCAACCAAATTATTTATTTCTCTATTAAAATTTTCTTCATCCATCATACTTATATGTTCTGACAATATTTTTGTTACAGATATCAAATAATCATTAATTGCATCTTCAGTAATATTTGCATTTTCCTGTCTTTCATCAATTGTACTTTTAATCTCTGTTATTTTTTGTTCTGCCTGTTCATCAATTTGTTCTGTTATCTCTGCTTTATGATTTTGATAACTAAAATATCCCATAATACTCATAGCTAAAATTATTACTAATAATGTTGGTACTAAAAATTTTGCTGAAATCCCTTTGAAAATTGAAAATTTATTCGTCATTTTTTACCCACCCTTTGTAAAATATTATGATAATAAAAAAACACAGCACAAAATATGCCATGTTTTAACTTAATGGTAGCCTGGCCATCTTAGAAATTAATTTCTTTTAGATCCATAGCTTTGCGTCCCCTTTTTTCAAAGAGTTTGCCTTTTTCAACAATTTTTTATTTTTAATTTAAATAATAAAATGGTGTTGCTAAGTGGATTCGAACCACTGACCTCCACGATGTCAACGTGGCGCTCTACCAACTGAGCTATAGCAACACTACTAAAATAATCTTCCGATTATTATTTTCTTTTTAAATAAAAATGGTGCCGGGGATCGGGCTCGAACCGATACGGACACTAAATGGTCCACCGGATTTTAAGTCCGATGCGTCTGCCAATTCCGCCACCCCGGCATGCTTATTTTATCTTTCGACAATTAGTATTGTATCTATAAATAAAGCTTTTGTCAAGAGGTTTTTGATGATTTTTTAGTAATTTTTTTCTCTTTTAGTAATTCTTATATAAGATTTATTTGAGTAGTTCCATAATCATTAAATAAAAAACAGAACAGAGGATTTACCAATAAAAACTGGCCATGATCCTTTGCTCTGTTTTTCATTTATATTAATCTATCAAAAACTTGTGGAGGCGGCAGTCGGACTCGAACCGACGAATAAAGGATTTGCAGTCCTCTGCCTTACCAACTTGGCTATGCCGCCTGTTTATTCTGTTATGGAGCGGGAAACGGGATTTGAACCCGCGACATTCACGTTGGCAACGTGACGCTCTACCACTGAGCTATTCCCGCAAAAAATGGTGGTGAGAGGCGGAATCGAACCGCCGACACGAGGATTTTCAGTCCACTGCTCTACCGACTGAGCTATCTCACCTAAAAATGGCGGAGGCGACGGGATTTGAACCCGCGGTCTCCGGCGTGACAGGCCGGCGCGTTGAACCACTTCGCTACGCCTCCATTTTTAATTTTTACATGGTGGGCGAAACAGGGCTCGAACCTGTGACCCCCTGCTTGTAAGGCAGGTGCTCTCCCAGCTGAGCTATTCGCCCGTCACCACTTCAGCATAAAACAGTATATACAAAACTTAGCTTTAAGTCAAAATTACCAAAGTCTTTTAAAAGGCATTATATTGAATTATATATATCATACTACTAAATACTATTAAATACTTGACAATTTAAAATTAAGTTAATT
>Ga0102931_1001031_pt1 | contig 13767 bp, 9 predicted proteins | sample SalPonR1_C_D1_MG_FD_79282 | JGI IMG/M metagenome (GOLD analysis project Ga0102931, IMG submission 79282) | Salt pond soil microbial communities from South San Francisco under conditions of wetland restoration - Salt Pond MetaG R1_C_D1_MG | ecosystem: Environmental > Aquatic > Marine > Intertidal... | reverse complement strand
TAATATAATGAGAGTAAATTATATTAAAAGATATTCTGATATGCTAATAGATATAATAAGAGAAGCTACAAAAGAAAGAAAACCTTTGTCTGGAGCTAAAATAATTGTAGATGCAGGAAATGGTGCAGGGGGATTTTTTCCCATAAATGTACTTGAACCTTTAGGAGCAGATATCAGTGGCAGTTTGTATCTTGAACCTGACGGATTTTTTCCAAATCACGAACCAAATCCAGAAAATACTTCAGCTGTAAAAGACTTACAAAAAACAGTACTTAAAAAAAATGCAGATTTAGGAATAATATTTGATACAGATGTTGACAGAGCAGCTATAGTTGATAGTGAAGGAAATATAATCAATAGAAATAGACTGATTGCTTTAATTTCAAAAATAATATTGAAAGAGCATCCAAATACTTATATAGTGACGGATTCTATAACCTCCAAAGGATTAAAAGATTTTATTGTAAAAAGTGGAGGAATACACCATAGGTTTAAAAGAGGATATAAAAATGTAATAGAGGAATCAAAACAATTAAATATAGAAGGTAAAGAATCTTGGTTGGCAATTGAGACAAGCGGTCATTGTGCTTTCAAAGAAAACTACTTCTTAGATGATGGTGCCTATTTAATTATTAAAATATTGATAGAATTTGCAAAACTTAAAAAAGAAGGGAAAGAAATACAGGATTTAATTGCCGAATATAAAGACCCTCTTGAAGAAAAAGAATTAAGATTTAAAATACTTGAAGAGGATTTTAAAAGCTACGGTCAAGAGCTTATAAAAGATTTAGAAAACTATCTTGATAAAAAAGAAGATTGGGAAAAGGTAGAGCCAAATTACGAAGGTATTAGAATTAATTGTGAAAATTCCAATGAAAAAGGATGGTTTTTATTAAGATTATCCCTTCATGACCCAAAAATCGTGGTAAACATAGAATCTGACATTAAAAATGGAGCAGAAAAAATTGAAAGAAAATTACTTAGCTTTCTTCATAACTTCAAAGGTCTTGATTTATGATAAGAATAAGTAATATAAGAATAGATATATCTTCAAAAAATAAAGAAAAGATAATTGAAAAGGAAATATTAAAAAAATTAAAAATTAAAGATAGTGATTTAATATCTTGGAAGATTAATAAAAAATCCATAGATGCAAGAAGAAAAAATAGAATTACATATCAATACTCTGTTGCTGTAGAAGTAGAGGATGAAGATAGTGTTCTTAAAAAATCAAAAAAAGGCAAAGTATCCAAAATTTCTGAAAAACAATACATAATAAACAGTGAAAATATAAGTGTAAAGGATAAATCGCCAGTTATAATAGGAGCGGGACCCTCAGGGTTATTTTGTGCTTTAATACTAGCTGAAAACAATTTAAGACCAATAATAATCGAACAGGGTAAAAAGGTAGAAGAAAGAGTCAAAGATATAGATGAGTTTTGGAAAAATGGGGAATTGAATTTAAAGTCTAATGTACAGTTTGGAGAAGGTGGAGCAGGAACATTTTCTGATGGAAAATTAACTACTTTAGTTAGAGATAGAGAAAACAGAAGCTTAAAAGTACTTCAAGAATTTGTAAATGCCGGAGCACCTGAAGAAATAAACTATATAAAGAACCCACATTTAGGTACAGATAACTTAAGAAAAATTGTAATAAATATAAGAAAAAAAATAGAAAAACTAGGAGGAAAATTCTACTTCCAAGAAACCTTTAAAGATATTGTATTAGAGAATGATAGTATAAAAAAAGTTATAACAGATAAAAGAGAAATAGAAACAAAAGATATAGTTCTTGCTATAGGACACAGCAGTAGAGAAACTTTTTATATGTTGTATAAATATTTAAATATGAGTCCTAAGGCATTTTCAATAGGTTTAAGAATAGAGCATCTTAAAAAAGATATAGACATTAATCAGTACGGTAAAATGCATAATGTATTACCTTCAGCTGAATATAAACTTGTTCATCACGGTAAAGACAGAAGTACTTACACCTTCTGTATGTGTCCGGGAGGATACGTAATAGGAGCATCATCAGAAGAGGAAAAACTTGTTACAAACGGAATGAGTAACTTTAAAAGAGATGCAGAAAACTCTAACAGTGCTATTTTAGTAAATATAACTCCGGAAGATTATTATATTGATAGTCCTCTTGATGGAGTCAAGTTTCAAGAAAAATGGGAGAAAAAGGCCTTTGAACTAGGGGGAGAAGACTACAAAGCTCCTGTTCAGCTTTTTGGAGATTTAGAAAAGGGGATAGTTAGTAAAGAATTAGGAAAAGTAAAACCTTCATACCAACCGGGATATAAATTTGCTAATTTAAAAGAATGTCTGCCGGATTATGTAATTAATAATATTATAGAAAGCGTAAATTACTTTGGCGGTAAAATAAATATATTTAACAGTTATGATGCTGTACTGACAGGAGTAGAAACTAGAAGTTCTTCTCCTTTAAGAATAGATAGAGATGATAGTCTTCAAAGCAGTATCAAAGGAGTCTATCCTTGTGGAGAAGGAGCGGGATATGCTGGTGGAATTATGTCATCAGCTATGGATGGAATAAAGGTAGCAGAAAAAATACTTATAAATTGACGGAGGAAAAATGAGTGAAGTAATTTTAGTTACAGGTGGTGCAAGAAGCGGTAAGAGTAGTTTTGCTGAAAGATTATGTAAGTCTAAAGGAGATAAAATACTCTATATGGCAACTTCAATACCTTTTGACGAAGAAATGGAAGACAGAATTAAAAAACACAAAAAAGATAGACCGGATAACTGGCTATTGATAGAAAAATATAAAAACTTCAAAGAACTAGAATCGTCTAAAAAATTCAAAAGTGCAGATATAGTATTATTGGATTGTATTACTGTAATGATATCAAATATATATGTAGAAGAACAACTAGAGGATACCACTGAAATAAAAAAATATGAAGAAATCGAAAGAAAAATATTGGGAGATATAAATGACCTAATCAATTTAGTACATAAGCAAGATAAAAAGATAGTATTTGTATCCAATGAAATAGGAATGGGGATAGTCCCAATCAACAGATTTACAAGAATGTATAGGGATACGGCAGGAAGAGCTAATCAATTTATTTCTAATATAGCTGATAAAGTTTATTTAACTGTATCTGGTATAGGAATAGATATAAAAAGACTTGAAGAAAAATTAGATGCGAGGTAAATATGAAGGAAAAGAACTACAGAGATGTATCAGTAATAGATTTGGAAAATAATTTAAAAATTTTTGTAGCCTGTGATTCCAGTGGTGGTATTGGATTAAAAGAAATGGATGAATTTAAAATACCTCCAGAAATAACAGGGTATTATACCGTAAATGTTATAACTTGTGAATTAGAAGCGCTGGGTGTGCATCCCAGCATAATAGTAAACAACGTATGTGCTGAGATGAATGATACAGCAAAGAGAATAATCCAGGGAATTAATAGATATCTTGCTGAATATTATCCAGAAGAAGAGATAGATTTAACAGGAAGCACAGAAGAAAACTTTAAAACTTACCAAACAGCCCTTGGGATGGTAGCAATAGGATATAAAGTAATAGAGAATTTTAGATTTTATAATACTAAACCACAAAATGAACTTATTCTAGTGGGAAAACCTAATGTAGGAGAAGAAGTGCTTCAAAATGAAGATGAGAATATTAATGCATCTACTGTTAAAGCTCTTAGGAATATTAAAGGAATTATTGATATAGTTCCCATAGGATCAAAAGGAATAAACTATGAAGCGGAAAATATAGGAAATTTTAGAAATCTTAATTTGAAATACTATGAAAAAGAGGTGAACATATATAAATCTTCAGGACCCTCAACTTGTTGTATAGCTACTGTAGATAAAAATATAGTTGATTTAAAAGAAATTAAAAAATCACTAAATAAACCTGTTGAAATAATAGGTATATATGAATAGGAGGAATCTATGAAAAATATTTTATTTAACAGCTTAAAAGGCATATTGTTAATGATCACTTTTTTTACAAGAATTCCTGTAAAAATACAGTTAGAATTTAAGGATAGCGATTATAAATTAGGAATATTATTTTTACCTGTAATAGGAATAATAATAGGCCTTGGTCTTGGGGTATTAAAGCTTTTTTCCTTTATATCTTCAACTTATCTATTAGGATTAATTTTGACTCTTTTTTATCTTTGGATATCAGGAGGTATTCACCTAGACGGTTTAGGAGACACTCTAGATGGCTTATTTAGTGGTCGAGAAAAAGAACGACAGCTTGAAATAATGAAGGACAGCAGACTAGGGACTTTCGGTGCTTTAGGTCTTATATTTGTTGTTATAGCTTATGTAATTCTTTTAGGAGAAGGAAGTGTAGCTAGTGTTTTATTAGTGCCTGTAGTAGGAAAATCTTCTACAATGTTGTCAGCATATATGAGCAGTTATGCTAGAGGAGAAGATGGTTTAGGTTATAAATTTGTGACTTTATCAGATAAAAGTGTAAGAAATTCCGCTTTTGGATTTTCTTTTGTATTATGTATTTTGTTGAACTATATGCTTTTGATACCTATGGTGTTAACTTTTGCAGCAGTAGGAATAGCAACTAAAAGTATATCAAAAAAAATCGATGGGACTACTGGAGATACACTAGGCTTTATCAATGAGTTTTCTCAAATTCTATTTTTGATAATAGCTAATTTTATAATATAGAAAGGCAGATATATGGAAGAAAAAGGTTATGTTCATGTTTATACGGGAAACGGAAAAGGCAAAACCACAGCGGCTTTTGGTCTTGCTGTAAGAGCCCTATGTGCAGGCAAGAAAGTGTATATAGGTCAATTTGTAAAAGATATGAAATACAGTGAAACTAGACTAACAGAATACTTTGAAAATCTTTGCATAGAACAACTTGGAAGGGGATGTTTCGTTTTTGAAGACCCAAAAGAAGAAGATATTAGTGCAGCTGTAGAAGGTTTAAAAAAAATAGAAAAAATTCTTTCCAAAGGGGATTTTGATGTAGTGATATTAGATGAGGCAACTATTGCTATTTATTTTAAATTATTTTCTACATTGGATTTAATAAATACTGTAAAAAAAAGACAAAAAAATATAGAAGTAGTAATAACTGGCAGATATGCAGAAAAAGCTGTAGTAGAATATGCTGACTTAGTTACTGAAATGAAAGAAGTTAAACACTACTACAGCGAAAAAGGAGTTCTATCTAGAAAAGGGATTGATAAATAAATTAATTCAATATATTTTGGGCGAATTTTTTTGCTTTATCTTCAATGTTTTCAACCTTTAATACATCCTTTGGATAATTTGCTGTTTCCATTAAAGCAAATTCTTTTGGAAGTTTAAAGGTTTTATTTATATTTAATCCGCTTATTAACTGTTTAGCTAAGATATCACTACCAGAATGTCCTGAAACTATAACTGCAAACAGAGATTTGTCGTAGAAAGGAGTTTTTCTGTATAAAGCAGTTAATCTATTTATTGCAGCACTAACATTGGCAGTAATAGAATCATTGTAGTTGGGACATAGTAAAATCAGATAATCACTTTCTAATATAGAGGGATAAATTTCTTCCACCATAATCCCTCCATAATAGCAGTTGTTTTGTAGACCATAGTGAGTACAAGTTTTAAAAGAACATCCCTTACAGTCGATTATTTGTTCTTTACCTATATGAATTTCTTTTATATTTGTATTTCTTAAATTCTTTTTTACTAAATTCCAAAGCATATAAGTGTTTGATATTTCTGAATTACTTGAATGTAGCACTAATATTTTAGGATTTTTCACTTTGCTTTTATCGTGATTAATTACTCTTTCAGATAGCTCTTTACAATTTTTCATACATGCTTTTTCCAAAGTCATATTAAAAAACTTTTCATAGTTAATAAAATTTTTTAATTTACCTGTAGCTTCTGTTATAGGATTGCCTGGAAAAGAGCATCCCATCATATTGCAGGAAAATATAAGATCTCTTGCTTGACTTCGAGTGTACAACTCACTGTTACTGTGGATTAATATACCAGCAACAGAATCTTCCAAAGGCTTATTTTTATCTTTTTTTAACTTGCATATAAGTTTATATAATTCAATATTTAAACCTGAATCTTCAAGTTCTACTGCAAATAAGATTCTTTTGTTTCTGTAATTAAGATTCTCATAGTTATCGTAGTATTCTTTAAAAAGCCCTTCAGCATTTGCTGATTTTATCATTTTTTTTAGCATAAACCCTGGTTTTTCAGGACAAACAAGTATGTTTTTCATTAGATGATTTCCTTTAACATTTTGTAGGTTTCTTCTATTTTCTTAAAAAGTTCATCTGGGAGTTTTAGTTTTTCGATTTCAAGACCGCTATCTAAATTGCGGTTGTTACTTCCCATATATACTCCACCTATAAAATTAGCGGAATAGTGCCATTTTTGTGATATAGTATTTAAAATAGATATTGCACCGGAAGATAGAGCAGGAGCAATATAAGGTTTATATCCAAGTTCTCTAATTTCTAAATTTGCTTTTATAGTTTTTTCTGTTAAGTATTCTGAAAGGTCAGGGTCGTAATTATTTATGGAATTAGCAATAATTAATCCTTTTCCATGAGGTCCAAAGGCTCGACCTTCTTTATAATAACTCTGAGTTTTTTGATTTTTCCCTGCGTAATAGATAGCCCTTGCATTCATGACACCTAAACCGTAGCCTTTTATTTTTTCGGGGGATATACCCTTCAAATCCAATAGGCCATCTTTATTTGTGTTGCTTGAGACAAAAGCTTTTTTACATAAGAGATCTACTGGATCTGAAACTACAGCAAAAAACCCTTTGAAGTTTTTACTTCTTGCTAGTTTTGCATATTCTTCTATAATTTTCGAATTCTCTTCAAATTGTACCATTCTTACATCCTTAGTTTTAGTAGCTAAAGAAGGAACAGCTTTTGTTGCACAGAAAACAAACATGTCACAATTAAAAAGCTTATCATATTCAACTACTTTAACCTCAGGCAACTTTCCCTCTTCAAAGGGAAATACTACTTGATTTAGTTCTCTTTCCCATCTAAGACTGTTGTTTTTAGAAAGATCGTATATTCCAATTTTTTCAATATGATCCTTGCCTAAAAGTTTTAAGCCTAGAGCAAGAGTACTTCCTACGTCTCCTAAGGCTAGCACGTTAATTTTCCATTTTTTAGGTAGCTTAAAATCAATATTCTCTTTCCAATTATTTTTGTTTGTATTTATAAATTTGACTTTTCTATCATTTATTTTTTTTATAATCTTTGAATTTATTGCTTCTGTAAATTGTTTTGTTTTCAAGATATCTAAGCTTTCTTCTTCCAGATTCATAAGTGTAGGACAAGAAATTGAAAAAGTGTCCTTTGATTTTTTTGGGTCTAATTTACCTAAATAATAAATAATATTATCATTAGAAAAACATTTTTGATAAGATATTTCTTCTAAATCTGAATATTTATCCTTTGATATAAGATGGTTTTCTTTATATTTGTAGTAGTACATACTACTCCTCCTTGATGATTCTCTCTAACCTTAGCAGATGTTCTATGTCGTTGGTAATAAATGTAGAAGGCTTAAGATTAAATTTGTAATCTAATTGTTTTCCCTTATCAGGATATCTTGGGGATATTATTACTTCTCCTAATCTGCTTAGGGTGAGATTTTTTTCGTACAGTTCTTGGTATTCTTTTTCTAATGTTTCCAGTATGTTTTTTGCATTTTCTAGGCAAACCATAGAAAGATTGAATATATTGTCTCTATGGGTATCCTTTATAAAATGAGGGGCTACATATGGTAGTATAAGATTAATTGAACGTATTAAGTTTAAATTTTTCCCATCACTTCGCATTATATGGTCTCCACCTAAAAAAGGATACATAAGATTTTCGTTAAACCAGTTTCTTAGATTAGGTATAAAATAAGCAGAATCAACTTCACTATTGTTAATCTCCATAAGTTCTTTGCCTCGTCCAGATAGCAATCCTACAACTATTTTATCAACTGATATACCTTCCTTTTTAAATAAAGGAGAGATGGCTTTAATTCTATAACCTTTATGTAGTAGATCATCAACTAAAACTACTGTTCTATCGAATGATTTTATAGTTTTAATTTGATTTTCAAGGGTAGAGTAATTAGGATATTCTCCAACCTTAAATCCTCTTAAATCAGGATAAAACATCTTTTCAGTATGAAGAGATTTAGTTACGGTATTTGGGGCAACTTTTCCCTGCATAATATTACCAAAAGGCACACACATGTAATCACCTAGATATCTTGGCTTTGTAGGTATAGTGGGTACGTTATTTATGTCGCATATTTTTCCAATTAATTTATGATGAAGCATTTCATTGTCAAAGGATAAAACTAAAGATCTAGGATAAAGCTCTACTAAAGCTTTCTGAAGTCTTTTTCTTGCTTTTTTTATTTCATCTAATACTATTGGATTATTTTTAAAAGGTTCTTTTAAAAAACTAACCATATTGAGCATCAAAGATATGGTTTTGCTCATATCTACAGAGTAAACATTTACATTTTCATCTCCAGAAGGCACTTGAGTGAATCCTTGTAATCCAAGGAGTTCAAATATTTTTTCAGACTTAATATTAGTTAATATATTATGATAAACTGCATATGTTAAATTATCTGATAAGCCATGAGAGAGAGTCTCTGTTATTATTATTTGTTCTAGATTAGAATAACTAACCTTTTTATTAAAGTAAAATCCATCGATTACCATAATTTTTCCTGCAGCATCTTCTCTTAAATAGCTGGTAACTTTAGTGTTTTCAAATTCTGAGTAAAGTTGAGTCAGTTCTATGTAGTGAAATGCTGAAAAAGCAATTATTTGATCTTTGTTAGCATGGTCTCTGATAATCAAAAGTTTCATGTTTTTACTATTTAGTTTTTCTCCAGTATTTTTGTATAAATCAGTATGAATAAATATATGGTGTCCAATTTCTTTAATTATATTTTCATTTAAGTTTTCTATAACCTCAATTTTCAAAGATTTAGCTTCGATTAGAGATTTGTACTGAGGTTCTCTAAGGTAAAGTCCGTAATCATATATATATTGTTGAGCTAAAGGATCTATTAGATTTGAAATATCCCTATTCTCATCTATATGTTCCCTAATTTGAGTTGAACTTATATCTTCTAATTGAAGAGGTAGCTTAAGATTAATTACTTTTCCTCTTATTCTTTTCTCAGCTTCCTTAGCTTTTAGAATATCTTCTTTTTTTGTTTCAGAATTAGCTCTTTTAAATAATACGTGATTTAAAGAGTGTATAGAAGATTTTTTAGGTCTTCCTTTGTATGCACTGGCATTGATTATTACATCGCTGCCTACTACTATGTATAATTCTTTATTTTCAAATATTTTTTTCAAGTAATCTAAATCACTGCTGTTTGCTATATTAACAGGAATATTATCTGGAAAAAGATAGACATTAAGCTCATCTGCTACAGATAAATTGACAATATTTCTTCTAAACATTCTAGGTTGAGTTAATTTAGACCATGAAAAGGCATCTATAGTAAGATAAACATCAAATCCTAACTTTGTAATTTCTCTCACAATTTGTTTGTGACTTAATGAGAAAGGATCAAAAGTACCTGGGAAAAAAGCCACCTTTTTCGATTCCTTATAATCTAGCTTATCTACAAAAAAGTTATAATCACTTATAAATCTATATATATGATTTAGTGATGCAGAATTATTGAAGAAAAATAAATCGTCGGAGACCTTTTCAGCTAGAAGTGTAAGAAGTTTTTTTCCTACGAGCTGAAAAATATTTTTCTTTTCTTCTAAAGATAGAACCTTTGAAGCAAATATATTTTTTCCTATGTATAAAAAAGCTTCCTGTTTTACAGAAGAGTTGTAGTTTGATAATCCGCACATCAAAACTCCAAGCATTTTATGCAACCTATCCTTATAAGTAGCTTCGTCTTCTTCAAATCTATCTTTATAGTTGGCATAATTTTCAATAATAACACTTATAGTATTTAGAATTAGCGGTATAGTTCTTCCACTTTTGGTTTTAACATAATCGTTAAAATCATCTAAAAATTCATCTAACTCTGTAGGAGGTAAGTAAAGCATAAATTCTCCTAGATATTGAGGTATATATTTAGAAAATTCATAACCTTCTATTTCTAAACCTCTTAAAAGCTCTACGGAAACATCATTTCTTTGATCGTAAGATAGTAGAGGCGCTAATTGTAAAAGAGCTGAACCTGCGCTATTCCTAACAAATTCTACGGCACTTACTTTTACAAGATTGCATAAATGAGTTGCGGTGTGCAGTCTGGACATAGGAGATATATTTTCCATAAACTCTTTGATAAATTCTATATTAGTTGCCTTAATAATCCAGTGAACAGCTGCTTTTAAATTCATTAGGAAAATTTCTGATAGATTTTCAGATGTTTTTATAAGCATGGTTTTATAATAACTTATCACATTATCCTCAAGATGTAGATAGCAAGCAATTTTGTATTTTAAGTGACATACTGATAAATTGTCGTGGTGTTTTGATTCCCTAATAAAATCCTTGAGAGGGTATAAAGATTGGTTTTCGTAGTCTACTAATTCAGCAATACGTAAAGCAGTGTCTAAGCCAACTACTAAATTATTGTAATCGTCATTATGTCCATTGCTGTTCTCTCTCATTATATCTACAATAAAATCAATTATCATTTTAAGTTGTTCATCAGTTACATTTTTGTATGGTAGTCTCCATAATGAATCTAATAGAAAAAAAATGTTTTCCTCTATTTTAAAACTTGACTTAATATTTTTTATATATATTTCCAAATATCTGTCGATGTTATCTTTGTCACAATATTTGAAAAATTCACCTACCATATTTTTTAAGCAGTATCCTATCCATTGTCTATGCTTTTCAATGATTTTATGGTCTGGATTTATAATAATATCTAAATATCTATCCCAAAGTTCAAAACTATCAGTTTCAGGTTTTTCAAGTTCTTGATTTTCAGGAACTTCTTTCCGGTATTCGTCATCGAAACCTGCTATTGTAGAGCCTATAAGTTCTGCTGCGTGTTTTCTTATATCGCCTTCTTTGTGAACAAGCAGTTCGTACATAAAATTAAGAGTAAGCATTTTTTGTTTAGGTATAAGATATGTATTGTATTCTGTAAATATATTTAAATAAGCTCTGATATTTTTCCAGTCTTTTTCTGTTCTCGCTGCCTCAAGTATTAAGCTCAAGGATTCGTCGCTACTTAACTTATACATCAAGTCTATATTATGACTGATAGCCATATTTATAAAGTTGTTTACCACTTCATAATCGGACATTAGAGAAGAATCTTTTTCCTCTACTTTTTCATACTCTCCATCTAAAGAAACATTAACACCCTTACTAATCATAAAGTTTTCAAAATCTTTTAATTTTTCATAAACTCTTCTATATCTTCTTTCCTTAGCTTCATCTACATTATCTAATTTTTTTAAAATAACTTGGAATGATTCTTCTAGACCAAATATTTCCATTTTATGTTTTTTCTTGCTAGGATTATTTTTCACTCTAAAATCCGCATAAATAAGTACTAAGGACTCCAGAGGAAGGTTTTCAAGTTCTAAATCCCAGGTAGAATGATTTACAGCGATATGACCTATTTGAGGTATGTTAAACCTTCTAAACCATTGTTCTGTGTAGTAGTAATGTAAATATGGAACTCTAGTAAGTTCCGCACCCTTGCAACCGTATTTACCTATATCGTGGCCGGCTGATGCACCTGAAACTCTTCCTAAATAAATAGGGATACCCGCTTTATCAAGTTGTTTACCTACATGCATAGCTACGTGATGAACACCGGCAATATGATCTAGAGAATTATAGCCTGTTATTTCCTTATTTAATCTCATTAGTTCATAGACATAAAGTTTATCGAATAACTCTAAAAATCTTATATATTCATGCGGATTTTTAAGATTAGATATTTCTTCTTCATTTAAGAATTGAAAATCTAAAAATTTATTAAAATCTCTATTTTCTTTTACATTAGTAAAAACTACTCTAAGTATTTTTAAATAAATTAATGCACCTTTTTCGTATTTAGGATCTAATTTCAAACTTACTGCATTTGGGAAAGATAAATTAAGAACGTAATTATATGTATAATTAAGCCAATCATCGTGTTTCTTATCAGAAATATTATTCATAATATCGATACACAGGTTGAGAATGTTTTGGCAGCTTATTTTATCTCTACTGACTAAAGTTGATAGTTTGGTAACAAAATGTTTATTTAAAACCAAAGAATGTATTTTTTCTTGAGTTAAATTTACTTTTTTCAAAAAATCATCATTCGTTAAAGCGTTTAATATTTCTTTATGTAGTTCATTAAGTGTTATTCTACTCATTATTTCCTCCCCTAGGCAATATATATATTATTTTAACATTTATAAATTATACAGTAAAGAAGCAAATATCATAAAATGATATATCATATTTTGACTTATTAAAAAAAGTTGTTTATAATATTATCATCACATAAGGAGGGAATCATGAATAATATACCTCAATACGTTAAAATAAAAAACTATATAAAGGAAAATATAAAGCAGGGAAAAATAAAAGCAGGAGGAAAGATTCCTTCAGAAAAAGATTTAGGTGATATATTTAATGTAAGCAGAATTACTGCTACTACTGCCATAAGAGATTTAGTAAACGAAGGATTAGTATATAGGATCCAGGGCAAAGGGACCTTTGTTACAGAAAAAAACTTTGAAGATATAAGAAAGCATAGATTTTATGGGTTTGAAAACGATAGTTCTCTTACAAAAGGACAACATAAAACTTTGAGTAAAAGTAAAATAAAAGCTAATGAAGAACTTTGTGAAAAAATGGATATATCAAATGGTGAAGAAGTTTTTGAAATTGTAAGGACAAAAATAATAAATGGAAAAGTAAATGCATTAGAATATGTTTATCTTCCTGTAAAATACTATTTATCTTTAGATATCGAAAAAAGTGAAATAAATCTTATCCATGATATGGTAGAAGAATATTGTTTTTTAAAGCAGAAAAGAGCTAAAATATATATAGACCCTATTATATCGGGGAAAAGAGAAGAAGAATTAATGAAAATCCAAATGAATAGTCCAGTATTACTCTGGGAAAAAATCACTTTTTCAGAAGAGGAGAAAATTATAGAATATTCAAAGAATATTATTAATAGTGATTTATATAAGTTTTATATCGATTTAGATTTAAATTAAAAAAGTCTATCCTATTAGAAGGATAGACTTTTTTTATAGATTGTTTATATACTATACCCTTTTTCAAAAGCTTGAATGTTTAAGTTGACAAATTTTTCCGGTACAGTTTCTTTTATTACATTTTTCCAATTTATATTTTCTAGACCTAAATACTTAACTAAAGAGCCTAAAAGAATAATATTCATGACTCTTGAATTTCCTAGTTCTTTAGCCATTTCAAAGGCGTTGTAAGATTTGAAGTTTTTAACATTATCTTTATATTCTTCCACAAGGTTTTCAGGATATTTTGACAAATCCAATGTAACTGTGAAAGGTTGTATTTGATGTTCGTTCAATATTAAAATACCATCTTCTTTAAGATACTCTAACCATCTTAATGCCTCGGATCTTTCAAAAGATACTATGATATCCGCAGCACCTTTTTCTACCAAAGGAGAATAAACTGCATCACCATATCTTATCTGAGTAGTTACACTTCCGCCTCTTTGAGACATACCGTGTATTTCAGCCATTTTAACATC
>Ga0102931_1001024_pt1 | contig 13809 bp, 4 predicted proteins | sample SalPonR1_C_D1_MG_FD_79282 | JGI IMG/M metagenome (GOLD analysis project Ga0102931, IMG submission 79282) | Salt pond soil microbial communities from South San Francisco under conditions of wetland restoration - Salt Pond MetaG R1_C_D1_MG | ecosystem: Environmental > Aquatic > Marine > Intertidal... | reverse complement strand
CGCGGCCGGCAGCTTCGATGTCGTCATCGAAGCCGACGACGGCCGCGGTGCGACCGCACGGCAGGGCTTCGTGGTCAAGGTCGAGGACGCGAGCTTCAATCGCCCGCCGGTGTTCATCTCCTCACCGCCGACCCAGCGACCGGTCGGGGCGGCGTACAGCTATCAAGCCGCCGCCGACGACCTCGACGGCGACGCACTCAGCTTCAGCCTGCAGGCGGCACCCGCCGGCGTCACGGTGGACGCGGGAACGGGGCTCGTCGAATGGACATCCGCCGCGCCGGGCCAGCACAGCCTGGTGCTGGTCGCCGACGACGGTCGCGGTGGGCAGGCCACGCAGGCTTGGACCTTGTTCGTCGGTGAGCCGGCGACCATCGTCCCGGGGCCGGCGTTTGCCAGCGTGCCGCAGACCTTTGCCGCGATCGGCGTGCAGTACCGCTACACCTGGCGCGTGACCACCTTTGACGGTTCGACAGCCACCGTCAGCCTGCTGCAGGCGCCGCCCGGCATGGTGCTGGACCCGGTCGGGCGGACGCTGACCTGGGTGCCCAGCGGTGCCGACCTCGGTGTGCAGGTCATCGAACTACGGGCGGTCGATGCCGACGGTCAGGTCGCGCTGCAGCGCTTCGACCTCGAGGTGGTGCCCGAGCTGCCGAACCAGCCGCCGTACATGATCAGCACCCCGTCATCATCGGCCCGGATCGGATCGCCGTACACCTATATGGCCGAGGCCGTCGATCCCGAGTTCGAGCCGCTGACCTGGTCGCTGACGACATCGCCTTCCGGCATGACCGTCGATCCGGCCACCGGCCGGGTCGACTGGACGCCGGGCGGTTCGCAGTCCGGCGACGCGGACGTCGTCGTTCAGGCCGCTGATCCCGATGGCAGCATCGCCAGCCAGGCCTTCATCGTCCGCGTCCGGGCGGCCAATTCGGATCCGGTGATCACCACCGTGCCGCCGGCCTCGGTGACTTTCGGTGCGTTCTACAGCGTGCGGATGCTGGCCACCGACGCCGATGGCGATCCGCCGACCTGGCGCCTGCTCGATGGTCCGCCCGGCATGACGCTGCACGCGAGTCTCGGATGGCTGCACTGGACGACCACCAGCGCCGTGCCGGGCAGCTATCCGGTCTCGCTGGCGGTCACCGACGGCTGGGGCGGCCGCGACGAGCTGAATTTCACGATCGACCTTCTGGCCGACATCGTCCCGCCCGAGGTGGGGATCCGCATGCTGCGCGATCCAGCCTGCCGTGCCGAGCCGGTCAGCGTCTGCGTCGATGCCTCCGACGACGTCGGCCTGTCCAGCGTCACGCTGAGCATCGCAGGCCAGCCTCGCGCGCTGGATTCCTCGCGCTGCCACCTGTGGACGCCGGCCGATGCCGGCCAGTTCGCGGCCGTGGCCCTGGCCACCGATCCCAGCGGTCAGATCACGCAGGCGAACGAAACGCTGACGGTTGCCGACTGCAACGACGAGCAGGCCCCGGTCGTCACATTGATTGCGCCGCTGTCCGGCGTGGCCTTCGACCAGCCCGAGCCGATCGTCGTCACCATTGAAGACAATACTCCTGCCGTTTTGACCTGGGACGTCACGCTTCGCGTGCCAGGCAGCGAGCAGTCACGGCTTCTGGCCAGCGGCGCCGGCCCGGTCGATGCGGCCGAAGTGGCGGTCTTCGACCCCACCACGCTGCAGGCCGGCGACTACGAAATCGAGGTGCTCGCCAGCGACGGCGCGCAGACGGGTGGAATCCGGTTCACCATGGCATCGGGCACCGGCAACAAACCGGGCCGCGTGGCGTTCACGTCGGCTGACCTGACCTGGCAGCTGGGTGCGTTGCCTCTGACCATCGGGCGGTCCTACGACAGCCTGGATGCCGGTTCCCTGGGCCGCAATGCCGGTGACTTCAGCCCGGGCTGGCGGCTGGCGCTTTCGGCCAGCGTGGAAGATACGGCCTCGGATCTACCGCCTGGCTCGTTCATCCTTGCCGGCGAACCATTCACGACCCAGACCCGGGTCACGGTGGTCAAGCCCAACGGCGAGCGGGTCGGCTTCCGCTTCGACCCGCAGCTCAAGTCGTTTCCAGCCGTGTCGCAATATCAGGTCAACTACGAGCCCGACTCCGGGGTGACCGACACGTTGCGCGCGATCGGCTGGCCCGACACGGTATTCAATCTGGGTGCGGGCTTTGCCGATTTCATTGTTCCCTATAACCCAACGGTCTACGAGCTGGAAACCGAAGAAGGCGTGGTCTACGTGATCAGCGAAATCGACGGGCTGCTCGAAGTCCGCGATACGCAGGGCGGTGTGCTGACCTATAGCGACGATGGATGGGAGAGTTCCTGGGGTGCTCGGGTCGATTACCTGCGCGACAGCGAGGGACGCATCACCGACATCGTGCTGATCGGTGACGATGGTTCGAGCGAAATCGATCGCCTCGTCTACGGCTATGACGGCGCCGGCAACCTGGTCAGCGTCACTGACCTGGCCGGCGGCGTCAGCACGTTCGAGTACGACGATCCTGATCTGCCGCATCACCTCACGGCCATGTTCGACCCGCTCGGCCGGCCGATCGCCCGAATGGTCTTCGATGACCAGGGCCGGCAGATCGCACATTGCCCGGGCGACGCCGATCCGGTCACGCTGGACGGCTGCAGCCAGTTCCAGTTCGTGGCGGACGGCACTTCGGAGACGGTGTTGGACCCCAGGGGTCTGCAGAGCCAGTTCTTCTACGACGATCGAGGGCGACTGATCCTGCAACGAGACGAAGTCGAGACAGGTGTCTTCTTCGAGGAAAGCTGGGTCTACGACGAGCAGGGGCGGCTGACCGAAAAGATCGATCGTGACGGCGGCATCACGCTACAGGAGTGGGACGAGGCGGACAACCGCACCGTCCTCGTCGAACCGGATGGTCGACGCTGGACCTGGACATGGGGTGAATGCAACGGCGACGACGAGTGGCTGAGCCGCTGTGATGCGCTCGGCAATTGTCATGAGCAGGAGCTGGACGCGGCTTGCCGCATTACTCGGCGCAGCGATCCTCTCGGCGGCGAGACGGTCGTCGAGTTCGATGCGGTGGGCCAGCCGACGGCGCGCATCGATCCCGTGGGCGAGACCCATGGCGTGGATCTGAACAACAGCGGCCAGTTGGTCGGCTTTTCCGACCCGCTGGGCGGCGAGGTGGTCAGCGAGTTCGGTGAATTGGGCGAGCTGCTGGCCGAGACACGCCGAGACGGCATCCGTCGCGAGTTCACCTACGGCGAGGGCCTTCGCCTCGAGAGCGAAACCTGGATCGGGCCTGGCGTCGGCACCTCGGGGTATGCCTGGAGCAGTGATGCTACGGGGCTGATGACGTCCCTGACCTGGCCCGACGCCTCGGTGTCCATCACGCGTTGGCCTAGCGGCCTGGTCCGGCGAATGACGCATAGCTCGCCGACAGCGCCGGACTGGTGGATCGAGTACACCTACGACGGCAGCGACAATGTAATCCGCCTAGAGGACTCGTTCGGCGGTGTCACCGAGTACGACTACAACGGGCTCAATCAGGTGACCGAGATGCGCCAGTCGGGCACCGGCGTGCTGCCCAAGCGCATCGTCTTCGACAACAGTGGTACCGGCCAGCCTGTCAGCCTGCAGCGCTACGCGAGCCTCGACGACAGCGCGCCGGGACCGAGTACCGAGATGGACTATACCTGTCTGTCCTGCCCGGACACGTTGTCTCGAATTACCCACCGGCGTCCAGACGGCGGGCTGATCGAGGAGATCGTGCTGCAGCGCGACGCAACGCGCCAGTTGGTCGGGCGCACGGACGCCGACGGCGCCCACGCCTTCGTCTTCGACGGGCGGGGCTGGCTGATTGCCGCTGACTACCCGCCGGCCTTCCCCGCCGGAGACCAGAGTTTCATATGGGACGGTGCCGGCAACTGGCTCGCCCGCAGCGGCACCTTCGGTGGTGCGACGACGGCCACTCTGAGCTACCAGACCGGTCAGGGCGGGCACCGCCTGCTGTCCGATGGGATCAATGCCTATCAGTACGATGATCGTGGCTCGGTGATCGAGCGCAGCGGACCCGGCGGTCGCGTCGAGATCCAGCGCGACGGTCGCGGCAACCCGGTCAGCATCACCGAGTACGACGGCGCGAACCAGATCGTCTCCACGGCCAGCTATGTCTACAGCTCGAACCAGCAGCGGGTGCGCGCCGAGCGCGATGGCATCATTCGCCACTACATCTTCGATGGCCCGAACCCGATCATCGCTCTTGACGATGCGGGGCAGGTGGTCTGGCGTATGCTGCATCCGCGCAGCGTCGATCGGCCGCTGGCGATGGAGGTCGGCGGCGAGCTGCGCTGGTTGCTTTCCGACCACCTGGGCAGCGTGCGCCGACACGTCGACAACGCAGGCCAGGTCCTCGCCGCTTTCGCCTATGACGCCTTCGGTCGCCAGGTCTCGGGACCGGCGCCTACGATCGACGATCCGGTCCGCTACTCCGGTCGCGATTTCGATCTGCCCGGCAAGCTCGGCTTCTATCGTCTGCGCCTCTACGATCCGGCAATCGGCCGCTTTCTGAGCGACGACCCCGTCGAGCCCTGGCACTATCGATACGCGGAGAACAACCCGATGAACAACGTCGATCCGAGCGGCGCCGTGTCGCTGGTCGAGTACGCCATCCTCGTGTGCAAGATCGCTGGCAAGTTCGCCGATGCCCAGGGACCCTCCAAACTTGTCGAATCCGCCTGGACCGGTGACGTCACGGATTTCAAGGTCGCCATCGCCGATTTCTGGATCGGCGAAGCCGTCGGCCTGCCCTGCGGATTGTCCCTGCCCAGCGTCGGCGGTTCGGGTGGACCGAACGGCCCGGGCATCGGCCCGATGGTGGGCGCGGCGTCGGGAGGATGATGATGAGAGTTGTTGCCTTGCATTTTGATCGGGTTCCTCGGTTCGACGCGCCGGTCATTCGAGGGTCGTCGCCGTCGCGTTGCCAGCCGGCTCGCCGCACCGCTTCTCCTGGCTCGATTTTTCGTTCCGGCCTGACTGGAGGTGAACTGTGAAACTGGACTCGTGTTTCATTCGATCGCATGCCGCAGTCGCGGCCCTCCTGATCGGCTTCGTTCTGGCCATGCCGATACACGCCGCTGACCTTGCGATCGTCGACCAACCCCTACCCAACGGCGATTTCAGCCAGGGACTGGCCGAATGGACGGTCGAGGTCTCCCCTGACCCCTCCGCGCCCCCAGGCACGGTCCAGGTCATCAGTGGCGCGGCGCGCATCGTCAAGGGTGCGGCGTTCCATGCCGGGTTGTCGCAGAGCTTCACCGCTCCCGACGGCCTGGTCGCGCTCCGGCTTCGGATCGCCGAGCTGCCGCAGTTCCAGTCCGACGGCGGCTTCATTCCCGAGGCCTTCGACGTGCATCTGACCGGTAGCAATGGCTTGAGCCGCGCGGCCAGCTTCCGCGCCGGCGCTTCGGCCACCGCAAATTCGACCGCGGTTCCGGCTGGCTTCAACCTTGGCCCTGGCGTCACGCTGAACGGCGCCACGCTACGCATTCCGTTGCTCGGCGTTGCTGCCGGCGAGGCGCTGACGCTGAGCGCGGCGCTGGTCGGGGCCTCGGCCGATACGCTCACCACCGTGGCGATCGACGACGTGGTGCTGGAAGTCGAGGTCAAGCAACCGCCGCCGGACCCGCCCGGCCCGCTGAACCCCGATTCCTGCGAACTGTTCCGTGGTGGCTTCGAAGCGCGTCGCGGCGTCGGCACCATTCCGCGCTGCGCGCTGGGCCAGATCGGCGACACCGGCATCCAGACCTGCGTCGGCGGCGCTTCGGGCGACTGCCCGGTGGCGGGGCTCCCGGGCCAGGATGCCGAATACGGGCGGGATGCCGAAGCGCGGCTAGGGCTGCTCGAGAAGCTGGACGCCGGGCCCGCCGGTTTCGACTTGATCAAGATCGACCTGGACGGCAGGTTGTTGTCCGCTTCGGCGGCCGAATGGGCTTGCGTAGTCGATAACCACAGCGGACTGATGTGGGAAGTGCACGTCGACGACCCGTTCGACCCGCGTCACCATGAGCACACCTATAGCTGGTTCCAGAGCGACAGCCAGAGCAATGGCGGCGATGCCGGTGTCATGGATGGTGGGGTCTGTTCCGGCAGTGCCTGTGACACAGAGAGCAAGGCACAGGCGATCAACGCGTTCGTGCTGTGCGGTTCGGGGAACTGGCGCATGCCGACTCGGGCCGAGCTTTCCACCCTGGTGCATGCCGGCACCCGCGATCCGGCGATTGCGATCGAGTACTTCCCGTGGACCGACGGCGCTTACTGGAGTCGCACGCCGATGGCGGCTCAACCTGCCTCGGCCTGGCAGGTGGCGTTCAGCGACGGTAGCTGGGGCGTGGACCTGAAATCGACCGGGCTGAAGGTCCGGCTGGTGCGAGAGATACCCTGATATGAAAAACGAGACTACGCCAACAAGCAACTACGCGGCAACTGGTAGAGCCTGTGCGCGGTTCCGGAGCCATGGAAGCGCGATGCTGCTGATGCTGGCTTCGACGATATTGGTGATGATGCCGCTGGAGTCGACCCACGCACAGTGCGCGATGGGCAATGAAAACCCCTGGGTCGTGCCGACCACACCGGCCAGTGCGTTCGAGGCGCTCGCCGACGGTACTCTTCGGCATCGACCGACGCGTAGAGTCTGGCAGCGCTGCGCGCTGGGTCAGAGCTGGGACGGCGCGAGCTGCAGCGGCGCACCGGACCTGCTGAGCTGGTCCGCCGCCCTGGCGGCCGCCGACGTCCACCAACAGGCCGACTTCGATGACTGGCGGTTGCCGAACCGGAACGAACTGGCTTCGATAGTCGAGGCGCGCTGCTTCGCGCCGGCACTCAACGGCGTTGCATTCCCGGCCGCCCCGGCCGGCACCTACTGGACCGGCTCGCCTGTCATCGACGCGGTCGATCAGGCCTGGTTCGTGGACTTCGTCGACGGCCGAGTCGAGCCATCGGCAACTACCACCCAGCATGCGGTTCGCCTGGTTCGCGGCGGACCCTGGTAGCCCGGCGCTTTGGACCGAAGATGGGGCGAGGGTGCTGGGAACGCTGCCCTGATTGCCGCACCAGTGATGGCCAAAATATCTCGTCTCGCGGCGAATGCGTGTACGCTTGAGCCTGGCTGCGCGCAGGGTCAGAGCGCGATTCGCGCCGCCAGGCAGCTCTGGTCCATCGAAGAATTCAAGCAGGGTGATTGATTGAGGAGACGCACAAGGTGAATTCAAGCGATCGTTTTCGCCGCCTGGAGGCGCTGTTTCACGAACTGGAGAGCCTGCCCGATACGGAGCGCGACCGGCGTCTTGCGGCGCTTGCAGTCGACGACGCCGACCTGCACGCCGAACTGGTAAAAATGCTCGAGCCAACGCCAAGCCTGGTGCGTGACGAGGAGCACCTTGATCGCGTTGCCAGTGACGGCGGCCTGGCAGCCAGCCTGGCCCACGATGGCGATCCGGCCGAGATCGGTCCGTACCGTTTGACGCGCAAGCTCGGCCAGGGTGGCATGGGTCGGGTGTACCTGGCCGAGCAGTCCGAACCGGTGCAGCGCCAGGTGGCGCTGAAGCTGACCCGCAGAGGCTTCGACAGCGCCGAGGCCAAGGCACGATTCAGAGCCGAGCGCCAGGCGCTGGCGGTGCTGGAGCATCCGCACATTGCGCGCGTGTTCGATGCCGGAAGCACCGCAGACGGCCGGCCATGGTTTGCGATGGAGTACATCGAGGGCGTGGCGATCACGCAGTGGGCGGCCGAGCGCGGTCTGGGCCTGATCGAGAGAATCCGCCTGCTGCTGCCCGTTTGCGACGCGATACAGCATGCCCATCGCAAAGGCCTGATTCATCGCGACCTGAAACCCTCGAACATCCTGGTGGTCGATGACGGCGGGCGCGGCTTTCCGAAGGTGATTGATTTCGGCATTGCGCGCGCGGTGGACCTGAGCCTGGACGAGCGCTCGCAGGTGACACAGCTGGGCGAGCTGGTCGGAACGCCGGAATACATGAGCCCGGAGCAGGCAGCGCTGGGCTCAATCGACATCGACACACGCTCGGATGTGTACTCGCTGGGCCTGGTGCTGTACGAACTGCTGGTCGGCCAGCTGCCGATGACGGGCAAGGCGTTGCGCGCGCTGGGCTTCGAGGCGATGTGCCGGGAGATTCGCGAAGGCGAGACGCCGAAGCCGAGCCGCTACCGCGGCGAGACGCCGACCGATGCGAGCACCGGGCGCTGGCGGGCTCGATTGAAGGGTGATCTGGACTCTGTGCTGCTCAAGGCGCTGGCCAAGGACCGCGAGCGCCGCTACGGCAGCGTCGCCGAGCTGGCCGACGACCTGAAGCGCTACCTCGACGATCAGCCGGTGCAGGCCCAGCCGCCGTCTCTTTCTTATCGGGCGAGCAAGTTTGTTCGGCGCAACCGGTGGCCGGTGGCGGCAGCCGCGGTCGTCAGTCTCGCAATTCTTTCCGGCGCCGTTATCGCGGGCTACGGCCTGGTCCAGGCGCGTGCCGCGCAGGCGGAATCCGAACGCCAGCAATCGACCGCTGAAGCGGCGCTTGGGTTTATGGTCGGTCTGTTTTCCGCCTCGGATCCGCGCGAACAGCCGGGTTCGAATCCAAGCGCGCGCGAGCTGCTCGAGCGCGGGCGCGCAAAAATTGACGAGCTCGACGGTGCGCCGGCGGTGCGGGCGCGGCTGCTTGAATCGCTGGGTGAAGTCTACTGGTCGCTGGGCGAGTTGAACGAAGCGCGTGAGTTGTTGCTTCGCGGTATCGAAGAGCATCGCCTGGCCGGGCTGGCCATTCCCCGTCGCCTCGCGCAGATGCTGGGCAGGCTGGGCGCCGTTCACCGAGATATTGGTGAACTCGACGAGGCCGAGCAATATACCCGGGAGGCGCTGGAGGCGCTTGAGTCCGCCGGGCTTGGAGAGAGTCTGGAAGCGGGTTCCAATCTGAACCAGTTGGCGATCATCCTGTCGCGCACGGAGCGTTTCGATGAAGCCATCAATGCATATCGTCGCGCGGTGGAAATCAGCCAGGGACTGGTGGATGAAGGCGTGGGCGACAGTCTTATCACTCGGCAGAGGTTGAACGTGCTGCGCGCCAACATGGGCGCGCTGCAGTATCGCCGCGGTCACTATGCCGAAGCGGCTGAGGCGTTCGAGACGGTTCTGACTGCCGTGCGGCAGGAACTGCCGCCGACGCACCCTTACCTGGGAAGCCTGCACCACAACCTGGCGAACGCCTACGAACACATGGGACGACGCACGGCCTCAAGGGCACACGCCGAACAAGCGGTCGAGATCGATCGCGCGGGATCCGGCGATACGCATTTGAACGTCGCCGACAGTCTGCTCAAGTTCGGCCAGGCGCTGATGCTGTCGGGTGAATTCGACGCATCCGAGGCGGCGCTGATCGAGTCGCGCGAAATCATCGTGCAGAATCTGGGCGAAGATCACGTCCGGCTCAGGTTGCGCGACGCCCAGTTAGGCATGCTGTGGGTACGCAGGGGTATGCCGGAGCGCGCCTTGCCACTTTTCCAAACCCTGGTGGAGGTCGTCGAGGGCGGCGAGGGCACCTCGGTTCGCACGCAGGCCACCTATCACCGGAATCTGGCCGTCGCCTACCGGGCCACCGGCAATCGGGCATCCGCCGATCAAGTCATACGCGAGGGACTCGCACTGATCGGCGATGACCCGCTTGCGCGTGGCGAACGGGCCAAGGCACGATTGTTGCTTGCGCTGCTGGCGGCCGATCGGGGGGCGCTGGACGAGGCGGAGCGCTGGCTGAACGAGTCCATTCACGATGACGATGATTGTTCACCGAATCGCCAGTGCCGCGCACTCGACAATCCGACCACCACACCGTTCCGGGCGGCCGTCCTGGCGAAAATGGGCCGGGCTGATCAAGCGTTTGGCGCCCTGGAAATGGCTATAGATCATCCAGGCTGGTACATGGGCATGCTTGACGATCCGGATCTGGACCCGTTGCGCCGGGATGATCGATGGCGAGCCATCGAAGAGAGGTTCACAAATCGCGTCGAGTCGGACAGTCTCGCCACGCCCTGATACGGTCGCACTCTCCCCTTGTCCCGATCGTTCCTGGCTGACCGCCGCGGGACCGTGGGACGGTTCCGCGGCACCGGGCCCGGCTCAGGGCTGGATTTCGAAGCCGTCGACGAAGATGTCGTCGGGTAAAGCCTCGAACTCGAAGCGTGGCTCCATCGGCCCGGGCGTCTCATTGCCAGTGGTGGGGATCTGCAATGAATAGCCGATCGCCTGAACCCCGCCGACCACGTCGAGCGAGAGAATGTTCTCGTTCATACCGCTGGCGAGTGTCGGCACCGCGGTTTGCCACAGCCCATCGGTCGGATCCCGGCTGGTCTCCAGCAATTCGGCGCCATCGCTCCAGTAAAGAACGATCTCGCCGCTGTCGAGCAGCCGGCCGTGGGCCAGTGCCATGCCGACGCCGTCGTCGCGCGCCGGGTCGGGCGTCGTGAACGCCGGAACCGGTGTGCCCAGAAGATCACCGTGGAGTTGCTCGGAAGCGTCGCCCGAGCGCCAGACCAGCAGCGGCTGTCCGGCGCCGTCGAAGGCGGAAAGCATCGAGTCGTCGGCTTCGAGATCGTTGGTCAGCAAGGTTGCGGCGGGATCCCAGACACTGCCTTCTCGGGTCAGCACGGCAACTTCGCGGTCGTCGCCGGTGCCGAGCTGTCCGTCGGTGTCGAAGCTCAGGCCGATCAGCATTCGTGCCTCGTTCCAGACCGCCGGCGTCCAGCCGAAGTTGTCGATCAGCGCGGCCAGCGCAGTATCGATTGCGCCGAAGCTCGCGGTCGTCGCGTCCCAGCGCGCGTGCCGGATCGCCGCCGGCTGAGCCGTGCTGCCGTTCAGTGCGCTCGCGTCGGCTTCCTGCCAGAACAAGTAAAGTTCGCCGTCGGCGGCCGGATCCCGGGCGCGCACCAGCCGCGGCCCGAAGTCCAGCCGGCTGTTGGCTGTCAGCGTGTCCGAGTTCAGAATGCCGCCGGTGGCGGCGTCCACCCGCATCCATGCCAGTTCGACCGTGTCGGCGAACGCCGGTAGATCGCCTGCTGTGGCCGGGATCGCCGCTTCGCTGCGCTGGTAGACGATGAGAATCCGGCCGGGCCCGTCGAAGGCTACCGCGGGTGCGGCGTCGGACTCGATATCGTTGGTCAGCTGGCGAATCGGACCCCAGGCGCCGTCGATGTAGGCGCGTAGAAACAGGTCCGCCGAAGGGCGGCCCTGGCCGGCCGGTGTTTCGCTCCAGACGGCAACGCCGACCGGGCCGGTGGGTCCGCTGCCAGCAGCCATCGCCAGTTCGCCGTCGGTCGGCACCCAGGCGTTGACCAGGCCACGCGGCGCAGCGTGCGGCGCGCGGCCGCAGGCATCGCCGAACGGCCACTCTTCGGTCGCCTGCCGGGAAGAGCCCATGAAGGTGACCTGCGCGCCGGCGTCGAGCTGGCCGCCTAGTTGCTGTAATTGGAAATCGGGTACCACGCCGATTTCGATGCAGCCGGTCGCGCCGCCCCAGACCGAGGCATTGGCGACCGAGGCGATCGGCGGCGGCAGCGAGATGCCTGCGCTGATCTGGCCGGAAAGGCTGCCGCCGACGCTCCCGCCGTCCCAGCGAATCTCGGCCGGCGTGCTGCTGTAGGTCGGCGTGCCGCTGAGCGTCGCCTGGGCTTCGGCCTTGATCCCGACGCTGCCCATCACGTTGCACAGGAAGCCGCTGAGCGCGCAGGCGCCTGCCTGAATGCCGGGTACCAGCGTGAATGGCCCGATCGTGGTCTTCCACTTCGGCCCCGGGACCTCGACTGTCGCTGAACCGCTGGTGCTGAGCTCATCGCACGACAACGTGGTCTCGTTGGGTCCGTCCAGATTCAGTTCGAAGGATTTATCGGCAAACTTGAAATCGGCCGAGGCGGTGAGATCGCCCGAGCCCGGGCTGCCGTTGGAAAATGCCGTGGCGTTGAACTCGGCGCTGGCGCCACCCGAAATGCCCCACAGCCCGGTAAACAATGAAATCGTGTTCAGCGTGCGCGTGGTGTTCAGCGAAACCGGCCAGTTCAGCATGCCGTCGTAACGCACGCCGCTGCTGCCCGTCCAGGCACTCGACGATTCGGCCCAGCCCGGCACGTCGAGCTTGGGCACGCTGGCCTGGAACGGCTGCGATTCCTCGCTGCCGCGGCGGGCGATGATCTGGATCATGTCGGCACTGTCGCCGGCATCGAAGCTCCAGGTCACCTGGTCGGCGCCGGCCACGGTTTCGGTAGTGCCGCCGTAGCTGAACTCGACCTCGCCCGGCGCCTGGCCGCGCCAGTCGATCTCGACCATCACGTCGGTCATTACCTGCACACCGCGCAGATAGACCTCGGGCTCCTGCAGCTCGGCGGAAGTCACCGCCGGGGTTTGCGGCTCGGGGGTGTAGCTCACCGAGTCAGTCACGGTGACGCTGTCCTGGACGAAATATTCGTTGTATAGAAGGTTGCCGCCCTGGCTCGATCCCGGGCCATCCAGCGATGGGTTGAGCACATGCTCAGGCGGCGGGGTCGGGCCGTAAATCAGTTCACTGTTGAGCTTCAGGCGATGGGCGATGTCGTCGACCCAGCTGCGCGCGCCGGTGGACGTCTGGGTCGGGCTCCAGGTCGCGTTGATCGGATCGTAACTGCCGCTCAATTGAACCTGCTCGGTATCGCCCGAGATGTCGAAACCCGACACCGAGTCGTCGTAGGTCAGCCAGAAGCAGTCCTGGCCCCAGGCGAAGTTGCCGTCGATGTCGATGGTGGCGGTGTGGACGTTGTATTCGACATCGAGTTGGCCGGCGCCGGTCACGTTGCCGGTGATGTCGTAGGTCCGCTCGATCGTCACGTTCCAGGTCATGTCATAAGGCGCATCCTGGCACAGCACCGGATCGACCACGGCCTCGCTCTTGTTTATCGTTCCGCTGATCCGTTCACGGCCCTGGCCGGTCACGGTGCCGTCGCAGTCGATCTCGATGTAGTTTTGATCAGGGCCGCCGAGCTTGTTGACATTCAGCGTGCCGCTGATCGGGTTGTAATCGCCGGGGACGAAACAGTCGTCCTCGAATTCGCAAAACCGCTCGCTGCCGCTGAAGCTGTAGCTGCCGTCGACCTGGTCGAGGTGCCAGCGCCCGGCGGCAATCTGGTTGTCGATGCCGCATTCCGGCGGCGGCGTGCTTGGGCAGCTCTGTGCCGTCAGAGGGTGCGCAACAAGACCGAGCGCGAGCAGAGCAGCTGCACGGCAAAGGTGAGACAAGGCGGAGTTCATGAACCGACGTCCTCTCGATGGTATCTAGCTATCCATACGTAACCGGCCTACCAGAACCCCGCAACGCCGCCCGCCGCCTTTCGCTGATGCAGGGTTTGTTGTCTTCGCATGGGCAGGATTTCCGGACCCAAACGGTGCCGCCGGCGAGCCTTTTCCAGGATTCAACTTCGCCGGCAACGGGCATCAGCCCTCGAAATCATCAAAGAACAAGGCTTCCCTGAGTACCTGCGCTTGCGCCAGGGACTGCGCCTGGGCGCCACCCGAGGCGCAGTTGATCTGCAGCGCGGTGGTTTCTTCGATCCGGATGATCCGGTTGCCGTTTACCGGAACGCTTGTCGCGCGCCCGGCGTCGTCGGAGATACGGCAGGCGCTGGCGCTCTCGGTTGCCCAGCTCACGCGCACCAGGCCCGGTTGCGCCATCGGGAGGTTGCTGCCGCCCCTTTGCTGCGCGCCGGTGATTTCGAACGACATCACCCGCAACGGTTCGGCGCTT
>Ga0102931_1001022_pt1 | contig 13816 bp, 5 predicted proteins | sample SalPonR1_C_D1_MG_FD_79282 | JGI IMG/M metagenome (GOLD analysis project Ga0102931, IMG submission 79282) | Salt pond soil microbial communities from South San Francisco under conditions of wetland restoration - Salt Pond MetaG R1_C_D1_MG | ecosystem: Environmental > Aquatic > Marine > Intertidal... | reverse complement strand
GCTTCTGACCACGGGGAACAAGTCCGAGGTCGCGGTCGGCTACGCCACGCTCTACGGCGACATGAACGGGGGCTGGAACCCGCTCAAGGACCTCTACAAGACCGCCGTCTTCGAGACCTGCCGCTGGCGCAACGGCGCGCACCGCGACTGGATGAAGGGTCCGCCGGGCGAGGTGATCCCGATCCGGGTGATCGAGAAGGCGCCCTCGGCCGAGCTGCGCGAGGACCAGAAGGACGAGGACAGCCTGCCGCCCTACGCGGCGCTCGACGAGATCCTGGAGCACCTGATCGAGCACGACGCCTCGGTCGCGGACGTGGCGGCGCTGGGGCACGACCCGGCCGTGGTGCGGCGGATCGAGCGGCTGCTGCACGTCGCGGAATACAAGCGCCACCAGTCGGCGCCGGGGCCGAAGCTGGGTTCGCGCGCGTTCTGGCTGGATCGGCGCTATCCCATCGCCAACGGCTGGGCCGACCGTGCCTGATCGGGCGAGGGCGCCCCGCGTCCCGGGGGGCGGGGCGTGACCGCGCCGGGCGGCCCGCCCTCCGAGCGGCGCTTCGAGTTTCGCGCTCATGCGATGAAGCTGCGCCTGCTGTCCTGGCTGGTGGGCGGGCTCGCGGCGCTGCTGATCTGGTACGCGGCCACCGCCGCGCCGTCGCCGGCCGCGGTCCTGCCGGTGGTGGTGCTGCTGCTGGCCGGGGCGGTGACGGCGGGGCGCCTCGCCTCCGATCCGCGCCCGGTGCTGGCGGTGGACGCCGAGGGGCTGGAGGACCGGTTGCACGGGCGCATCCCCTGGCGCGACGTGGCCTGGTACCGGGCGCAGGGCGGTATCACGCCGGGTTTCGGATGGGCCCTGAAGAAAGGCGTGCAACCGCCCCGGAACCGGAACATCTATCGCGTGCAGGCGGTGCTGAACGCGCTGTCGGGCCTGCCGCCGCGGAGCTACCGGCGCAAGCTGCTGCTGGCGACGCCGCAGGAGATGGCGGAGGCCTGCCGCGCGCATCGCCCGGAGCTCGAGCGGTGAGCGAAGACCCGCCGCCAAGTCACGGATGCGGAACGCCATGATCGTGACGCGCTTCGCCCCCTCGCCGACCGGACGGCTGCATCTGGGCAATCTGCGCGCCGCCCTCTTCAACTGGGCGCTCGCGCGGCGCGCGGGCGGGCGTTTTCTGCTCCGGATGGACGACACCGATCCGGAGCGATCGCGGCCGGAATTCGCCGAGGCGATCCGCGAGGATCTGCGCTGGCTGGGGCTGACCTGGGACGCCGAGATCCGGCAGTCGGAGCGCCTGCCGCTCCATCAGGCCGCGGCCGAGCGGCTGAAGGCGTCGGGGCGGCTCTATCCCTGCTGGGAGACGCCGGACGAGCTGGCGCTGCGGCGCAGGGCGCAGGCGGCGGCGGGGCGTCCGCCGGTCTACGACCGCGCGGCGTTGCGCTTGAGCGAGGCGGAGAAGGCGGCGCTGGCGGCCGAGCGGGCGCCGCACTGGCGCTTCCGGCTGGAGCATCGGCGGGTCGAGTGGGACGACGGGGTCCTCGGGCCGAGCGGGATCGAGGCAGGGTCGCTCTCCGATCCGGTGCTGATCCGGGAGGACGGGCTGATCCTCTACACGCTCGCGAGCGTGGTCGACGACGCCGAGTGCGGGATCACCGACGTGGTGCGGGGGGCCGACCACGTCGCCAACACCGCGGTGCAGATCCAGCTCTTCGCGGCGCTGGGGGCGGCGGCGCCGCGCTTCGCGCATCACGCGCTGCTGACCGATCCCGCGGGCGAGCCGTTCTCCAAGCGCGCCGAGGCGCTGTCGCTGGCGGCGCTGCGCGAGGCGGAGATCGAGCCGCTGGCGCTGCTGTCGCTGCTGGCGCGGCTGGGCTCGGCCGATCCGGTGGAGCCGCGGGCTTCGCTGGAGGAGATCGCGGCGGGGTTCGATCCGTCGCGTTTCGGCGGGGCGCCGACGCGGCTGGACCCGGCGGAGCTGCCGGCGTTCTCGGCGCGCACGTTGCGCGGGCTGCCCTTCGCGGCGGTGCGGGATCGCGTGGCGGCGCTGGGACTCGACCCGGACGAGGCGGAAGCGGCTTGGGGACTGCTGGCGCCGAACCTGGATCGCCTTTCCGACTTGCGGGTGTGGTCGAGGATCCTGCGCGAAGGCCCTGATCCGCAAGCGTCCGAGGCGCTTTCGGACGAGGATCGCGCCTATCTGGCCGAGGCCGTGCGGCTGCTGCCCGAGCGGCCGTGGGACGAGACCAGCTGGGCGAGGTGGACCGAGGCCTGCAAGGCGGCGACCGGGCGCAAGGGCGCGGCGCTGTATCGCCCGCTTCGGGTGCTGCTGACGGGGCGGCGGTCGGGGCCGGAGATGGCGGCGCTGATGCCGCGGCTGAGGGGCCCCGCGCCGCATGCGCCGGAGCGTCGGGGCCCGCGCGGTTGACGCATCCGGTCCGACATGGTGACTGAAGACGAGGCAGGCCGGGCAGGGAGGCGCCGCGGATGAGCCCCGTCGACAGCCCGGACGCCGCGAAACCCTTGACGCCGGAGCGGCCCGGGCGCCGCCGCGGGCCGACCTGGCGCGACGCGCGGCGCCTCGTCTCGGCGCGGCTGCTGCTGGCGCTGGCGATCGCGGCGGCGGTGTCGTTCGTGGCGGTGGCCGGGTTCCGCGACACCCAGGCGCTGCGCTCGCTCGAGGCGGGGCCGAACGACCGGCTGCGGGTCATCCTGTCTCCCCGCTCGGAGACGCAGGACCCGCGCATCACGATCCTGACCGTCACCGAGGACACGCTGGCGCTGTTCCCCTACCGCTCGCCGGTGGACCGGGACTACCTCGCGCGGCTGATCGACCTGCTGGGCGAGGCGGGGGTGCGGGGCATCGCCCTCGACATCCTGATCGACCAGGCCACCGAGCCGGAGAAGGACGCGGCGCTGATCGCCGCGATGCGGCGCTTCGACGGGCCGTTGATCCTGGCCTGGGCCGACGCGCGGGCGGGGCTTCGCCCGCAGCAGGAGGCGTTCCTCGAGGCGTTCACCGAGGCGAGCGGCGCGACGCCGGGCTTCGCGACGGTGCGCTACGACGACGACGGCGTGGTGCGGCGCTTCGAGAGTTCGCTGGAGGGGACCGAGGTGCGCTCGCTCCCCGCGTCGATGCTGGAGGCGACGGGGCTGCCGACGACGCCCGAGGAGGGGCTGATCGACTGGCGGCGCGAGACCGAGGACGGGGCGACCGCGTTCCAGCTGCTGCCGAGCCACACGCTGCTCAACCCCGCGCTGCCGGCGGCGATGTTCAAGGCCTGGTTCGGCGGGCGCTACGTGATGATCGGCGCGGACCTCGAGCAGACCGACCGGCACCAGACTTCGCTGGCGGTGGATCCGACGATCTCCAACCGCACCTCCGCCGGCGTGCTGCTGCACGCGCACGTGCTGAGCCAGATGCTGGACGGGCGGGTGGTGGAGAACTGGTCGGTGGAGCGCTGGGAGGGGGTCGCGATCGTGACGGGGCTGGCGGCGCTCGGCGTCCTCATCGGCCTCTCGAACCTCTCGTTCCTCTTGAAGCTGGTGGGGCTGGCGCTGGGGGGGGCGGCGTATGTCGGCGTCGCGGTGGCGCTGGCGGCGGACGGCGGACCGTATCCGCCGGTGGCGCCGGCGCTGCTGGCCTTCGGCGTCACCTTCGGGCTCGGCGGCGCGGCGGAGGCGTTCCTGTCGAGCCGCGAGAAGCGGTTCATCCGCGAGGCGTTCTCGCATTACCTCGAGCCGGCGATGGTGGACCGGCTGGCGCGGGACCGGTCCTCCCTCAAGCTCGGCGGCGAGCGTCGTGAGATCAGCTTCATCTTCACCGACGTCGCCGGCTTCACGGACATGTCGGAGCGGCTCGAGCCCGAGGTGCTTTCGGAGCTGCTGAACGAGTATTTCGACGGCATCGCCGACATCATCGCACGTCACGACGGGGCCATCGACAAGTTCATCGGGGACGCGGTGGTGGCGCTGTTCGGCGCGCTGACCGACGAGCCCGAGCATGCGCTGAACGCGCTGCGTTGCGCCGCCGACATGGACGCCTTCGCCGAGGCCTTCCGCGCGGAGAAGGCGCATCTCGGCCTCGGGGTGACGCGGATCGGGGTTCATACCGGCTCCGCCTCGGTCGGCAATTTCGGCGGGCGCAGGCGCTTCGACTACACCGCCATGGGCGACGCCATGAACACCGCCGCGCGGCTCGAGAGCGTCAACAAGCGACTCGGCACGCGGGTCACGGTCTCGGGCGCGACGCGGGAGGCGGCGCTGCGCGACGCGCGGCCCGAGAAGCCCGCGCCGCCGCTGCGGCCCGTGGGCCGGGTGCATCTGAAGGGCAAGGCCGAGCCGGTCGAGGTCTGGAACCTCGACCGCGAGACGCCGGAGGCGCAGCGCGACGCCTACGAGCGGGCCTTCGCGAGGCTTCGGATGGCGCCCGAGTCGGCGCCGAAGGCGTTCGCGGCCCTCGCGGCGGACGGCACGCCCGACCCCTTGGTTGCGCTGCACCACTCCCGATTGCAGCAAGGCGAGCGCGACGACACCATAACGTGACGTGACGGGCGATTCCCGGGGATCAACTCAAAGGAAACTGTCCATCATGATCGGATTCGACTAACCTGTGCCCAACAGCACATCGACGTCGGACCGGGTCGACTACTCAAGGCGAACGAACCGTGTGACACCCCCTCACCGCGTACCCGCCCTGACACGGCCAGCCCGCAACGGAGGCACCGACATGAAGCGCGTCCCGACAGCCATCGCCGCCGCGGCATTCGCGATCTGGGCGGCGCCCGCCATCGCATCGGATCTCGTGGTCCTCGAGAGCAACGTGGGCGCGCTGACGCCCGGCTCCGTGGTGCCCGCGGACCGGCAGGTCCAACTCGGCGGCGAGGCCCGCCTCGTGATGATCGCGGCCGACGGCACCACCCGTTCGGTCACCGGCCCCTACAGCGGCCCGCTCGGCCGCGCCGGCACGGACGCGCCCGGCGTGCTGGAGCGTCTGACCACGCAGCGCGAGGACTCGAACCACGTGGTCGGCGCGATCCGGGCCCCGTCCTGGGACCAGTGACGTCGACCGGACACGAACGCGAGATCCCGGCGGCTCGCTCCGACGTTTGACCACCGGACGGGGCGAGTGCTACCGTTTGTTTCGGAAACAGGAACGAAGGGGCCGGGGGTTGGCGAGGGTCCGGGACGTCGCGCGCGTGGCCGTCATCACGGTGTGCACGTCCGTCGCGCTCGGCGGCGCCGCCGGGGCGCAGCCCGTTCCGGGGATCCCGCCGGCGGGCGACGCCGTGCGCGAAGCGCGTGAGCGTGCCGCGACCCGGCCGGACGCGCTCGGCCCGGCGCCGCAGATCCGCTTCACCTCCCAGACGCCGCCCGCCAACGCCGACGAGCTGACCTTCGTGCTGCGGGGCCTCGCGATCGAAGGAGACAGCGTCTACGGCGATGCGGGCCTTCGCGAGACCTACGGGGGTCTTGTGGGCGAGGAGATCAGCCTCGCGACGCTGTTCGACGTCGCCGCGCGCCTGCAGGCGCGGTATCGCGACGACGGCTACCTCTTCACCCGGGTGCTGGTGCCGGCGCAGCGCATCGAGGACGGCGTCGCGCGGCTCGAGGTCGTCGAGGCCGTGCTGGAGACCGTGGAGATCGAGGAGCCGGCGCAGCCGCTCGGACCGGTGCGGGAGCTGGCGGAGCGCTACGTCGCGCCGCTGCGGGGGATGCGCAATCCGCGGCTGGCCGAGATCGAGCGGGTCCTGCTGCTGCTGGGCGACATCCCCGGCATCTCCCGCGCGGCCGCGGTGCCGAAGCTGGGCGACGAGGGGCGGGGCGCGGTCGACCTCTTCATCAACGTGGAGCGGGACGTCTTCGACGTGACGGCCTTCGCCGACAACCGCCAGTCGCCGATCATCGGCGACGGGCTGGTCGGCCTCGTCGTCGGCTTCAACTCGTGGTCGCCGAGGGGCGACAGTTCGGCGCTGTCGCTGTTCAACTCGGTCGGCTTCGACGAGTGGGGGCCCGAGAGCTTCCGCGAGCGCAACACGCTGCAGGCCGATCACGTGACCTTCATCGGCGACGACGGCGCGAGCCTGGCGCTGCGCGCGCTGGTCTCGCAGAGCGAGCCGGGCGACGTGGTGGCCGATTTCGACATCACCGGCGAGCAGGTCGAGTGGGAGGCGACGCTGCGCTGGCCGGCGCTGCGCACGCGCCCGCTCAGCCTCGCGCTCTACGGCGGTTTCGCCTGGTTCGACGTGCGCTCGGTCACGCCGGCGGCGTCGACGGGCTCGACGCCGTCCGGCGTGCCGCGGCCGACGCGCGACCTCGTGGTCGACGATCGGCTGAGGGTGATCTACGCCGGCGTCGAGGGGCTGCAGCGCGACGCCTGGGGCTTCACGGAGGGGCTGCTGGAGCTGCGCAGCGGCCTCGACGTGATGAACGCGTCCCCCGACTCGAGCGACGAGCTCTCGCGCCAGGACGGCTCGGCGAGCTTCTTCGCGATCCGTGGGGAGGTGGAGCGGACGCTGTCGCTGCCGGCCGGCTTCTCGCTCTGGGGCAAGGCCTGGGGGCAGTGGGCGGACCAGCCGCTGCTGTCGACCGAGGAGTTCTCGATCGGCGGGCCCGAGCTCGGCCGCGCGTTCCATCCCTCGGAGGCGAGCGGCGACCTCGGCGCGGGCGTGGCGGCGGAACTGCGCGTGGGCGACACGGCGAACATCCGGGACCTGCGCGTGCCATTCGAGGTCTACGGCTTCGCCGACCTCGCCGAGGTGCGCAATCTGCGTGGCGGCGCGCCGGTGCATTACGCGCTGGTCTCGGGCGGCATGGGGGTGCGGGCGCAGCTGTTCGGGAACACGGCGCTGAACTTCGAGGCGGCGAAGCCGCTGAACAAGCCCCTGCTCTACGATCAGCGCAGCGACTGGCGCTTCCTGTTCAGCGCGACGAGGGAGTTCTGATGGCGCGGCGGCGGCGTTTCGGGCGGCTGGCGGGCGGCGCCGCGACGGCGCTGGCGCTGGCCGCGCTTTCGGGCGCGCCGGCGCCGGCGGAGCCGCGCGGCGGCGTCGTGGCCGCCGGCGCGGCGACCATCGAGACCCGGGGCGGGACCACGACGATCCGCCAGGGCGGCCGGCGCGTGGTCATCGACTGGGAGAGCTTCGACATCGAGGCCGACGAGGCGGTGCGCTTCGTGCAGCCCTCGCGCGACGCGGTGGCGCTGAACAGGGTGCTGGACGGGTTGCCGACGCATATCCGCGGGCGGCTGCTGGCGAACGGCAACGTCTGGCTGGTGAACCGCTCGGGCGTCTATTTCCACGCGGGCTCGGTGGTGGACGTCGGCGGGCTGATCGCGACGACGGCGGACATCGCGAACGACCGGTTCATGGCCGGCGGGGGACGCTTCGACAAGCCGGGCGATCCCGACGCGAAGATCGTCAACGAGGGGCGCATCACCTTCGCGGAGGCGGGCCTCGCGGGCTTGGTCGCGCCGCATGTCGAGAACCGCGGCGTGATCGAGGGCAAGCTCGGGCGCATCGTGATGGCGGGGCGGGAGGGCTTCTCGGTCGAGGTCTCGGGCGACGGGCTGTTCGAGATCGACGTGGAGGACGCGGCGCCGGGCCTCTCGAGCCGGGTCGAGAACCTCGGGCGTCTGGCGGCGGAGGGCGGGACCGTGATCCTGACCGCCTCGGCCGTGCGGGACGCGGTGGCGGCGGCGGTGCATGCCGGGGGCGTGATCGAGGCGACGCGGGCGCGGCGGGCCGACGACGGAACGATCGTGCTCGACGCCGGGGACGGTCGCCTGGAGATCGCGGGCGAGGTCTCGGCCCGCGGGACCGGCGGGGCGACCGGCGGGCGGATCGACGCCACGGGCCGGGCGGTGGAGGTCGGCGCGAAGGCGCGGATCGACGCGTCCGGCGAGGCGGGCGGGGGGCGCGTGCGCCTCGGCGGAGACGCGGGCGGGCCCGGGGATCTCGTGCCGGCCGAGACGGTCGCGGTGGCGGCGGGGGCCCGCGTGGCGGCGGACGGGCTCGACGCCGGGTCGGGCGGCGAGGTGCTGGTGTGGTCGGAGCGGGCGACGGAGGTGGCCGGCACGCTTTCGGTCCGCGGCGGACCGGCGGGGGGCGACGGCGGCTTCGCCGAGATCTCCTCGGCCGGCGGCGTCGGCTTCTCGGGACAGGTGGCGCTCGACGCGCCCTTCGGTCGTCCGGGCGCGGTGCTGTTCGATCCCTTCGACCTGGTGATCTCGGCCGCTTCCGGCGGCGCGGTCGGGGGCGACGTGGCGGCGGGCGACCCGCCGGGCACCCTCACGATTCTCGCCGCCTCGCTGGAGACGATCGGCGGCGCGGTGACGCTCGAGGCGACGAACGACGTGATCGTCGAGGCGGGCGTCTCGGTGGTGAACGCCGATCCCGTCGCTTCGCTGACGCTGCGGGCGGGGGAGGACGTGATCGTCGCCGGAGGGCTCGACTTCGGGGGCGACCTGAGGCTTGTCGCGGACGCGATCGCCTCGGACGGCGTCGGGGCGATCCGGGTCACGGGCGAGGCCCGCCTGGTCTCGGGCGGGATCCTCGACCTCTCCGCGCCGCAGGGCGTCGACGGCGGAGCCATGGGCGCGGGGGCGACGCTGACGCTGGGATCGCGCGGCGATCTGACCCTGCCGAAGACGACGCTGGCCGGGGCCCTCGACGTACGGGTCATCGACGCCGGGTCGTTGACGCTCGGCGGCGACGTCGCCGCGGCCTCGGCGAGCCTTGCGGCGCGGCGCGGGATCTTCGGAACCGGCGGGATCGCCACGGCGGGTGATCTGACGCTCGACGCCTCGAAGGTCGATCCGATCGCCACCCAGACCACCTTCGCGAACGTGACGCCCACCGGGGCGCTCTCGGTCGGGGGGCGGCTCTCGGTCGTGGGCGACACGGTCGCGCTGCGGGCGACGGGCGACCTGCGGCTCGAAGACGGGTTCGGGCGCACCGCGTTCGAGATCGCGGCCGGAGGCGCGCTGACGGCGGCGCGGATCGCCTCCGGCGCCGCGTTCGGCTCTGTCGGGTCCGGTCGCATGCTGCTGACGGCGGGCGGCGACCTCGCCGCGTCCGACCTCAGGGCCGGCACGCTGACCGTGGGCGGCCCGGGTTCGACCTGGACGGCCGCGACGTCGCTGCCCGGCGACGTGCGGCTCGACGACGCGGTCGTCGGCGGGACCCTGCGGCTCCGGAGCGGCGGCTCGGCGACGCTGCGGGACATCTCGGCCGGCGCCGGTCTCCTCGAGGTCGGCGGCGACGCGCTGATGCGGCGCGCCATCCATGACGGCACGCTGAGCCTCACGGCCGGGGGCGACGCGACGCTGGACGGCCTGCGCACCGTCGGGCTTGCGGCGACCGCGTCGTCGCTGTCGCTCGCGCAGGTCGAGGCGGGCGAGGTTCGGGCGACGGCCCTCGCGGGCTCCGTGCTCGTCGCGCCGGAGGTGGCGTCGACGGACCTCGCGGGCGGCTTCACGGTCGTCGCGGCCCCGCCGGAACTGCCGCGGACCTTCGCCGGCGACGCGCCGCTGCTGCCGCCTTCGACCTCGAGCGCCGCGATCGCCGCGCTGCTGGATGTGACGGGCGACGCCGTGTTCGCCGCCGCCGGGGACGTGACGCTGCGGCCCGGAGCGGTGGGGGGCGCGGAGAAGACGATCCGCCTTCCGCGCCTCGAGGCGCGGGCGGGCGGCTCGGTCTCGGCAGAGGTCGCGGGCGACATCGCGCTCGGCGCCGTCGACGCGGCGGGCGTCGATCTGACGACGCGAGGTGCGATCACCCAGACCGGGCTTCTGAGCGCAAGCGGCGCCGCGCGGCTGGCGGGGGCGAAATCGGTCACGCTCGGTCCGATCACGGCGGGCGCGCTCTCGGTCGAGAGCGACGGGGCGATCGGGCAGACGGCGGCGCTGTCGGTGGCCGGCGCGACGCAGGTCTCGACCCTCGACGTGGTGACGCTGACCCGAGACAACGCGTTCGGCGGGCCGGTCGCGCTCTCGGCCGGCTCGGCGGAGATCGCGGCGACGGGGCCGCTGCATCTCGACGACGTGCAGATCTTCGGCGCCCTCTCCGCGGTCTCCGGCCCCGGCGCGACGATCACGACGCTCGACGGCGCGACCCTCGAGGCCGCGCTGCGGCTGGAGCGGGCGCGGATCGGCGGCGACGCGCTGCTGGCGGCGCCGGGGGGCGTCGCGCTATCGAACGTCGAGGCGGGCTCGGTCACGGTCGGCGGGATCGGCTCGGTCGCCGGGGCGCCGACGGCGACGCCGGGGGACGTGGCGGTGCACCGCGCCGTGCTCGACGCGCTGACGATCGCGGCCGACGGCGCGGCGGGCGGCGCGGCGGGCGGCATCGGTGGCGTGCGGATGTCGGACGCGGTGCTGGCGGGCGATCTGAGCGTCGCCGGCGCCCCGCGGGTGGCGCTGTCGGGCGTCACGCTGGGGCGTGATGCGGCGTTCGACCCGGGTGCGGCGCCCGACGGGCTGTCGCTGGAGCGGGTGGCGACGCGCGGCGACCTCGCGCTCGACGTCGCGGGCGACGTGTCGCTGGCGCTGGTCGACGTGCGGGCGGGCCTCTCCTCGCCGGGCGGGCTTTCGATCCGCACGCTTGGCGACGTGCTGAAGCTGCCCGACGCGGGGACGGATTTCGCCGCGGACGGGCGCTTCACGCTCGATCTCGGGGCGGCCGGAACGCGGGAGGTCGCGGCGGCCGGACCGAGCGGGGACCTGCTGGGCGTGGCCGGGGCGACGGCGATCGCGGCGGGCGGCGCGATCCTGTTGCCGGCGGCGGAGGACGGCGCCGGCGGACGGCGTCTGCGGCTTGCCGGACCGCTGAGCTTCGATGCCGCGCGCGACGCCGTGCTCTCCGGCGCGGGGCCGCTCACGATCTCCGCGGGCGCGGCGGGGGGCGACGCGGCCATCGGCTCGGCCGGGGCCGGCGCGGAACTGACCCAGACCGGCGCGCTGCGCGTCGGCGGGGCGCTGACGCTCGCGGTGGAGGGCGACGCCGCGCTCGGTCGGACGGACAACGCCTTCGCCACGGTCTCGGGGGAGGTGGCGGGGAGGCTGACGTTGGCCGACGTCGACGGCTTCGCGCTGAGCGACGCGCGGCTCGGCGGGCTCAGGATCGACGGGCAGGGCGGGGCGACGCCGCTTCGCGACGTCGCGGCGACGGGCGACGTCTCGGTCTCGGCGGACTCGGTCTCGGCCGAACGGGTGGCCGCGGGCCGGACCTTGACGCTGATCTCGGGCGGCGGGCTTGCGGTTTCGGACCTCGTCGCGGGCGGCGCGGCGACGCTGCGGGCGGCCGGCGACCTCTCGGCCACGCGCTTCGATCTCGGGGCCCTGGCGGCCGAGGCGACGGGCGCCTTGACGCTGTCCGGCGGCGCGGCGGGCGGTTCATCGACGCTCGATGCGGGTGCGGCGGCGGCGCTCTCGGGCGTCCGGTTCGCGGACGCGGCCGTCTCGGCGACCGAGGTGACGCTGACGGGGCTCTCGGCGGCTTCGCTGGGGGCGACGGCGACCACGGGCGACGTGACGCTGGCGGGCGTCGAGGTCGCCGGGGCGCTGACGGCGCGCGCCGCGGGCTCGGTGCAGGGGGCGGCGGCGCCGGCCGAGCTCGCGGCCGTCACGGTCGTCGGGCCGCGGGCGGCGCGCGTCGGTGTGGAGACCGGGCCGCGCCTCGGCGATCCCGCCGGAAGGCTGACGGCGGATCTGCCGGACGAGGCCGCGCGGATCCTGGCCGCGGAGACGCTGGCGCATGTGGCGGCCGCGGGCGGCGCCGCGCGGATCGAGGCCGGCGGCGCGGTGGCGCTGGGGACCGAGCCCGGTGGCGCGCGGGTCTCGCGTTTCGGCGGGCCGCTGTCGCTGGAGTCCGGTGCGGACGCGACGGTGCATGCGGCGGAGGCGGTGACGCTCCGCGGGACTGCGATCGGCGGGGACTTCGCTTTGCGGAGCGACGCGGACGGCGCGGATCCGGGCGGTGCGGCCGGCATCGGGCAGGTCGGCGACGTCTCGGTGCTCGGGCGCGCCGTGTTCGAGACCGGGGCGCCGGGCGCGCCCGAGGCGGACCGGGCGGACGTGACGCTGGACCGGCCGGGCAACGGCTTTTCGGACGTGACGGTCACGGCGCGGGATCTGACGTTGCGCGACGCGGACGGCTTCAGCCTGCTCGACGCCTCGCTGACGCGGGTGTTGAGCGTCGGGGCCGGAACGGCGCAGGCAGGCGACGTGACGCTGCGGGACGTCGACGGCGTGGACGCCTCGATCGCGGTGGCGGGAACGCTGCGGGCGACGGCGACGCGGCTGACCGGGCGGTCCGGCCTCGTGGCCGGCGCCGGGGCGAGCCTGACCGACCTCGAACTCGGCGAGGCGACGCTGGAGGCGGGCGGAGCCGCGACGTCGACGCGCATCGCGGCGACCGCGCTGAGGGCGGAGGCGGCGTCGCTCGACGTCCGCGACGCAGCGGTCGGGGCCTTGACGCTGAAGGCCGGCGACGACGCGACGGTGATGCGGCTTAGGGGCGACGCGGCCGACATGGCGGCGCGTGACGCGACGCTGACGGACGTCGCTGTCGACGCGCTCGAGGTCGATGCGCGGCGGGACCTCGCCGCGGAGCGCCTCGACGGCGTCTCGGCGGCGCTGACGGCGGGCCGGGACATGACGCTCGACGATCTGCGCGTCACGAGGACGACGGCGTCGGCCGATGGGTCGCTGACGCTCTCGGACCTCTCCGGCGTCGCGTTGGAGGCCGTGGCGGGCGGACCCGCCAGACTCTCGCGTCTCGCCGCGACAGGCGCGGTCGCGGTCGCGGCGGGGGGCGCGGCCACGCTGACGGATCTCGTGGCGGGCGGCCTCGACGCCCGTTCGGGCGAGGCGTTGTCTCTGACGCGGGTTTCGTCCGGGACCGCGACGCTGGCCGCGGAGACGGAGGCGACGCTGGAGGACGTGACGAGCGGGCCGACGGCACTCGCCGTCGCCGCCGGCGGCGCCTCGCTGACGCGGGTCGGCGCCGGCGACCTGACGGCGACGGTGGCGGGCGACCTGGCGGCGCTGGACCTCGCGGCCCGGTCGATGACGGCCGAGGTCGGCGGCGCCCTGCGCGGCGAGCGGGTGACGACGACCGGCGGCGCGTCTCTCGCCGCCGGCGGCACGGTGCGAGCCGTGGACCTCGTCGCGGGCGGTCCGCTCTCGCTCTCGGCCGGTGCGCGGCTGACGGCGCTGCGGATGGTGGCCGACGGGGACGCCGCGCTCGCCTCGGGCGACCGCGCGACCCTGCGGAGCGCGGAGGTGGGCGGGACGCTCGAGGCGACGGCCGATCTCGACGGCTCGGCCGGCGGAGAGGCGCTGGTGCTGCGCGGCGTGCGGGCCGGCGCCTTGACCGCCGAGACCGGCGGAACGCAGGACCTGGACGCCGTGGCCGTGGGCGCGGCGACGTCGCTGCTGGCCCGCGACGGCGCGATCCGGCTCGGCACCCTCGAGACGGGCGGGACGCTGAAGGCGGTCGCGCTCTCGGGGGCGATCTCCACCCGGCCGGGCTCGGCGCGGGCCCCGGGGCTCGTCGCGGCCGGGTCGGCTGCGCCGGTCGGCCCGGGGGCGCCGGCGCACGCGGCTCGGCCCGCCGGGCCTACCGGCGCCGCCGTCGCGGCGGTCGCGACCGCCGCGCCCGATCGGGTGGTGGCCGATCGCGTCTTCGGCGGCCTGCTGGTGGTCGGCGGCGACGCCTGGCTCGACGCCTCCGGCGCGGTGCTGCTGCCGCACGACTCCCTCGGCGGTCTGGACAACGACTTCCGCGGCGCCGTGACGGTGAGCCGCGCGGCGCGGCTGGCGCTGGC
>Ga0102931_1001008_pt1 | contig 13879 bp, 12 predicted proteins | sample SalPonR1_C_D1_MG_FD_79282 | JGI IMG/M metagenome (GOLD analysis project Ga0102931, IMG submission 79282) | Salt pond soil microbial communities from South San Francisco under conditions of wetland restoration - Salt Pond MetaG R1_C_D1_MG | ecosystem: Environmental > Aquatic > Marine > Intertidal... | reverse complement strand
TATCATTAATTCTCAAAAATCTCAATCCCTTATAAAAAGGCAGCAACCCCTACAAAATCACTACAAAGAAAAGCCGGGAGATGCAAAAATCACTGATCGGGCAATAACTACTGGTGGTGAACTTGGTGATCCGTGGCACGGGGGCATCAAACCGGGCAGTGTTGATCACGGTGTGGAATGGAAATTTGGCGTACATCGTGCGGTAGGTGGCTATCATGATGCCCCCAATCCCGGCGACATTTTGTGTGCTGCGCTGGCAGCCTGCCTGGAATCGACGATCCGGCTAATTGCCGACCGTATGGATATCACCCTGGAAAAGCTGGAAGTGGAAGCAACCGGCAATGTTGATGTTCGGGGCACACTGGTAGTTGATCGGGATGTACCCGTTGGATTTCAATCCATGCAGTGCAAGGTAGATATTCAGGCGTCAGATGCAACAAGCAAACAAGAATTGCAAAAGCTACTGGCTTATGCCGAGTATAGTTGTGTCAATTTACAAACTCTCAGAAAAGGTGTAGATATAGAAACAACCATTAATCTCTAAATCAAACTGAAAATCATACATCATCACCCTTTTTTGCTTTGATATATAAAGCATCATTTATTATCTGGTTTCCTGTGGAGTGAGAAGCTGCCAAGAAATCCACCAGTTGGAAAAACCATAGATGATTTCAAGTGTATTTTATATGCTCCACAAATCATAGCTAATATGGAAGAGCTGCTGGAAGGAACAAAAGAAATCGACGATTTTGACTAGACTTGTATGACAGCATCTAAAGACCTGCCGGTGAGTGAACTATTTGAACGTTTCCACGATGAACAACAGGGACTGGCTTTCATACAGAAAAATGGAAGAATCCTCGTCCTTGTAACCCTGACTGATGCTATTGAAACGATTATGTGAAATGCATAAGATCCATTAGATCTGCTCGAATCTCGGTAAGAATGTTAGCAGATTTAAAAAAAATATCATCGTAACTCATTTCATATCATACTTTTACACCATAATTGTTGTTTTTTCAAATTTTCTTAACTACATAGGTAGTAGTAATCTTCACTCAAAATACTACGCCCATGTCTGATCTACTCGTTTCTCTGAATTGGTTTTCAATAGTTGTTGCAACCGTGGTTTATTTTATTTTAGGTGCCCTTTGGTACAGCCCGGTTCTATTCGGGAATATCTGGATGAAGCTCCGGAATTTAGACCCTGAAACAATGGAGCAGCCCAACCCAATCATATATCTATACTCCTTTATCTTGCAGTTTATTGGTGTCGCTTCACTCGCCCTATTCATATCGGCACTTGGAGTAAACTCTGCCGGAACTGGTGCTTTCATTGGATTCGGAGCCGGAGCTGGTTTTGTTTTTTCACTTGCGGGAGCAACCGGAATTTTTACCGAAGTCCCCATGAAACTTCATTTTTTGGATAATGGCTATCACGTGGTTGGATTGATTTTAGCCGGACTCATTTTGGGTTTGTGATAATTTGAGATAGACAAAACACAAACGGTAACATTGAAAAGTTTACCCGGCTGGCGATTGGGGTTTTCGCCTGCCGGATAAAACGTTTTAAAAACAAAAATTCGTCCGCCGAAAAAGACAATCGACGGACGAAAACGTTTCACTTCTTAATCCGCCCATGCTTCGGCATCACTGTACACTTCAACGAATTCAAGTCGATTTCCATCCTTGCTGACAGTCGCTTCATATTCAATCATCTCATTGTCGTCTTCCCGTTTAATCAACTGTTTTGCGAGCTGATTGACGATTTCAGTTTGAATGAGTCGCTTCAGCGGCCTTGCTCCGTACACGGGATCGTATCCTCGGGTTGCCAGCCAGTCTTTGGCTTTATCTGATATTGAGAGTGAGACCTTATTCCGTCCCAGCATTTTCTCAACCCTTCTCAACTGGATATCCACAATTTGACGGATATGGCTTTGATCCAACGGATGGAACACAACTACATCATCAATCCGGTTCAGAAATTCAGGGCGGATTGTTTTTCGAAGTTGTTCAAGCAATTTAGCCTGCAAGTCTCGATATGTATCCTCATCCATCTCTCCTCCACTTTTCTCAATCTCTTCGGAGATCAGGTGAGAACCGATATTACTGGTCATGATGATGATAGTATTTGTAAAATCAACCGTTACACCCTTGTTATCTGTTAAACGGCCATCATCCAACACCTGGAGCAGAATATTGAACGCATCCGGGTGTGCTTTTTCTATCTCATCCAACAGCACCACAGAGTATGGTTTTCTTCGCACAGCCTCAGTCAACTGCCCCCCTTCATCATATCCTACATAGCCCGGAGGAGCCCCGATTAAGCGACTTACGCTGTGTTTCTCCATGTACTCACTCATATCGATTCGAATCATGGCATCTTCATCATTAAAGAGGAAATCGGCCAGCGATCGAGCCAATTCAGTTTTACCCACACCTGTTGATCCCAGGAACATGAATGAGCCAATCGGTCGATTTTCATCCTGCAAACCCGCTCTGGATCGTCTTACAGCATCAGATACAGCCTCAATGGCCTGGTCTTGACCAATGACTCTCTTGTGAAGTACTTCCTCAAGCATCAGCAGTTTTTTCCGTTCGCTGGAAAGCATTTTTGTAACCGGAATTCCGGTCCAGCGTGAGACAATATCTGCTATCTCTTCAGCCTCCACTTGCTCCTTCAAGAGGGAGCGATTTTCCTGGACATCATCCAACTCGGCTTTTGTAGTCTCAAGGTCCTTTTCGAGTTGAGCAATTGTACCATATCGCAATTCAGCCACTTTTTCATAGAGACCTTCCCGTTCGGCTTTATCAGCTTCCATTCTGGCTGTTTCAATAGCTTGCTTCAGTTCACGGGTTTTTTGGATAAGGTTTTTCTCGAGATCCCATTGTGCTCTCATGGAGCTACGTTTTTCCTCAAGATCTGCCAGCTCTTTTTCATTTGATTTTAGTTTGGCTTCATCCTTCTCACGTTTGAGTGCTTCCCGTTCAATTTCAAGCTGACGAATTTGTCGTTCAATGCTATCTAACTCTTCAGGCATGGAGTCGATCTGCAACCGAAGTCGTGAAGCCGCTTCATCAATCAAGTCAATCGCCTTATCAGGTAAGAATCGATCTGCAATGTATCTGTGAGAAAGTTCAGCAGCCGCAACAATTGCAGCATCTGTAATTCGAACTCCGTGATGGACTTCATACCGCTCCTGCAATCCTCGTAAGATGGAAACGGTGTCTTCCACCGAAGGCTCACCAACATATACAGTTTGAAGTCGTCGTTCAAGAGCTTTGTCTTTTTCAATATATTTTCTGTACTCGGTAAGCGTAGTTGCACCAATGGCATGTAATTCTCCCCTCGCCAGTGATGGCTTTAAGATATTGGCAGCATCCATCGAGCCCTCGGTTGCGCCGGCACCAACAAGAGTGTGGATCTCATCAATGAAAAGAATCAATTCACCGTCGGAATCGATGACTTCCCGAACAACAGCTTTGAGTCGCTCCTCAAATTCTCCCCTGAATTTGGTTCCGGCAACCAATGCGCCCATGTCCAGTGCAACGACCTGTTTGGTTTTCAATCCCTCAGGAACATCACCCCGAACAATTCTCAGAGCCAATCCTTCGGCGATAGCAGTTTTACCTACGCCAGGCTCACCAATCAAAACAGGATTGTTCTTGGTTCGGCGAGAAAGAATCTGCATGATCCGCCGAATTTCCTGGTCACGACCGATAACCGGATCGAGCTTATTCTTCTCGGCCAGTTCATTCAGGTTCCGGGCATATTTTTCAAGTGCCTGGTATCGGCTTTCGGCGTTCGGATCATCTACGGTTTGTGATCCGCGTATGTCTTTCAACACCTTTAAAATTTGTTTTTTCTGAACCCCCATCTCCTTCAGAACAGATGAAGTTTCGGATGAGACTTGTAAAATTCCCAGCAAAATATGCTCAGAACTTATGTACTCATCTCCTAAATCATCCGCCTCACTCTGGGCTTTATCGAACACCTCTTTGGTTTTATTCGATAGATATTGGCCGGAAACAGATGCACCCTTAACAACCGGAAATTTCTTGATGATCCGGTCAAGCCTGTCATGCAAACCAGGAATATTTACACCAATTTTCTTAAGAATGTTGATTGTTACATTCTCCGAATCGGTAGTTAAAGCGCGCAAAACGTGTGCTGGTTCAACCGCCTGGTGATTTTCATTTTGAGCAAGCTCAATACCGGACTGAACAGCCTCCTGGGCTTTAATCGTAAATTTGTTGAAGTTCATAACTCACCTATATTTGTGTCCTTTTTATATAAGGCTGTTGCTAAAACCGTACCTTCCGACAAAGACCTGTCGGATTTGCAGATTCATGACGATCAGAACAGAATGGTAATAAGAATGCAGACGGAGTTGGCAGATATCTGACATATTGTTGAACCTTACCGGGCAATGGACAGTTCTCATAATCAACCTTTTTTGTATAGTAATAAATATATCCTCATCTAAATCTAAGATGCTCATAACCCAATTAACTTATTTATAGAATGCTTTGAAATACTGGACATATTTCGACTTCGCTCCGCTGCGCTCAATAGGACGTCAGTTTGAGCGCCCCAAAGGGTTCCCTTCGGGACAATGAGGAGGTACGACGAATGAAGTCGAAAACAAATAGTTGGTTCTGCAAAGCCCTCTTATAAACCTACCAAAAATACTTTAACACGGAGAATTAAACTCAAAACTAAACTAATTAAAGTAGCCCTGTAAGTAAAAAGATTACATTGTTAATCGGGATATTCTCATCGAAATAAAAGGTGCTAGAATACGGAGTTGATTAACTTGCTTTATAGTTAAAGAACATTCTACAGTTAAACAAAATTGAGGCGGGGCTATGAAATCTTACCTAAAAATTGTAACCGTACCACTTTTTCTTGTTGGAATAGTAATGTTGGTTCTGAGTAGCTGTGAAAATGATGGTTCACCTTTATCACCCGATATAGATGAAACTGATGTGAGAGATGCATATGTATTCTTAGTTGAGTCACATGCAGTAAAACAGGAAGGCTTGTACACTATTATCAAAGCTTTTTCGAATGACTATAAGAGCAAATTTTTAGAAGAAGAAATGACTGATGAACAGTTAATAACAGTTGCTGAAACCTTAGATTCATTTGCTGCATTTGCTGTTGAAAATGAAGATAAACTGAGAGAAACCGAATCAATTTTCACACATTACAATGGTCCCAATAAAGATTTGAAAGGGGCCATGGTGGATTTTTGGGGATGGATGTCCGGGTCTGCCAAAAGAGCCCGCACAAGAGTTTTAACGGTTGCTTCGAATTTAACAAAAGAGGAAAGATCACAACTGTATGATGATTGGTTGAGAGACGAAACCAAACAAGAATTTGAAAATGAAGATGAATTCTGGAATAAATTAGAAAAGGGGGATTTAGACACAAAAGCCAACAGTATTTTCGCTGATTTCAACAATAACTTAGAGTTCATTGAAATGGCTCAAGAAAAAGATCTTGATATACACAAGATTTTTGTAAAAGAAGGAGCTGAAGGCGTTAACAAAGGCGCAACAGTACTTATTGAAGCCGTAAAAGAGGCAACACCACTGGGTGAAGGTATGGGAATGGTAGAAAACGCTGCAGATTTCGTAGATAATGCAGAAAAATCCGTTGATTCTCCTATGGATGGGGATGGAAAACTCGATCAAGTAGAGAATGCATTAAAGGATTACCTGAGTGGATATGTACCTATAGATGAAATCATCGATAACAGTGAGATGGCAAAAGATTTAAGTGAATCTTTAAAGAATCTTTACAACACATCAAAAGGAGCTGAAAATCCAGAAAATTGGCTTAATAAAAATCCAAAATGGGGTGGTGTGAAAATTGTGGATGAAAGTAAAACTGGTAATGAATGTGATATTGTAATAGCCGAAAATACCAGCTCAAATTATGATAATTTAACTAAGGTTATAATTGGTTTAAGTGACTTATTGAGCAATTCAGGAGTTGATATGGTAGTGCCTGAAGGGAATTGGGAATTCAAATCTGTGGATGTTTGGGGAAATTTTGAAAAGCAGATTGCCGACGTAATTGCGGGGACAATGAACGAACTGTCAGTTTTCAGTGACCCCAATGAAAATGGTGGAGATGAAGGAGATGACGGAGATGATGGAGATGACGGAGATGATGAGCAAAGCAAAGATCTTACCGGCAGGTGGGATGGTACCCTCATCATTGAAGAAATAAACTTTGACTCTGAGGATATTGAAGAAGATGAAGATCTTGCGGAGGGTTGTGAAGTAGATGATTTTGATGAAATTGATTTTGATCAATTCATAGGTGTTGAACAACCATTTGTACTTCAATTAGAAATTGTAGAGAATAGCAAGGAATATGAAGCAACGATGATCATATATGACGTAGAAGATGAGCTTACTTCCGGATTCTCTGAAAATTCGAGCATGAAAACAGCTTATAACATTTACAGCGCTAATGATGAGGATGAAGAAGTCCTTTATTTGAACGGTATATTTTCAGATAACAGTTTAACTTTAACAGGCAAAGAAGAGGGATTTTTAATTACTTACGTTGGAGAATTCGAAATAAAAGGAGAGGACAAATATACATTAACAGGTTACTGGTTGATGGGCACTTCAACCAAGCCTGAAATGATGACAGGAAGTTGGTCTTCAGAACGATTACCCCCTGAATTTTGGAAATAAATGAACTATAAAAAGTCCTAAAGGTTGAAATAAATATCTTCCAATCATATTCACTCTATGTATGAAACACTGTTTGAGTTTTCTATTGGTGATGTACCGTATTCAGTAAGCTCATATAAATTTTTTGGAGTGGCTGGTGGACTGTATTTCTTATATATACTTTTGGGAATTCTCAAACACAACGATATTGGCAAGTTTCACCGTTGGTTGATATCTGCTATTATTGGTGTTTCATTTATCGTTGGATCCCGAATTCTTTATGCCACTTTTTTCCTGGACAGAATACTACTCGAACCAACCGTTATTTACGAACTAACGCTTTCCAACTTCAGCCTTTTCGGGGGATTGTACTTGTCAATCTTAACCTTGTGGAGTTTATCAAAATGGTTCAAAATATCTTTTTGGGAAACATCAGATAAACTAATTCCCCATATAGCCGTTACTTTAGCTTTTTTAAGAACAGGATGCTTTTTAAATGGCTGTTGTTTTGGAAAGGAAACCGATATGCCGTGGGGTGTTATTTTTCCGCGCGATAGCTTAGTTCACAGAGTACAAATTACTGAAAATCCACTGAGTTATTTTGCATCGATTCAAGCCATTCACCCTACCCAGATTTACGAAATTATTGTTATAATTCTTTCGATATTTATTGCTTGGTTTGTATTTGAGCAAGTAAAAATAACAGGGCTTAAAACTTCTGTTTTTGTGATTAGTTTTACAGTTGGACGATTTCTCATTTACTATTTTCGAGATTTTCAATCTTCAACAGAGAGTTCACTTGCTCATAATTTGCAGGCACCTATTCTATATGGAGTAACCATATTACTGTTTTCATACTTTATCTATATCAAAGTAAATGATATCAGAGCCATATCATGAGGACTACTTTAAAATGAGTCGAACAAATTTGAATGCATTTACCTTTTTGAGCTGGATAATTTACAGAGGTTGCAGATTCCAAGCTCAGTAAACTCATCACTCTGAACTTATACAGATTATTCAGCCATTTTGATGAGTCGTTAGCTAACTAATGGCAGTGTTTACCTAATTGAAACTGCCTTTTTCTTTTTTCGTTGAAGATTTAGATTCTTCATTTGAAATCCCGTATTGATTACCGATTTAAGGCATTCAGAGAAAGAGTTCCGGCTTATGGAGTACATCTCAATCGCCTCCGAAACAATCTCCCGGTTTTCGAATCGGATTTGCGAATTTGATTCCAACGCCCGAAGTGCCTTCAGAATATCGCATTTGTCGAACTTTACATTCTCTTCGAAAAAGGTGGCTACTTCGCTCAATACAATATTGTTCAAAAAATAGGTATCCGACTCAGATGCCGAGTTAAAAAACAGATCGGCATTCTTGCTCTTCTCGTTACCTTCTACAAGGTATTCAAGTAAAATATTTGTAGTCAATGCTTTCATAATTCCTCCCTTCCAATTGATGATGTCTCAAACTGATACTTTGCGTCAGCATGCAGATTTGGGGTTTCGCCTTTTTTAATAATTGCTTTCAAATCGGCAATTGTCTCTTTCTTGCGGATGGTCACAGAGCCGTCTTCATTGGCTTCCAGCCGTACGGTCTCTCCCTCCTTCAAATTCAAATACGATAAAATTTCTTGGGATAAATCCAAGGTTCCATTCGAAACTTTCTTCTCTTTCGTTCTCATGAGAACCTCCTTTTTTTTGTATGATAAAAATGAAATCCGGTTGATTCACATTCTCATTATAAGGAATCAACCGGATTGGTGTATGGTGGTTTACAGTTTTAAATAAAACTGCTCCATTGATTTGCTAAAGTAGCACCTGGTTCTACAAACTGAGCCAGGTTACTTCTTAAAAGGATTAATCGATTTTAGATGTGAATTGATCAGCCCGAACGATTTCCTGCAAATAGAAAAAGATTCCACTCTCATGCTTATAATCTAATAAAGACAAGAGTGCTTTAGGAGAACCAAAGCGATCTGGGTTTTTATAGTACGCCAGTGTTAGGTACGCCTTATATCTAAGTGAATGGGTTTCTCCCTCTTTTGCAATTCTGGCTATAATCTGATTTACTCTTTCGGAATTGAATTCCGGATATGCAATTTTAAAATTAACTGCATTGTAAAGAGATGATTCAACAACTCCTTTAACATCTGAATTCAGGTTATGTATCAAACCCGTTTCTAGTTTTTTAAAGAGTGCATTATCATTTTCAACTTTTGTAATTGCCGTGGATTCTTCTGCCGCTGAATTGTTAAAAGGCAAGTCATTGGCAACAGCAATGCTGGCAATGAAAAAGAAACTAACTGCGATTACAATTTTTAGAGCTTTCATTTGTATTTAAGTTATTGTGATTTATTTGAGTTTGGTATTGATTCTAAAATCTGAATCAGGAAACCATTATGTGGAATTAGTTGATTTTCGATGTGAACTGAGCAGACTGTACTATTGTCTGTAGATGGAAAAAAATTCCATCGTCATACTTGTAATCCATCAAGGATAATAGGGCTTCAGTAGAACCAAATCGATCTGGATTTTTATAATATGCCAATGTGAGGTATGCTTTATATCTCAGTGAGTGGCTCTCTCCCTCAACGGCAATCCTATTCAGGATCTGTTCTACTCTATCTGAAGAAAATTCAGGATACTCAACTTTGTAGTTGATTGCGTTATACATAGAGGATTCTACAACTCCTGTAACACTGGAGTTCAGATTGTTAATCAATCCTTTTTCCAATTTGTTAAAGAGTGCTTTCTCATTTTCAACGTTTGCAACTGCTGTTGAATCTTCCGCTACTGATTGGTCAGTAGATATGTCGTTGGCAAAAGCAATGCTGGCAACTAATAAGAAACTAACTGCGGTTACAATTTTTAGAACTTTCATTTGTATTTAAGTTATTTGCGATTTTTTGAGTTTGATGTTTTAACAACTCGATTAAAAGGTAGGGGGCTTAAAGCTCATAATTCAAGAGTTTAGCTACGATTTTTTCCATTCAATTTTCTATGATAGTGTCATTATTGCATCTTTTATGATTGGAAGCCCTTTCCATTATTTTGTCTTAATATTGCCTTAACACACTTCTTTTTTGATTAAAATTAAATCTTCATTAGTGTTCGAAAAAAGCCCTTACAATGTCTATTTTTACAAAAAGCGCTTTCGGTTTTTACAATCATATTTCTGACAAAAAAACATATAATTTCTGGTATTTTAAGGCATGAAAAGCGCTTCGAATATGGCCTTTTTGTTACTCTGGCATACGTGGCAGACATTTTTTGCGTGAGTTTTGAGAGTAACGGGTCCAAAATAAGGAAGAATTGAGAGTGAACTTCATAATTTTTAGTTAACATTGCTATGATCAAAAATAAATTCAACGATACGACCTTAGAAATCGAACAGGGAAACATTGTCGATCAGCCCGACTGCAATGCTATCGTTAACGCAGCAAATGCTCAATTACGAACCGGTGGCGGGGTGGCCGGTGCAATTCACAGAATTGGCGACCCAAATCTAACCCGGGAAACCCGTGATCTTGCTCCCATATCTCCCGGTGAAGCAGTTATCTCTTCCGCTCCAAACTTTCCCAACAAATATATTATACACTGTTTGGGGCCGGTGTATGGAAGAGACAAACCCTCAGATAAACTTCTAAGAAACTGTTATGCCAATGCACTTACTATTGCTGAAGAAAACGGAATAACCTCCATCGCATTCCCCGCGATATCAACCGGTGCTTTCGGATATCCAAAAAGAGAAGCAGCAAGGATTGCACTTACGGCTGTGAAAGAGGCTTCAGAGAATCTGAAAAGCGTGAAGCTTGTTCGTTTTGTGCTTTTTGGCGAGGAAGACTATAAAATTTATGAAGAGCTTCTGGAAGAAATTCTGGACTAAAAAAAATCGGCTGGTGCCTGCCCCTTTGGGGATTGCTTTTTTCACCTGACGAATACATAGATGTTTTTAAGAATTCATCCGCCGAAAAGTCATTCGAGAGTTAATAGTGAAGCCATTCATCGGATGAATGTGTAAGCAAAATTTTTAAAAGATATCCTAAATACTCATCCGATGAATTTTTACGGAATTAAGTCGATAACCTCTGTGATACTCTGTGTGTCTGTGGTTAAATAGGATCGACGAATATTCGCCAGACGAAATAAACAATCGTCAGGCGAATAGAAATGAACTACCTCAGGGCAGAGCCCACGAGTTATCGTCTTAAAATCTATTATTTTTTTGATAGAATCTGTGTTTATTGAGGAGTGTCCCCCTTCGAAGGGGGCAATGGGGGATGATCAATTGTGCTCTAAATTTACATATGGGCCAGACATCATTATAATAGTCATCCCCCTGCTCACTCCGCCTGTCTTCCGTAGCTTTAGCGCAGGTAGGTTCGCCTTCCCCCTTCAAAGGGGGACTTTTTCTTGTTTTCCGACTCATAGGGTCGGTGAATTAAACCACCTTTGATTAATCCCCATAAATCTCGTTCAAAACACCGGCCATGCGGATTCCAGCCTGAAGCAATCTCTTGTAAATAATCTCTTTATTGTAATACCTGTATTCATAACTGAGTCGCATATCGTCCGGTAAATCGTATACCTGATCTCTGAATTCCATCGACTCATAAGCCCATTCTCGTACGGAATCATCCTGCCAATCTTCAATCTGATCATGAGTAGCAGTATCCAGCTCTTTCGCCAATTCAGTATAACTCAGTTGAAACGATTCAATCATTTCACTGTCCCAAACTCGGTGCAAATTTGAATCTTCCCAAAACCATTGCAATCGAACATCATTCCCGCCACGATCTTCACCTGTACCCACATGCAGTGGCTGATGAATATCACCAATCATATGTATCACCAGTTTCAATTTTTCGCTCTCCTCCTCTTCGGTTAGATCTCCGGTTTTCAGCTCTTCAATTAGCGTCTCCAGTGCCCAGATAATATCACCACTTTCTTCCTGTATATCGGGGTCATACTCCTCCCCATCCGGAATGGTAACATAGTGCCAGGTATCAAAATCATAACTGTCGTCTGAGCGGATATCGTCCATCCAGACTGTTGAAATGGCAATGGACCGATCACCCAAAATGTTGTTTACTCTTGCTTTTGCAAGATCATTCAGGTGTTTTTCAGCAATTTCGCCGGATACGTAATGCCCGATCTGTCCCCATCTTTCGGTTTGATCTGAATCAATAAAAAGGCCTGTAAGTAGTAAAAATGAAATCAATAAATGCATAGCTGTCTATCTTTTTCCTTTTAAGATAAGAGCTTTGGTGTTAGCAGAAAGTAAAAATGTTTGATGGGTTTGGAAACCACTTCCACATAAAAGACCTGTCAGGTATTAGATGTTCATTTGAAGGATTAAGGTCAATTATAAATGAAACCTGACAGGTCTCTGGCAAGAGATTAAAATGGGTATCACATGATCATGTAACTGGTATGGCTCAAATATTTTATTAGTTTGACTGCGAATTGCGAACAAAAGACTATCTATCATGAGAAAATTGCTGTTTGGCATCATTGTCTACCTATGCTTTCCATTTCAAGCTTTCGCCCAGGAATCCGTTGGGTTTTCCGATCCTGATAGCATTCAGCCACTTCTAGATTATCGCCTACCAGAGTGGGGTTATACGAACTTTTACCTGGATTTTTCCACGGATGGATTTCTCAGAAAAACAAGTTATGATCCTCAGCAACTTTCTGAATCAACAAATCAATTTAGAGGAGAATTATCTCCAACTTATATCTACTACAAAGAATCGGAGCCTCGAATTTCAGACTACTCATTAAATTCAAATTTTAATTACTCGATTAATAATAGAAACACACTTGAAGAAGAAGAAAATTTAAATAACGATTTCCAAATTAATGTCAATTGGGATTTAAATGAAAAAATCTATTTCACAGAATCAGATCACTTTTTTATAGGTAGGTTTTCAGGATACTTTAACCAAGAGAGAAGTCACTTTGAGAGTAATTCCAGCGGGTCAAACTCTACTGCTATGGATATACGTTTCCGTCCGACCTTGGATGTTGGATTTGGTTTTGGGAGAGTGCGAAATGTCAATCCGATGATACGGTCAATCCGGTTGAATGAACGTTTAAATAGCTTAAATGCCGGAGAAGTTTTAGATCAACAAGATATTATTAGAGCTGCTGAGCAGCTTACCCGAATGCCAGGATATCAGAAGGTGTATGACAGACCTCAGAAATATTTCTGGGGAGAAATGGATAATCTTATTTCGTCAGATCTATCAACTCTAACACCTTTTGATCTTTTATACCTTACTGATATTACAAATGAAACAATTGGTCTGCGAAGAGAAGGTTGGCAAATTTACGGAACGCTTGGCTTAGAGCAGCATCTTGACTATTCATCATTTAAAAATAAACCAGATAATCAATCAACCAGCGAAACTTCGAATAGTATTTATTTCACTCCTAAGGTTGAAGGAGTATGGTCAAAAAACATCACGCTAAAACACCAAATTGGTATAACCGGTTCTTTTTTACACAGAGAAGAGCTAACAGATAATGTGATTATCAATAACAACAATATTCTAAATTCTTCCGCTAACTGGATTTATACTGTAACAGACAGAGTACTGATTAATACGAGGCTATCTCTTTTAAAACTTGGTTTCGAGTCTGGTGATCCAAGTGTAGTTACATTTGGCACAGAGATTGATTACTTCCTTGAAAATAAATTTTCACTCTTTGCAGATGCAAATTTAATTGGAAATTGGCGAGGTACTTACTACGGTATAAATGGTTCTGAAACAACAGCATTCCAAAGAGTTTTTAACTTTTCTGCCGGCTTGCGTTACTATTTCAAACGTCAGCTCTTCTAATCCCGCCGCTCCTCAGCGAGTTTCTTGAAAAGATCTTTCTCTTTCTGGGTAAGATTTTCCGGAATGGTGATATCGGTTTTTAGGTAATAATCTCCCTTTTTGCCGGTTCTACCGAAACGCGGTAGTCCTCTCTCCGCAAGCCGGAATGTTCTGCCATTTTGAGTTTCAGGCGGGATGTTCAGTTTGATTTTTCCGTTGAGTGTTTGAGCTGTCAGCTCGCCTCCCAATACGGCCGTATAGAGATCCAGTGGTACTTTTTGATAAATATCGTTACCTCTCCTTTCAAAACCTTCCGGCTCTTTTACGTTCACTTTCAGGTAGAGATCCCCTTTC
>Ga0102931_1001004_pt1 | contig 13917 bp, 8 predicted proteins | sample SalPonR1_C_D1_MG_FD_79282 | JGI IMG/M metagenome (GOLD analysis project Ga0102931, IMG submission 79282) | Salt pond soil microbial communities from South San Francisco under conditions of wetland restoration - Salt Pond MetaG R1_C_D1_MG | ecosystem: Environmental > Aquatic > Marine > Intertidal... | reverse complement strand
TCGGGTTGTAAACCAGTTACTTCGTCGCTCAATTCCCGGAGCTAAAGCACCACCAGTCGTGAAACCAGTTGTAAGAATACCTGGATTCTCATCTGTATGTCGTACTTCCGGGTTTATGCCTTTATAATCTGTAATTGTGAAAAGATTATTACCGGATACATAGAGTCTCAACCTGTCAATTTGATTGGTTGAAGAAGTATCAAATGTATACCCAACAGACAAGTTTTGAAGTCTGATATAATCGGCATCTTCCACATAAAAGCTCGAATACTGCGGACTGTCTTTCAATTCAGAAACATCCTTCGCGGATTGAAGAATATTGTAAGATGCGATCTGTCGTGGGGCCTGATAGAAAAGACCAAAGAGATTTACGAGCTGATGACCGAAAGATCCCTGGAAGAAAAAGTTCATATCCCAGTTTTGATAGTTTATTGTGTTAGACCATCCTAACTGGAAGTCCGGTAAACCATTTCCAAGTAACTTTTCATCCTCAAGTGTCAGATCTCCAAAAGGCACATCGTTACCGGATGCATCTTTAAACAGCCAATTTCCATCTGGTCCAATTCTTGAAAATTCGGGACCCCATATCTGTCCAATGGGTTCACCCTCTTTGATTCGAATCAGATCAGTACTGTTTTGCCCGGGAGATCCTGCTGTTGCAATATATCTCACCTCATCGGTTTCAAACTTGTTAAGAACGGTCTCACCGTAGAACGTGAAATTGAACTGAGTCGTCCAGTTCAGTCCATCCAAAGATTGGAGAGCATCCAAAGCAAGCGATACTTCAAGTCCGCTGTTTTCCAGCTCACCTACGTTTCTCCAAGTGGTACCAAAAAGATTTGGCGGAACAGGTACACCCACTTCAAAGAGTAAATCACTCGTTACTGAGTTGTAGTATTCAACAGTACCTCTCAACCTGTTACTCATGGCTTCGAAGTCGGCACCTATGTTAATCTCCGTTTTTTCTTCCCACTTCAGGTCAGGATTTGGATTACTTACAGGGCCAAATGCTTGGATAAAACCGCCATTCACAAAGAAGTTTCCACCTGTAGGGCCGAAGCGTTGAGTGGCAATTCCTGAGAAGGGTGCGTCATTTCCGGTTTTACCGATACTACCTCTGACTCGTAATTCGTCAAGGAATCCAATATTAATAAGGTTAGATACCTGAACACCTACACCTGCTGACCAAAAGTTACCCCATTTGTTGTCTATACCAAATCGGGAGGAACCTTCTCGTCTAAAACTGCCATTCAGAAAGTAGGTATCGTCAATATTAAAGTTTGCACGGGAAAAGTAACCAATGATTTTGTTGCTATTTCTATAACTATTCACGGATCCTGTACCAGAATCAAAATCCTGAGCAAATCCAAAGTTATTGAATCCAACGGCATCAGTCACAAAATCTCCACCGGAAGCTGAGAATCCTTCATTTACCTCTTCATTATAAGAATATCCTACGAACGCCTCTAAGTTTACTCGGTCCGTAATATCTGAAAGGTAATTCAACGTCAATTCAAAGAGTTCGGATTGTTCATCATCATACTCTTGTTGAGCAAGACCTCTTCCGAGAGCAGATTGAGTTGCACTACCCTGGATCTTGTTATTCTTGTCATAAAAATTTCGTTGAATCTGATCTCTATTCTCCCTGGAGTAAAATACAGATGCTTGCAGATTTGGAATTAAATCACGGAACTCATAATCCCCTCTAAATGCTGCACTGAAATTCTTTCTTTCTCGCAACCTTTCACCTGTTTCGATAATATTTACAGGGTTAAAGTAGTCGAACAGGTTCTGATCGAAATACCCACCCAATGTTTGGAACCCGTCATCGGTTACGGGAGCTGTTGGATTCATAATCAGGGCATATCGAAAGGCATCTCCAAAACCCAGGTTTTCATCGCGGTTTGTTACAGCGAGATTACCTGTTAATTTTAACTTTCGATCCAGTGACCAGTGAGTCAGATTTAATCGAGCCCCTAACTGCTCAAATCCTGTATGTTTTTGAATACCCTGTCTGTCTCTGTAATTACCGGACAAACGGTAATTCATGTTCTCAGTTCCGCCTGAAACGGCTAAACTATGAACTTGGCTCAATCCTCTTTGTGAAATTTCATCAAACCAATCTGTGTTGGCTCCAAAATCCTGAATCTCAAAACCTGTAGCCTGTGCAAAACTTCGATACTCATCAGCGCTAAGTACTTCATTTTTATTTTCAACCGATTCAAATGTTGTATGGCCGTTATAGTTTACACTCAAGCTTTCTGCTCCAACTTGTCCCGATTTCGTAGTAACAAGGATTACACCAGCAGAACCACGTGTTCCATAAATAGCAGATGCGGATGCATCTTTTAATACGTCCACAGTGGCAATATCATTTGGGTCGATATTGTTCAAATTCGCTCCAATAATACCATCAACAACAACCAGAGGTTCCTGGTTTTCACCAAAAGAGCTTACTCCGCGTAATCGAATAGTCGCGTTACTGTTTGGGTTACCGCCTGTTGCAGTAGAGACCTGAAGGCCGGGAACTTTACCCTGAATCATTTCAGAAACATTTTGGACATTTCCGGATACAAAGTCTTCCTCTTTTACACTGGAAACAGAACCGGTAATTTGGCGACGCTCCTGTGTACCATATCCAACCACAACAAGTTCACCACCTGATAGAGTCATCACATTCATCGATACATTGATCGTTGTTTGTTCCTGAATAGGAATCTCCTGTGTTTGAAATCCAACAGATGAAAAGACGAGAACACCCGTTTCCATTTCACTTTCTGGTACAGATACCAGGTATCGACCGTCAATATCTGTTGAAGTACCGGTTTCAGTACCCTGTAAAACTACGTTTACACCGGGTAAAGTTTCTCCAGTTGATGCATCCGTTACTGTTCCGCTTATTTCGGTATCCTGGAAAGCATAGGCCGAATTAAAAACGAATACTTGTAATAGAAGCACCAACATACATGCAATAATGCTGGTAGCCTTGTTGTACATATTTGCTGTTTTTTTAGTTAGGATTGATTAATTCATCGATCAGCTTCGTCCAAAAAAAGCAAACCAATCAATAGCAAGACGTTTTGGTTAAATGTCTTTGGCAGAGATTAGATACGTTTTCAGTGAGAACATTCAGCGGAGACCGATATGCATTTTCTTTAAAAAAGTTAGTTTTCAAAGAAAAAAAGCGTTTCCACATCTAAAACTGTAAGCTGTGAAAACCTTTTCATCATTATAATTTAAACATATCATTATGTCAAGTTTAGCGGAATTAAATTATAAAGCATTGTCAGTGTATTATTTCAGATAATAAATCGATAAATAAGTGTTGATTCTCTTTTATCGTATGCATCAAAATGCATACTTAGACCAAATAATAAACTACATCTGTGCTATATTCCGCTATACTGTGTGTGTGTAGTTGAGAAGATTAAAAATTGAAGAATCCAATAATTTATTATGCCGACCAAAGATATTAAAACAACAGTTGCAGTCAAATTGAAATTATCTTTAAAAAAAGAATAACCTATTCTGATAAGTGTGTAAATAATGATCCGCCTAAAATCATCAGCTTTAGTTTCCAAGAGTCTAAATCGTTGATTAGTCTGATCAACTGTCCATCTACATTAAAATATGAAGGGAAATTTTTTCAATTTTTAAAGGGGTAGCTTTTTATATCTACAATAATAATTCAATAAATTTTGTATACAGTCTTATTCAGTTATTATCAGTACACGATTAGGATATTGATAAGAAAACGTTTTCAATATCTTCCCTGAATATCTATTATTTGCTATTATATCACAATAAGAACCAAGGTTCGTTGTAACCAGCAATTAGTATATTTAAAATTATTATGGATCAACCCAACCTAAAAAAAATGTTCAATAAAAATTCCTTAAAACTTATCATTTACACATGTATCACTTTTCTGCTTTTTGGATTAAGTGTTCCTGATCGACTCTCTGCTCAAGATATTCCCGGATCCGAAGTGGCCGGCAGCTGGAATATTACCGTAGATACAGATGAAGGTGACAGTCCTTCTTGGCTCTATATTAAACCGTCTGGCACAAGAACACTTGTCGGTAAATTTGTAGGAATGGGAGGCAGTGCGAGACCGATATCTGAAATAAAATATTCCGAACATACAGGTATTTACAGCTTTACTATACCTCCTCAGTGGATATCAACCGATTCGAATATGCATATGGAGTTTACACATTCCAATGGGCAGTTAACCGGGACCACATCCTATGACTCAAGAACTTTAAACTGGACGGCAACAAGAGCTCCTAAATTGATACCTGAAAGTAGACCTGAATGGGGAGAACCTATTGATCTATTGGATACGGAATTAACCCATTGGGAACTGGCAAATAATAACCACTTTGTAATGGAGGATGGTATCTTGATCAACAGACAGACCGGCGGTCATTTAATTACCAATGAAGATTTTTCAGATTTTAAAATTTCTCTGGAATTTAATATTCCCGAAGGAAGTAATAGCGGTCTCTATCTTCGTGGCAGATACGAAGTGCAAATTATGGATTCTTATGGTCAGGAACCCTCAACTGTTAACACGGGGGGAGTTTATGGGTTTATCAAACCTATAGTGAACGCCGCTAAACCTGCAGGTGAATGGCAAACGATGGAAGTCACATTAACCGGACGGCTCGTAACCGTTGTTTTAAATGGTGTAGAAGTGATATGCAACCGGCCTATACCCGGAACAACTGGAGGAGCTTTGGATAGTAATGAAGCAGAACCCGGCCCGATTCTTTTGCAGGGTGATCACGGTCCTGTTTCTTTTCGAAATATTGAAATTACACCTGCGAAAGAGATGTAATTTTTTTAGATTCCTCTCGCTAACAAATCTGCTACTTCATTAAAAACCCTCCGGTTTGGAGGGTTTTTTTATTCAATCGACTCATCTTCTAGCGTAAAAAGTTCTTAGATCTGGCGAGAAGATTCTTTTTTAAACAAACACAAACAAAAGTAACTAAGGTTTTTGCTGCGAAGCATTTTTTGCTAAATACGCGAATATCCAGCAGAAAAATTTAATTAAAGTCAGTTCGAAAGAAGAATCTTATATAGCGTGAGTTTATTTATTGTTATCCCGAACCTACGTTATTTACTATACGGCTGCATTTTTTGTGTTAGCATCACTTATGAACTTTGTATTTAATCATCAGTCGTCTGAGAATACTCGAAAAGATCATCAGCTTCTTTATTTGGCTTAACAAAGGGCCTTAAATATACTACTTTTTCTTGATTCTGCATTCGCTGCTCCCACATCTCAAGCATTTGAGGTGCGAACTGAGATTTATGACACCTTGCCATTTCAAGAGCTACATCTGCATCTTGTTCACTATAGGATATCTGAACCGTTAAATATTTATCCAATGTACCTCTGTTGATCATATTCATTTCATCCAATTGTGATGAAGGAAAACCCATATAAAAAAGTTGCGGGATTTTTTCCCACTCTTTACTAAGTACAACCTGCGTTGCCGACACTCCCACAATTCGATGATCGATATGATTAGAAAATCCATCAGGGCCGAATGTAACAATTACATCCGGTTGCTCATCAGAGATTATTCTGTGTAAATCTTCAAGTAATCCTTGTGATTGAGAAACAAAACCATCAAAACCCTCTGCAGTTTTAAGTTGATCTTCATAATCCAGGTGATACAGTTTTGCCCCCAGTATATCAGCTGAACATTTCATCTCTCCCCTTCTTACCTCAGCGAGTTCATCTCCCGCTTCATATTCGTTATAATCATTGGTCCCCAATCTACCGTCAGTTGCAGTAACCAAAACTACCTCAGCACCCTCCCTGATATATTTGTGAAATATTGTACTTGCTAAGATTTCATCGTCCGGATGAGCAAAGATTCCCATAATCACTTTGTCTTCATATTGTTGAACAGACTTTTGGGCTGTAACAGTTTGGTTAGTAAAAGCTGCAAACATTAAAATAATGCCAGCAGTCATGATACACTTTCTATTAAATTGAGTCTTACATTTTAGGTAAACTAATGACGTGACATTTTTCATTTTTTAAATTCTCCGATTGGTTTAATAGTTGATGTGAGATTATTAGAGAGACATGAGTCGCTCGGTAATAAAATTTTTAAAGTGGATCATATTCTTCCATCGCAGCGCAGCACGAACGCTATATCCCTCAGAATCTCGTTTAGTAAAACCATCTTTTGTCACTTTGACCTTAATATTCCTGATAAGAAGGTTTTCAGGATGGATCGCAAGATATATTGGCAAAGTATCATATAAAGTGGAGCTGGAATTATCTGGATCAAATAATCCTCCGCCCATAAATGTTTGATTCCAAATGCGATAACCTTCGATTATAGCCTGTAACTCAGAGGATTCTGAGTTGAGTATAGAGCGATATTGTTCACCCTCAAGCTTTATAATCCCTGCAGTATCCAATGGAGCGATAAGAACGTCCCACTCGGCTGAGTACATTTTATGAGCTGCTTTGGAATAGGCTTTAACGTTATATTCAGCTGCAGGAACATCTGAATTTTTGTATCCTTTATCAATGCTACCGCTCATAGCGATAACTCTGGCATTATCTGTAACTGCTGGTTCAAGTGCTAACAGTTCCTGGATATTGGGAACCGGACCAACCGTAAATAGTATGATTTCATCTTCAGAATTCGTGATAAGCTCGGCCATTTTACTGACACCATTCTCAAATACCTGACCCGGATAGTCTATTAAATCATAATCCTCTGCCCACGGCAACTGCGCTCCGGCCGTCCCCTCAAATTGCTTGCCGATGCCTATAGGTATGTCTGTACGGCCGGCAATGTCCAAATATTTTGCAGCAATTTTCGCTTTTCCTATTGTGTCATTGCTGTCAGTAACCAACATTTTTATATCCAGTTCGGGAGAAGCAAGTAGAAACGCAAGAGCCCAAATATCATCAATGTCGTCACCGATATCCGTATCAAAAATTACTGGCACCGGCTTTTTGATGCGATTATATTTGCTTGCTGACAAGCTCTGAAGCAAGCCGAAATGACCGGTAGACAATAATCCAGTAAATGAAAAAAACTGATGTATGAATGTTTTCCGATCCAACTCTGCCTCTATCTTTGTGTATGATTAATCTACATTTCGCATGGGTGGGATTTCATTTGAAAACCATACACCGGTTACACGATCTGTGTGGTCATCACGAACACGCATATGCGGTGGAAAATCACCTGTTTCCTCCATCCAGTCATCTAATTGGGCTGAAAGTTCTCTGGCAATCTGCCAATAATCTGGATGTGCAGCAACATTATTAACTTCCCAGGGATCTTTTTCAAGATCATAAAGCTCTACCCTGGGTCTTGGTACCTGGAATAGTCTTGATTGTGCCTGATTGAGGTCTCCCTCCTGTTTCAGTTGATATAAACTTCTGAAAGACGGACTCCCCCCAATGTCGGCAGGAGTTCCATGAGGTAAGTTTGTGTATGCTTCATTCCGTATGACTTTATAGCGTTCGGTTCTCATACTACGCATGTGTTCATCCGAATCGTGCCAGTTACGTTCGCTGAAAACAGCTTCCCTGCCCGGATACGATGTATCATTTAAAACAGGTTTGATACTTTTACCCTGCATCTTATCAGGAACACTAAGCCCTGCAATATCCATCAGGGTTGGCGTTAAATCTAGAATTGACGTTAACCCGTTATACTGCAGTCCCTCATTAATCTCTTTTGGCCAATGAAAAATCAACGGTGTTTGTATACCGGCATCATATAAAGTGCCTTTTTCTCGGGGGAATGGTGCTCCGTTATCACTAAAAAATACAACCAATGTATTTTCAACAATATTTCGACGGTCTAACTCTTCCATAAATCGGCCGATTTGACCGTCCATTCGAGCAATCTCATCATAGTAGAGAGCAAGGTCAGCCCTGGTTTCTTCATCATCAACCAAATAGGGTGGTACAATTACATTTTCAGAATCATGTACCCTGGGAGCATCTCCATAATCGCGATGAGGATCGGTGAATCCAACCCATAAGAAGAATGGATCATCTGAAGCTTCATCCAGGAATACAGGAAAATCTTCAGACAGATTTTCACTATACCAATCAAACTGGGCATCGGCATGTGGACCATAATGAGTTTTCAACATATGTCCACTAAAATATCCAGCCTCATGAAGATATCCGGGCAGAATCTTCATCCCATCCGGGAGGGGCATGTGAAGGTCTTCCGCTCCGGTTGAATGAGGATATAAACTAGTTAGAACCGATATTCTCGATGGACTACATTGGGGAGTTGTTAAAAAAGCATTCTCAAAAAGAAGTCCTCTGTCTGCAAGCTGATCAATATTCGGAGTTTTTATCACTTCGTTTCCATAAGCTCCGAAGTCTCGAACGCTGGCATCATCTGCAACAAAGACAATGATGTTTGGTGGTTCTTCCTGCAGTTCTAATTTCGAGTTTTGATCACCGGTATGGCTTATGTTTATCATTAAACCAAGCATCATACTGATTCCGGTGAATATTATGCCTAGTAATTTCGGGCTGCTTAGATACATATAGTCTATGATTTTACATGTTCAAATTCTGGATGAGTTATAAAATTTTCATCTGTTCTGGATCCCAATGAACGACCTCTCCCGTTTCCTGGCTAATATTGCAGGCCAATGCTGGAGCTGCAGCTCGTAATCCATAGGTACCATCTTGAAGTAGTTCAGTTCCGTTACGAATGGCATCGTAAAAATTTAAAAAGTGCTGTAACCGACTATTGAAACCTTCAGGTGTACGATATGTAAATTCGGAAGGATTAATAATTTCAGGTTCCGGTTCGGGGAAATTTTCTTCATAATACGCTTTGTACTCTTCCCGAACTTCTTCGCCAAAATCGCCGATACTCATTCCGGGGTTTGCCGGCATTCTTCCTTTTCTAAGAATCACTGTATCCCCGGCTAAAACCATTTCGCCTTCTGATCCAACTAAACGAGTATGTCGTCCTCCACCTGATCCATCCGTAAAATTACTTCTTAGTGAAAGGTTAAATGCAGGATGATGCTCCGTTTCAGGATATTCAAACATACCCAGCATGATATCCGGTACATTCCGTCCGTCGTGCCAGTAACGCAAGCCACCCATAGCGGATATTTTGTTTGGCCCAATCGAACCCGTGATTTTATGCAGCTCTGAAAGTAAATGCACAAACAGATCGCCTGGTATCCCTGTGCCGTATGCTTTATAGTTTCTATACTGAAAGAATCGCTTTGCATCGAATGGGAGTTGCTCGGTATCCTTTAAGTAGGTATCCCAATCAATATTTTCGGGAGACGCGCTTGGTGGAATAGAATATTGCCATGCACCCATTTGTGAATATCGGTCAATATATGCCTCTGCAAAAATTAACTCACCAATTGCACCTTCATTATAGAGTTCCATTGCTTTTTGCTGATCAAGTCCGCTGGTTCCCTGGCTGCCAACAATTAGCGGAAGACCTGATTCTTTTTCTGCTTCTATGACTGCTTGCCCCTCCTCAATCTGCTGAACCATTGGCTTCTCACAGTAGACGGCTTTTCCGGCATTTAGGGCATCGATTGTAATTGTATCGTGCCAATGATCTGATGTACCAACAATCACTGCATCAATATCATCCCGATTGATAAGTTCACGGTAATCCTTCGTTGTGTATATATCATCCCTGAAGATCTCTCTGCATCGCTCAATTCGGGAATCATAGAGATCACAAGCTGCTACAATTTTTGCGCCATCTGCACTGTCTGCAACCTCAGCATCAACCTGTCCCATCCATCCGGCTCCAATTAAGCCCAGTTGGATCTGATCATTGGCTGAATAACTCTTTCGTTCTTTAGGTTTTAACTCAATAATTTCTGATTTACCCATTGCGCTGCCACTTAAAAAAGGAACACCGGTTAGGCCCAGGGATGCCGCTCCCACCTTTTTTAGAAATGATTTTCTTGATTCCCCTTTTTTGTCAGATTTACTCATTGGATCGGATATTAAAATTGAGTTTCTATTATTGAGAAGATTGCGAACTAATGAACCTTATAGTTCATGATATTTAAAAAAAGAAACCTGGCCGGTGAACACTAAATCGCGAAAATATCCACCGGACAGGTGTTAAAATATTTTTAATAGTGGCTACTTTGTGTCCCCATTCCATCGGGAATACCCCGGTAATAACGGAAAGATTCGTGCGGAACTCCATCAACAGCACCCCTCTCATATACACGCATTCTCATTCGTTCAACATATTCCTCAGCATTTGTATAATCTTCAGGATTCGGGCCCTTATAGTCATTAAATGCTTCACGATTGAATTGGCTTATATATTTAGTGGCTGCATTCCATTTTCTTTCGGCGTAATCGGAAATATCGACTCTATAATTGACTGCTTCATCAACACTGTCGTAAAAGACATACTCATTGATACTATGAGCTTCTAAACCATCCTGTATAATCTGACCGGGAAAAATCAAGTGCCATTCGGCTGCTCTTGCGGCATCTGCTGCAAGGTATGCGGACGCGCGATGGTCGGCCTTATGCCATGTTTGATATCCCCAACCCGGATCGAATGAAAACATAACATCCGGCTTTAGATCTCTAATGTGATACACAATTCTCTTCACTACTTCTTCCCTGTCTGCAAACTCGACCATACCGTCATTATATCCAAGATTAATATAGTTTTCTGTCGGTAACCCTAGTTCTGTCATAGCATCTAATTGTTCCTGGCGCCGAATCTTTGCAAGCTGATGACGTGTCATATCCGGATCGGCGGTACCCACATTCCCGGTTGTTAATAACAAGATATAGACATCATTTCCATTCTCATTCAGCATTGACAATGTACCATGAGACATCGTGTCGTCATCTGGATGTGCACCCACTAGAAGGATGGTCTTTCCTGTCCACTCCTCGATAGGTGTTTCAGGTTGTGCAATAAGCATACAAGGTAAAAGTAGTATCGTAAGTAAAAGCAATTTGAGTTTCATAGTGATCGTATTGATTTGTATTGGTGATGTTGGTTAAGATGTTACTGTATTATTAAAGTTCTTTTATTTGAACATTTCGAATCATTACGGGTCCTCCGTGATCCTGTATTCCTATATGTCCTTCACGAACATTTCCAAATTCGTTGTGATTGGCAAATTTACTGTTACGAATCATCTCAAACCACTCCGGTGTCCATCGTTCAATTTCTACAACTGTTTCACCATTTAACCGATGAATGACTGTTGATCCATCCACAATGATCTCTGCATTGTTCCATTCCCCGATTGGATTCATGTTTTTAGGGTTTGGCTCTACCAGATCATACAGTCCCCCTGAGACTCTTTTTCTTGTATCCTCATTCATTTCCTCAAATACATCAGGATCAAGAATTTGATATTCCGGGCCTGACCAGTAGATATCAATGCCATCCTGTTCTAATACACCGTAAAATATCCCGCTATTACTGCCCTCTTCAATTCTCCAATCGAGTTGAAGATGAAAGTTTGTGTATTTGTCTTTTGTGATAAGATTATGTCCTCCCTCTGCACCATCATTAACGGGAGGTTCAAATACAAGCATATCGTCTTGTACTGTCCATCCGACTTTGGGAAACGAATCGGAATTATAACTTCTCCAGTGATCGGTATTACTTCCGTCAAAGAGAACGATCCATTCACCGGAATTTACCTCAGTGTTTTGCTCTTCTGTTTCTGTCATTTCATTTGATTGAGAACTGCATGCCCCAATGATCATTAAAAGTGCAGTTATTGTTATAATATGTTTCATGGTTACTTATAGTTATGTAATAATGTGCATGTTTTCCGGGTCCCAATGAACCGGTTGTCCTTCGAAGTGGCTTTTATTTGCGGCAAGTGCCGGTGCAGCAGCCCGTAAACCAAATGTAGCATCCTGCACAATTTCACCTTCACCTCGCATTGCATCAAAGAGTGTTTTGTGATGCAGTGTTGTGCCATTCACATAATTTCGAATCTGGAAAATCATTTCATTTGGTTCTTCAACCTGAGGTCCGGGATCTGGATATTTTTGTTTGTGGTATTCAATATACTCTTGCTGTATATCTTCACTAAAATTTTCAATCATCATTCCCGGAACTGATTCCATGGGCGATCTTCGAAGTGTTAACCCATCACCAAATTCTAATTCCCCATCCGATCCAACAAATCGTGTAGAATAACCTCCTCCGGAACCATCGGCAAAGTTGACTCGAAGTGAAAGATTAAATGCAGGATGATTATGCGTCTCGGGATAATCAAACAAAGCCAGCATTACATCCGGGACATTTCTGTCATCATCCCAAAAACGAATACCTCCGGTTCCATAAATTCGTTCAGGTCCTAATGAGTTTGTGATAAAGTGAAGAGCAGAAAAGTGGTGAACAAAAAGGTCGCCTGCCACTCCGGTTCCGAAATCCTGATACTTTCTCCATCTGAAGAATTTTTCAGCATTATAGGGTTCATCCTGCAGATCTTTCAAGTAGCTCTCCCAATCGATATTCTCTGGTCCGGCACTCGGTGGAATGGGATAATTCCATGCTCCCATAAAAGATTGCCGATCCCAGTAACATTCCACGAAATTCAGATCACCAATTGCACCTTCAGCAATTAACTCTTTAGCCTTGGCATTTAATACCGAACTTGTAGATTGACTACCTACTTGCAAGAGACCTCCTGTTCGCTCAACCGCTTCAATAATCGGACCTCCTTCTTCGATATGCTGAACCATCGGTTTCTCAAGATAGACGGCTTTACCGGCTTCAAGTGCGGCGATGGCAATAGTGTCATGCCAAAAATCAGGTGTGGCAATAATAACACTGTCCACATCATCCCGGGCTAATACTTCACGGTAATCCATTGTAGTATCAACCTCTTCACCCCATCGTTCCTGGCATCTTACCAAACGGCTTTCGTACAGATCGCAAGCGGCAACCAACTGAACTCCTTCATTTTCAAGAGCAGCTTCAACATCTTGCTGCCCCATGATTCCGGCCCCGATAATGGCGATATTAATTTGATCATTTGCTGCATACTTCTTTTGATGAAGTTTGGAATCCAGGTATTCTACATTTCCATGTACCTTTCTGGTTATGATGTAGGGCATTCCAATGGCACCTAAAGTTGTAGCTCCAAATTTTTTAAGAAATGATTTACGAGAAAAGTCTTTACTCATTTTATCTATTTGTTTTGGTTTTTACTGCAGGTCTCAGTTTTGCAAGCGCTTACAAACGGAAACTTTAATCTATCGAAATTATATGCAAACGTTACCACATCAAAATTTTTTTACGTCTTTTGATTTTTGATCTACTTTATTTAGAAAACAGCCAATCTGTCAACTAAAATAAGGTAGAAGTTTTAAAATGAAACAATAAATAATTCTATTCCACAACTTTTAGTAAAATTGGAGTATCATCATAGCGAATAATGATAAGGTATTGAATACCTGCAATATCAATTCGTTTAATATGCCTGATTTCTCCGGTAATATTTAGACCAGATTTTGACGCAGGCCAAGTCTGAAATCCGTTTATATAACTGATAACCACCCCCCTGGATGCATCATACGGGCCTATTTGGGGTTTAACGTTATAGAGATTCCCTCCCATTACAATTTCAGTTTTTTGATCTAGATCCAAATCAAGAATCTCTATGGCATACATTGGAGATAATTGGGCTCTTGGCGGCAATTCTTCCATTTTCATTCCGTCCGGTGTATTCAAGAAAACAGCACTCTTTAGAATAGCAGCTGTTTGTGATGTTGCATTTTCAAGTTGTTTGGGTGGAAAAATCTCATATACCGATTTTCCGGCATAACTGGCATAAGTAGGATATTTTTCCGCCAACGATGGAATTACCTCGACTAATTCATTCCGCAAAGCTACAGGATAATACTCT
>Ga0102931_1000999_pt1 | contig 13951 bp, 10 predicted proteins | sample SalPonR1_C_D1_MG_FD_79282 | JGI IMG/M metagenome (GOLD analysis project Ga0102931, IMG submission 79282) | Salt pond soil microbial communities from South San Francisco under conditions of wetland restoration - Salt Pond MetaG R1_C_D1_MG | ecosystem: Environmental > Aquatic > Marine > Intertidal... | reverse complement strand
GATTCCTCGACCGGCGAACCCACGGCCCAGTCCATGATGATCTCGATCCTGCTGCCCGGCATGGTCGGCTACATGCTGCCGAAATACTGGGTGAAGCGGCGCCAGGACGAACGCCAGGAACAGATGGTCAACGGCTTTCCCGACAGCCTGGACATGATGCTGGTCTGCGTCGAGGCGGGCCAATCGCTGGACCAGGCAATCATCCGCGTGGCGCACGAACTGGAATCCGGCTTTCCCGCCCTGGCCGAGGAATACAAGATCGTCTCGCACGAGATGAAGGCCGGCAAGGACAAGACCCAGGTTCTGCGCGACATGTCCGAACGCGCGGGTGTGCCCGACATCGCCAGTTTCGTCACTGTTCTGATCCAGTCGCAGCAATTCGGGACCTCGATCGCCGAGGCTCTGCGTGTCTTCTCGGCCGAGATGCGCGACAAGCGCGTCATGCGGGCCGAGGAAAAGGCCAACACCCTGCCCACGAAGATGACACTGGCAACGATGATGCTGACCCTTCCGCCCTTGCTGATCATCCTGATCGGCCCCTCGGTATACGAGATTTCGGTGACACTGTCGGATTCCGGTCTCTGAGTCCGCGCGCCGAGTCGATCCCGACTTGAACCACAGCGCGGTATGGGCAAGCCTTCGGCATCCGCAGATATCCTTACGACAGGCAGCCCCGCGCGCCCATGATACGCCACCTCCGCCCGATCCCGATACTTCTCTGCGTGCTGGCCGCCATTGCAATGGCGGCCTGTGCCCCGACTGGATTTGCCCCCGAGGGCGAGCGGGTCTATGCCCCCGGTGTCGCGGGCGAACCGGATGTTGACGGGCTGATCGTGGGCCACCGGCTGATGGCGGCGGGGGAATTCGAGCTTGCGTTGCAGGCCTATACCCGTGCGGCCGGGCGGCAGGGCCTGAATGTCGACACGCTTTCGGCGCTGGGGTCGGCAAACCTGCGGCTCGGGCGGCTGGGCCAGGCCGAGGACCTGCTGCGCCGCGCGGTCGAGGCCGACGCGACCTTCGTGCCGGCCTGGAACAACCTGGGCGTCATCCTCATGGAACGAGGCAAGATTGCCGAGGCGGCGCAGGTCTTCCGTCGCGCCTATGCAACGGACAACGGTGATTCGGACCGTATCCGCGACAACCTGAGCTTGGCGCTCGCCAAGCTCGGGAATCCGGGTTACTCTGATGCTGAAGAGAACGAAGAGTTCCGACTGGTTCGCCGCGGCACGGGAGACTACCTGCTCCTGGGCGGCGACCCCTAGAGGCAAGAGCAGCAAGAGGACGCAAAACATGCGCCACCCGTTCCTCCTTTTCACGACCCTGGTCGGGGTATGGGCACTGTCCGCCTGCGACCGATCGGGCGAGGCCCAGGTGAACCGGGCCCTTCAGGACGTCAACGTCGTTGACGAAACCAACCTCAACGATGTCATGCTGACCGTCGGCGACCCCGACGAAGCGGTGCGCTACTTCGCCCGCGCCAGCCAGAACGACCCGGGCCGCATCGACCTGATGCGCGGGCTGGCCAAGTCGCTGGTCCGGGCACGCGAGAACGGCCGCGCAGTCGAGGCCTGGTCCGAGGTCACCGCCCACGAGGAAAGCACCGCCGACGACGAGGTCAGCCTGGCCGATGCTCTGATCCGCACCAACCAGTGGGAGCGCGCCGAAGAGGTGCTCGATGGCATCCCTCCCACCCACGAGACCTACGAACGCTACCGGCTGGAGGCCATGGTCGCCGACAGCAACGAGGAATGGGACAGCGCCGACAGTTTCTACGAGACCGCCGCCGGGCTCACGACCCGGCCCGCCGGCGTCTACAACAACTGGGGCTTTTCCCGGCTGACGCGGGGCGATTACGAAGGCGCGGAAGAGCTGTTCCTGGACGCGATCAAGAACGATCGTGACCTCTTTACCGCCAAGAACAACCTTGTCATGGCCCGCGGGGCGCAGCGCAACTATGACCTGCCGGTGATCCCCATGAGCCAGGTCGAGCGGGCGCAATTGCTGCACACGCTGGCGCTGACCGCGATCAAGCAGAACGACGTGACCATCGGGCGCGGCCTGTTGCGCGAGGCGATAGACACCCATCCGCAGCACTTCGAGGCCGCGGCCCGATCGCTGCGGGCGCTCGAAGACAACGTGACGAACTGATCCGGTGATCGAAACTTCGCTGAGCGTCACCCAGGCGGCCTGGTTCCTGCCTTTCGCGGCGCCGCTATGCCTGTACGTGGCCTGGAACGATCTGCGGGCGATGAAGATTCCGACCTGGTCCACGGACCTGCTGGCGCTGGTGTTCGTGGTGCTGGGCGCCTTCCTTATGCCGTTCTGGCCGGATTACCTGCTGCGCTTTGCCCATTTCGGCGTGGTTCTGGCCATCGGGGTCGGGCTGAACGCCTTCGGGGCGCTGGGGGCGGGGGATGCCAAGTTCATGGCCTCGGCCGCGCCTTTCGTTGCCCTGCAGGACGTGGGTGGGGTGCTGTTCTTGTTGGTCATCAGCCTTGTTGCCGCTTTTGCCGTGCATCGACTGTGCAGGGCCATTCCCCCTGTCCGCGGACTGGCCCCGCACTGGCAAAGCTGGACCGAGACGCGGCGCTTTCCCATGGGGTTCCCATTGGGGGTGACGCTGGTGCTGTACTTGGCCGGTCCGCTGATCTGAAACGATCCGGCAAACGCCGAACGAACGAAACACCGCTTTTCGCATTCGCCCGGCGAGGCGGGCATGGGACCCGGCGATCAGGTCTGTCCGATAAGCGATTGGCCCCTGCCACCCTACCCCTTGCCATAGAGGGTATAAAGCGGCGTGCGGCGGATCTCGGTCAGTTCGTCGGTGATGCCGCGCGTCTTGAATTCCTCGATCATGCTGTCGCGGATCTGCGGGAGCCGGGGGCAGCTCGGAACCAGAAGGTAGTCGGCATTCTCCCAACCGGGCAGACCCCCGTAATACCAGGGTGCCCCGCCCTCCAGGGGATCAAGTGCCCCGAAAAGCCAGAACGAACTGAAAAGGTCCGCCGCGAGGATCGAGCGGCCATCGGCCAGCCCCGCCCCTTCCAGATCGCGGGTAATGGCATCCATGACAGCTTGCAGCCCAAGTTCGAGCGTACAATCCTTTAGGTTCTCGCCCATGAAGGTCGGCGGGGTCTCGCGTTCGGCAAGGGGGCGGTATCGTTCCAGCCCGGTCCCTGGACCGTCCAGTGCGACCCGCGCATCCACCCGGTTGAACCGCAAACTGCGCACCTGCAGGTCGGCGTGTTGCCGGGCCCGGGGCAGCAGGGGAACGTATTCGGCCGGATCGACCCGCAAATGGCGCAGCGGACTGTAGGCAAGGTTCGCGTAGGAAGCCAGGGACAGCGCCAGCGCCATGGCCGCGGCCACACCCAGCGCGTCGCGCAGGGGCCAGCCGAAGGCGTTGCGCAGCACCTTGTCGGCCTCGGGGCGCAGCGCCAGCAGCAGCACCGCCACCAGCATCAGCCACTTTGGATCGTTTCCGTAGTTCTGGTAGGTGACGTAGAAGAAGCCCGGCACCAGCAGAAGCAGGATCAGCCCGCCGGTTTCCATCCGCGCCTGGCGCAGCAGGATGACACCGCCCAGGGCAACCAGCGATCCGCCGAGGTAGGCCGGCGCCCCCATGACCGCCGTGAGCGGGTCGCCCGGCGCCGCGCGCACCTCGGATCCGGCAACCGTGGCCAGGTCGGCCATATAGGCCGGCCAGATCCCCGGCCCAAGGAAAAGCGTAATGGCGGTAAAGGCGGCCAGCCCGGTTCCCAGCGCCCAGCCCAGCGCCCGGCGCTGTTCGGTCATCACCAGCGCCAGCGCGACGGGCAGCGCGAAGGCGGCGAAATAGGTCACCTTGACCATGGCAAGAAGGACCATCATCAGGCCGATGATGATCCCGTCGACCTGGCCGACGCGGGGATGGACCGGCGGGATCAGCGCCGCAAGGATCGCAACGAAGGCTGCCGCCCAGGCCTGTCGGTTGTAATGCATCGAGACCGAGATATTGGTCTCGGCCCCGCCGTCGATCAGCGCCAGCAGCAGCACCATGACAACGCCGCCGAAAAGTAGGGCAAGGTTGGGGCCAAGGCGGCTGGCCGCGACCCACACGACCATGGGCAGGAAGAGTGCCGCGACGATTACCTGCGACCAGAGAAAGGCCATGCCGACGCCCATCCCCGACATCACCAGAAGAGCCACGGGCCAGAAGGCAAGCGCGCCGATCGGCGTCATGAAGTCCAGGTGCGGCACCTGCCCCTCGGCCATGCGAAAGACGATCTCCATCAGGTGCATCGCGTCACCGTCGTGCTTGTCGATGTAGAGGCCGCCCTTGAGAACCGCGGCTCCCCCCATGACGAGGACGATCATGGCCAGAAAGGCCGTCAGGATAACTGGGTTCGGTCTGCTCATGTGCGCCTCTGGAACGCCTTTGTCCCTTTTTTCGCCACAATAACCCGGCAAAAAGCGGATCATACCCCCTGCGCCCTGCCGGGCCGGATTTGACACCGGTCGCGTCCTGCGGGCCACAAGTGCAACCGAGAAAGCGAGCCTGCCGCCATGAACATGCAGACCTCCGACGTTGTCGCCCCACCCGCGCCAAAATCGCTGGAGGCCATGCGCCTTCCACCGGTGATGATGCGCGACATCGTCCTCAAGACGATGTTTCGCAAGAACGCCGAAACCGTTTCGGACCTGGCCCGGGCCATCTGCCTTCCGGTGCCCGTGACCCAGGAACTTGTCGACCTGGCCCGCACGCAGAAGCTTCTCGAGGCGATGGGGACACTGAACGCCAATTCCGGCAACGAGATGGGGTATCAGTTGACAGATGCGGGCAAAGCCCGGGCGCTGGATGCGCTGGCGCAGTCGGAGTACTTCGGCGCCATGCCGGTTCCGCTGGAGGTCTATGCCGAGCAGGTCAAGCGCCAGTCGATCCGCAGCATCCAGATCACCCGCGACCAGCTGACCGCAGCCATGGGGCACCTGATCCTGCCGCCGGACCTGCTGGACCAGCTCGGTCCAGCGGTCTCCTCGGGGCGGTCAATCCTGATGTACGGCCCCCCGGGGAACGGAAAATCATCGATTTCCAATGGCATCCGCGATGCCCTGGGCGACAAGATCTACATCCCTCGCGCCATCGAATACGCCGGCCAGGTCATCACCGTCTATGACCCGATCGTCCATGCGGCGGCCGAGGAGCAGGTGGACGACCCGAATTCCCTGCGCCGCACGAGCGGCCGCTTCGATACCCGCTACGTCAGGTGCGAGCGGCCCACGGTCGTCACCGGCGGCGAGCTGTCGCTCTCCATGCTGGACCTTGTCTACAACCCGACCGCGCGCACTTACCAGGCGCCGTTGCAACTGAAATCCTCGGGCGGGGTCTTTATCGTCGACGACCTCGGCCGCCAGGAGGAGCCGCCGCAGAAACTGGTCAACCGCTGGATCGTGCCGCTTGAGGAAAGCCGCGATATCCTTGCTCTGCAATCGGGCGAGAAGTTCGAGGTGCCCTTCGATACACTGGTGATCTTTTCGACCAACTTCCACCCCAACGACATCTTCGACAAGGCCGCGCTGCGCCGGATTTTCTTCAAGATCAAGATCGACGGCCCCACGCAGGAGGATTTCCTGAAGATCTTCGCTCTGGTCGCCCGCAAGAAGGGGATGCCGCTGGACGAGGAATCTCTGGTCTACCTGTTGCAGGAAAAATACCCGACCATCGACAACGTTTATGCCAATTACCAGCCGGTATTCCTGATCGACCAGATCATCTCGATCTGCGAATTCGAGGGCATCCCCTACCAGATGCGTCCGGACCTTGTGGACCGCGCCTGGGCGAACATGTTCGTCAAGGAAGAGGACATCCTGCACTGAGGGATCGGATCAGACCCTCCCGGCCCGTCCGACCAGCAGGAGCCGCTGACCCCGTCGGTCTGCGAGAGACCCCCCAAGGCATTCCGGACCAAAGACGCCGGGCGCGCTGGCACAGCCCCACGGGTCGAACTAGTTTCACCCCATGACAATCTTGCCCCGGACATTCCGCGACTGGTTCGATGCACGGGGATGGGCCGTTCACCCGCATCAGCAGCAGATGCTGGACCGCGCCGCCGACCCGGCCACGCTGCTGATCGCGCCTACCGGGGGCGGCAAGACGCTGGCCGGTTTCCTGCCAAGCCTGGTGGACCTGGCCGAGGGTGGGCATGACGGGCTGCACACGCTCTATGTTTCGCCGCTCAAGGCGCTGGCGACGGATATCCGGCGCAACCTGACCGCCCCGGTTCAGGAGATGGGCCTGCCCATCCGCATCGAGGATCGCAGCGGCGACACCACCTATACCGCCAAGCGCCGCCAGCGGGCTGACCCGCCGCATATCCTTCTGACCACGCCGGAGTCGTTGGCGCTGCTGACCAGCTACGAGGACGCGCCGCGTATCTTTGCCGGGCTGCAACGGGTGATCGTGGATGAAATCCACGCGCTCGCCGAAAGCAAGCGTGGCGACCAGTTGATGCTGGCCCTTTCCCGGCTGGAGGGGTTGGCCCCGGGTCTACGGCGCGTCGGGCTTTCGGCCACGGTTGACGACCCCGCGGCGATCGCACGAACCCTCGCGCGTCACCCCGACCCCTGCCCGATCCTGGAGGCCGATCCCGGCCCGGACCCGGACATCGAGATGCTGGTTACGCAAAGCCGCCCCCCCTGGTCCGGCGGTGGAGCAAAGCACGCGATTCCAGAGGTTCTTGAACAGGTAAGAAATCACAAGACCACGCTTATTTTCCACAATACACGCGCCCAGGCCGAGATCTTCTTTCACCATCTCTGGCTGGCAAACGACGACGATCTGCCCATTGGCATCCACCACGGCAGCCTGAGCCGCGACCAGCGCGAAAAGGTCGAGGCGGCCATGGTGGCCGGACGGTTGCGCGCCATCGTCTGCACCGGGTCGCTGGACCTCGGGATCGACTGGGGCGACGTGGACCTGGTGATCCAGATCGGCGCGCCCAAGAACGTCAAACGGATGGTGCAGCGCATCGGGCGGGCCAATCACCGCTACAATGCTCCGTCAAAGGCGCTGCTGGTGCCCGCCAACCGCTTCGAGGTCGTCGAATGCCATGCCGCGCTTGAGGCCGCCCGCGAACATGACCTTGACGGCGCACCGCGTGGCCCAGGCCCGCTGGACGTGCTGTGCCAGCACATCCTGTCCCGCGCCTGCGCCGGACCCTTTGAGGCCGACGCCCTCTTCGCCGAGGTCCGGACCGTGGGCGCCTATGCCGACCTGCCGCGCGCCGCCTTCGACGATTGCCTGTCCTTCTGCGCGACAGGCGGCTATGCCTTGCGCGCATATGACAGGTGGCAGCGCCTGAAACAGACCGACGGGAAATGGCACCTGCGCGATCCCCGCGCGGCCCGGCGCATTCGCATGAACATCGGCACGATCCAGGATGCGGATCTTCTCAAGGTGCGAATGCGGCGCGGCAACAGAACGCTGGGCGAGGTCGAGGAAGCCTTTGCCGCCTCGCTCACGCCCGGTGACCGATTCCTGATCGGTGGTGAGGTTGTGCGCTACGAGGGTCTTAAGGAATTGACTGTCGAGGTCAGCCGAACCCCCGGGCGCGAGCCCAAGGTCGCCGTTTTCTCGGGCACGAAGTTCGCCACCTCGACCCAGCTGTCACAACGTATCCTGCAGCTTCTGAACCGCGACTGTTGGCCGGACCTGCCGGGGCACACTGCGGACTGGCTGGCGCTGCAGCACAAGGTCAGCCGGATGCCCTCGGCCGGGCGGTTGCTGGTCGAGACCTTTCCGCACGAAGGGCGCGAGCACCTGTGCCTCTATGGCTTTGCCGGGCAGAACGCGCACCGCACGCTGGGCCTTATCCTGACCCAGCGGATGGAGGCGGCGGGCCTGTCGCCGCTGGGCTTCGTCATGACCGACTACGCCCTGCTGATCTGGGGGCTGGAACCCGTCCCCGACCCTGCCGCCCTCCTGAACCCGGCCGATATGCGTGCGGGGCTGGACTCCTGGCTGCAAGGCAACGCGGTGATGAAACGCACCTTTCGGGGCGCCGCAACCATCGCCGGGCTGATCGAGCGGAACATCCCCGGCCCCAGGAAAACCGGCAGGCAAGCGACGTTTTCGTCCGACATCCTTTACGACACGCTGGCCAAGTTCGATCCCGATCACCTGCTGATGCGCATCACCCGCGACGAGGCCCTGCGCGGGCTGGTCGATTTCGGCCGGATCGAGGACATGCTGGGCCGCATCGAAGGCATCGACCACCAACGGCTGACCCGGGTTTCCCCCCTGGCCGCGCCCCTGTTGCTGGAACCGGGCAAGGTGCCCATCGCCGGCGAAGGGCGCGAGCGGCTGCTGGAAGCCGAGGCCGACCGGCTGATGGCCGAGGCCGGTCTCGCCGCGCTTTGATCTTGCAGGCCCGCGACGGCTGGGCCAAGTCGGGGCCATGTCGCATCACGTCCTGAAACTCGGCGAGCATGACCTGCAGGCCCGCGCCGATGGCAGCCTGTTCTGGCCGGCCATGGGTCTGCTGTGCGTGTCGGACCTGCACCTGGGCAAGTCCGAACGCATCGCGCGGCGTGGTGGGGGCCTTCTGCCCCCCTACGAAACCCAGGAAACACTGACCCGGCTGGACGCCGCGATCGCAGAGACGGCGCCCCGCCATGTGATCTGCCTCGGCGACAGTTTCGACGATCTGGACGCCGCCACCAGTCTGCCCGAGACGGTGCGACTGCATCTGGCGGGGCTTCAGGCCGGGCGCGACTGGACCTGGATCGAGGGCAACCATGACCCTGGCCCGGTCGCTCTGGGCGGCAGCCACCTGGCCGAACATGTCCTTGAAGGGCTGCGGTTTCGTCACATCGCCACGCCGGACAGGCCCGAGGTGTCCGGTCACTATCATCCCAAGGCTCGGGTGCCGGGCACCACAGCGGCGCGCCCCTGTTTTCTCGCGGATCGCGACCGGGTACTTCTGCCTGCCTTCGGGGCCTATACCGGCGGGCTGCGGGCCACCGAGCCGGTTCTGCGCGACCGCATGGGCACCGATGCGATCGCCATACTGACCGGACGCCGCGCGGTGGCCGTGCCGCTGGCCGCACTCTAATCCGCCGGATGTGTGGCCGCCGCAAGGTCTGGCCGGTGTTTCGGGCCAACCGCAACCCTCTCCTCGACCGGCAACACGACCACCACGTGATGGTCAGACAGGCCGAGCCGTACGACGCCCGCCCCTGCTCGCCGGAGTTCAAGCGCTCGTGCAGCCGGTCCCGGCGCGGAACAGGCCGAAGGGGCGACGACATGGCCCAGCGCAGCGAAAGCACCCTTTGGCGTCCCCGCCAGAACCGGCGACATCGGCAGCCCATGCGGCCCTGTCGCTTCTGCACCCTGGCAAAGAGGTGCTGACCAAAAGAACGAAGGTCTACCTGCTTGCCCGACCAGTGGCGAATGTCCGCGGGCCACGGTGCGGGTCGAGAAACCGGGTCGGCGCCCGCTGGAGGTGACAGCGCGCGTCGCGGCCGTGACGGGCGACCGGGGACCCCACGTCACCCTGATGCAGGGAACGATGCTGCCGCTCAGGCCGTAAGGCCCTCGGGTTCGGCCAACCCACTGGCGCGGCAGCAGGCGGTAACGGTATTGGCCAGCAGGCACGCAATGGTCATCGGCCCGACCCCGCCGGGCACCGGCGTGATTGCGCCGGCCACCTCGGCGCAACTGGCATAGTGGCAATCCCCGACAAGGCGCCCCTTGCCGCCCTCTTCCTCGGAGGGCAGACGGTTAATGCCAACGTCGATCACCGTGGCACCCGGCTTGATCCAGTCGCCGGGCACCATCTCGGGGCGTCCCACGGCGGCCACCACGATATCGGCGCGGCGCACGACGCCGGGCAGGTCCTTCGTGCGGGAATGCGCGATGGTCACGGTGCAGCTGTCGCCGAGAAGCAGCTGCGCCATGGGCTTGCCGACGATATTCGAGCGGCCGATCACCACCGCGTCAAGCCCCGAAAGACTGCCCAGATGATCGCGCAGCATCATCAGGCTACCCAGCGGCGTGCAGGGCACCATGCTCTTCTGTCCAGTGCCCAGAAGCCCGACATTCGAGACATGAAAGCCGTCCACGTCCTTGGCCGGGTCGATGGAGTTGATCACCAGATCCTCGTTCAGGTGACCCGGCAGCGGCAGTTGCACCAGGATGCCGTGCACGCCGGGATCAGTGTTCAACTGGTCGATCAGCGCCAGCAGGTCTGACTCCGGTGTGTCGGCCTCCAGACGGTGCTCGAAGCTCTTCATGCCGACCTCGACCGTCTGCTTGCCCTTGGACCGGACGTAGACCTGGCTGGCCGGGTCCTCGCCCACCAGCACGACCGCAAGGCCGGGGGTGATCCCGTGTTCTTCCTTCAGTCGCGCCACGTGGCCCGCCACTTTCTCCCGCACGCTGGCCGCGAAGGCCTTGCCGTCGATCACACTGGCCGTCATCTCATGCCTCCGTATTGGCGTATTCAGCTGCGTAGTGCTCTTTCTGGAGCCGCGTCGCAAGCACCGCGTTCTGCATCAGGATCGCCACGGTCACCGGGCCGACACCGCCGGGCACCGGCGTGATCCAGCCCGCGACCCCGGCGCAGCTTGCGAAATCGGCATCGCCTACAGTGCGCGGGCCATCGGGCGTCTCGACCCGGTTGATACCGATGTCGATCAGGGCCGCGCCGGGTTTCACCATCTCGCCCGTTACCAGCCCCGGCTTGCCCACGGCGACGAAGACCGCGTCCGAAGCCCGGCTGTGCATCGCCACCGAACGGGTCATGTGATGGCAGACCGTGACCGTCGCCCCAAGCCCCATCAGCAGGAATGCGATCGGTTTGCCCACGATCTCGGAATGGCCAATGACCGTGACATCCAGTCCTTCCAGCCGCAGCGGCAGGGTTTTCAGGATTTCGACCGCCGCCACGGCGGTGCAGGGGCCAAGCGCCAGATCGTTGTAGACAATATTGCCGATGGAAGCAGGATGCATCCCTTCCACGTCCTTGAGCGGATGCACCGCCCTCTGCAGGGCCTTGACCGGGATATGATCCGGCAAGGGACGCTGGATGATGATGCCGTTGACCCGCGGATCGGCGTTCAGCCCCTGCAAAACACCGACCAGCTGTTCGAGCGACATCGACGCATCGTAGGTGCGCGCCTCGAACTGCACGCCGGCGCTTTCGGCGCTACGCTGCTGGTTGCGCACATAGAGCGCGGCCGCCGCGGTATCGCCGACCGAGATGGAGACCAGCCGCGGCTGCCAGCCGTCAACGGCCAGCGCCTCTGCTTGCTGCGCGATCTCGGCACGCTTTCGCGCGGCGATGGCCTTGCCGTCGATCAGGGCGGCACGATGCATTGCGGTCATGGAATGCTCCGGACGGGACGGCGGGCGGGGCGCATTGCCTTCCCCGCAGGGAAGGCAACAGCGTCGTCCCGCCGGATCAGAACAGGCCTTCGATGAGGCCCTCGTCGTTCAGGCGGATATTCTCCGAGGCCGGCTGCCGCGGCAGGCCCGGCATGGTCATGATCTCGCCGCAGATAACCACGATGAACCCGGCCCCCGCCGAAAGGCGCACCTCGCGCACAGGCACGGAATGCCCCGTCGGCGCCCCGCGCAAAGACGGGTCGGTCGAGAAGGAATACTGCGTCTTGGCCATGCACACCGGCAGGTGACCGTATCCGGCGTCCTCCCATTCCCTGAGTTGGTTGCGGATCTTGGCATCGGCCAGCACCTCGTCGGCACGGTAGATCGCCGTGGCCACGCGCTCGATCTTCTCGAAAAGCCCGAGATCGTCACGGTAGAGCGGTGCGAATTGGCTGGCCCCGCTGTCGGCGACCTCGGCCACCTTGCGCGCCAATGCCTCGGACCCTTCCGAGCCCAGCTCCCAGTGGCGCGACAGCACCGCTTCCGAGCCCTGCGTTTCCACGTAGTCCTTGACCGCCTGGATTTCGGCATCAGTGTCGGTGACAAAGTGGTTGATTGCGACCACGACCGGCACGCCGAACTGCTTGAGGTTGCCGATATGGCGGCCCAGGTTGGCACAGCCCTCCTGCACGGCATCGACGTTTTCGTCGCCAAGATCGGCCTTGGCCACACCACCGTTCATCTTCATCGCGCGCACCGTGGCCACCAGGACCACCGCGTCAGGGGCCAGCCCGGCCTTGCGGCATTTGATGTTCATGAACTTCTCGGCGCCCAGGTCGGCCCCGAAGCCGGCCTCGGTCACGACGTAATCGGCGGTGTTCAGCGCCGTGGTGGTGGCAATGACCGAGTTGCAGCCATGGGCGATGTTGGCAAAGGGCCCGCCATGCACGAAGGCGGGGTTGTTTTCCAGCGTCTGCACCAGGTTCGGTTGCATCGCGTCCTTCAGCAGCACGGTCATCGCGCCATCGGCCTTGATGTCGCGGCAGTAGATCGGCGACTTGTCCCGACGATAGGCCACGATCATGGCGCCCAGACGCTTTTCGAGGTCATTGAGGTCAGTGGCCAGGCACAGGATCGCCATGACTTCAGAAGCCACCGTGATATCAAAACCCGTCTGGCGCGGAAAGCCGTTGGCCACCCCGCCCAAGGACGTGACCGTGTCGCGCAGGGCGCGGTCGTTCATGTCCATGACCCGGCGCCAGCTGACTCGGCGTTCGTCGATTTCCAGCTCGTTGCCCCAGTAGATGTGGTTGTCGATCATCGCCGACAGCAGGTTGTGCGCCGCCGTAATCGCATGAAAGTCACCGGTGAAGTGCAAGTTCATGTCCTCCATGGGCACGACCTGTGCCCGGCCGCCGCCCGCGGCGCCACCCTTCATGCCGAAGTTCGGCCCGAGCGAGGCCTCGCGGATGCAGATCGCGGCTTTCTTGCCGATGCGGTTGAGGCCGTCCCCGAGCCCCACCGTGGTCGTGGTCTTGCCCTCGCCGGCCGGGGTCGGGTTGATGGCAGTCACGAGGATCAGCTTGCCCTTGGCATTGCCCTTGGCGGAATTGATGAACTCCTGGCTGACCTTGGCCTTGTCGTGGCCATAGGGCAGCAAGTGGTCGCTGTCGATGCCCAGCTTTGCGCCGATCTCCTGGATCGGCTTCTTGCTGGCCTCGCGGGCAATTTCGATGTCGGTCTTGAATGCCATTTTTGCGGTCTCTTCCCTGGGATCGGCCCCGGCGGGGCGCGTGGTCACATGCTGGCACACCCTAAACACGACATGGGCGGCCCTTGCACCGCGATTGCGACATTTTCGCTGCCGGAATCGTCGGTCATGCCCGGGCGCATTTCCGATCGGAGCTGTTTCGCCGCCGCCGCGCGCTCAGGGTGCCCAGGCGCGCTGGTCGGGAACGTGCAGCCGCAGACGGTCGCCGATCACAAGGGCGCCGGGACGTTCGACCCAGGCGGTCACTCCGCGACGACCCTCGGCGGCGACCTTGAAGGCTTTGCCGTGGCCAGGGTGCTGCCGCTCGACCGTCAGGCCGGGCTGGTGGCAGGGGCGGTTCTGCATGTCGATCACCAGCGTGGTGCCCCTCTCGGCCTGCAGGCGCGCGGAGGGTGGCAGATGGCTGAAGTCCGCCAGCCCCGTCACGACCATCGTTGCCCCCAGCCAGGTCGGGTCCAGTGCCTGCAGCCCCATGTCGGCGGCAACCTCTGCAAGGTCCTCGGCGCTGACGATGCTGAGCTGCCGGACATTGGCAATCTCGGTGCCCCTGGGATGCTGCGCCGTGACCCGCGAACACGAGGGCCGGGTGCGCCCGGCATAGGGCGCCCCGTCCAGCCCGTCGAAGCCCAGCTCCAGGCGATCCAGAGCAACGCCGCCGACCGCCGGTTCCGTCCGGTCCGTCATCCGGCCCAGCCAGGTGATCGTCGCGTGGTGGTCGGTGGGTTTCAAGGCGGGCATGGGGGTCTCCGGCGTGGTCACAACGATCATGGTCCGCCGCTTGGCACCCCGGCGCAAGATGTGTCGCAAAGAAAAAG
>Ga0102931_1000992_pt1 | contig 13971 bp, 9 predicted proteins | sample SalPonR1_C_D1_MG_FD_79282 | JGI IMG/M metagenome (GOLD analysis project Ga0102931, IMG submission 79282) | Salt pond soil microbial communities from South San Francisco under conditions of wetland restoration - Salt Pond MetaG R1_C_D1_MG | ecosystem: Environmental > Aquatic > Marine > Intertidal... | reverse complement strand
CGGGATCGAAGCGCAGGCGCGTCTCGCCCCCCGGCCGCTCGAGGTCGCGCAGCCGCTCGACCAGCAGCGTCACGCCGCCGGCGCGCACCTGGTACTGGACCCGGCTGCCGAGGAGGTACTCGTTGAAGATCTCGCCCCGGATCGCGTCCTCGGCGTCGTCCTCGGCGAAGCGCATGTCCTCGGGGCGCACCACCAGCACGCCGCGCGACGGCGCCGCGCCCGGCGGCGGATCGAAGGCGACGCCGAGCGGCTCGCAGAACAGCCTGCCGTCGTCGCGGCGGACGACGGGCAGGGTGTTCACCTCGCCCATGAACTCCGAGACGAAGCGGCTCTCCGGCGCCTTGTAGATCTCCCGCGGGCTGCCGACCTGCACCAGCCGTCCGTCGCGCATCACCCCGATGCGGTCGGACATGATCATCGCCTCCTCGAGGCTGTGGGTGATGTAGACGAAGGTCTTGCCGGTCTCGCGCTGGATGTCCTTCAGCTCCTTCTCGAGCGTCTTGCGCAGCTTGTAGTCGATGGCCGAGAGCGGCTCGTCGAAGAACAGGATCTCCGGATCGAAGGCCAGCGCCCGGGCCAGCGCCACGCGCTGACGCTCCCCGCCCGAGCACTTGGTGACGGGGCGGTCGTAGTAGCTGGTCGCGAGATGCGCGAGGCCGAGGCACGCCTCGGCGCGTCGGCGGCGCTCGGCCGGATCGACGCCGCGGCATTTCAGCGGATATTCGACGTTCTGCCCGACCGTCATGTGCGGGAACAGCGCCAGCGACTGGAACACCATGCAGGTCGGGCGCTTGTTGGCGGGCGTCTCGTTGATGCGCTCGCCGCGCAGCAGGATCTCGCCCCGCGTCGGCACGTCCATGCCGACCAGCAGACGGATCAGCGTCGTCTTGCCGGAGCCCGAGGGTCCGACGATCGTGAAGAACTCGCCCTCGGCGATGGCGAGGGAGACGCGCTCCACCGCGAGCAGGTCTCCGAACTGCTTCTCGACGCTCCGCAGCTCGAGGATCGGGGCGCTTGTCATGGGAATCCTGTTCCGAAAGAGGGGCCGACGCCGGCCGGGCGCGCGGCCCGGCCGGACGTCCGTCCGTGGCGGCCTCAGCCGCGCGAGCGCTTGGCTTCGGTGTACATGTCGTGCATCGCGTCGTAGTCGGGGTTGATGTCGAAATCGACGCAGCGCGAGACGAGGTCGTTCACCCAGGTCCCGCCGTCGCCCCACTGGATCGCCTCCAGCTCGTCCGAGCCGAAGCGGTCCAGCACCGCCGGATCGCCCATCTGCACCACCGGGTTCAGCGTGCCGGGAGAGCGCGCCGCGACCCGGTAGGACGCCTCGGGCGTGTGGCAGTAGATCAGGAACGCCTCGGCCAGCGGCGTCGGCGCGGGGTTGGCGACCAGCGAGGTGACCTCGATCCAGACGATGCCGGCCTGGCCGTTCGGCCTGTCGGCGGTCTTGGTCTCCTCGATGCCCTCCGTCGGCACCACGCACTGGATCTGCGTCTCGCCCTCGAAGCGCGGCGCGGAGACGGTGTAGACCGAGCCGGGGAAGGTGCCGACGATCTCGCCGGTGATCATGTCCCGCGCCAGCGCGGACTGGTCGTCGGAGACCTTCTTGGCGTTCTCGAACACCTTGAAGATCATCTCGCGATACGCCTCCATCTCCGCCTCGGTGTGCTTGCGGAACGGAGAGAAGCCGGCGGCCATGCAGGTGTGCATGATCACCCAGTTCTCGTAGTCGAGAATGCCGTATTCGCCCGCCGCGCCCTCGATCATCTCCATGTAGCCGCCGGATTCGAGCGTCGAGGGGTCCATCCGGTCGGCGTTCACGGCCATGCCGGAGGGGCCGTAGCGCTGGATCATGCCGAGCAGCGCGTCGCCGTTCTGGTCCATCGCCCAGAGATAGGGCCACTGGAAGCCCTCGACGTTCATCTCGTAGAGCGGGCGGAACTTCTCCTTGTCGAGCGGCAGGATCAGCCCCTCGGGGTAGAGCATCTTGCGCTGCCAGGCGTTGTTCAGATTGATCACGTCCCAGGTCGAGACGCCGCCGCCGCGCAGGTTGTTCACCGCGGCCGGATCGGAGATCAGCATCTGGGGATTGACGCTCGCGTTGATGGCGCGGCTGAAGGGGTCGAGCACCGGCTCCTCGGTGTAGCCCTCCCAGGAATGCAGGTTCAGCTCGCGCCGGAAGTCGCCGCCCGAGTTCAGCTCGGCCACCGTCTTGGCCCAGAGATCGTCGGCGTAGCTCGCGCCGCCCGCCGCCAGCGCCGGGCGCACCCCACCGGCGAGCGAGGCCGCGAAGCCCGCGCCGAGCCCCTGCAGCACCTGCCGGCGGTTCGCGCCGATCCCCGTCAGTCCACCCCGTCGCATCATGTCGCTCTCCATCGTTGCACGGGCGATGCGGCCGCGGCCCAGGCCACGCCCCTCGGCGCCCTCGTCTCGGTGTCGCCGCCCGCGGCGCGCCGCCCTCTTCGGGCGGCGCGCCGCGCGCCCCTCACTCCGCGGCGAGGGCCTTGCAGCTCGCCTTGTTGCGGTCGGCGGGCAGGTCGAGGTTGGGGTTGCGGTCGAAGAAGCCGTTCGGCATCAGCTTGAAGCCGGTGCGCACGCAGGGCTGGACCGGGAAATCCTCGAGCCGGGTCGGATGGTGCAGGCCGAACACGTGCCAGGCCACGAGGTCCTCGCCGTCGACCGGCCGCTCCGCCTTCACCCAGTGGTTCAGCCCGTCCGAGCCGTCCGAGCCGTTGACGAACTCGCCCGAGGGATAGCGCTGCTCGGGGTCGTTCCGCGTCACCCAGAGATGGTTGTAGACGAAGCCCATGCGCTTGCCGGAGGGGCCCTCGGGATCGTTGAAGGCGGTGACCGATCCGGTCGGCGCCAGCTTGTAGGCGGTCGGCTTGCCCATGCCGTTCGTCCTCTCGCGGCTGACGAACTTCCAGTAGCGCTCGGCGTCCGGATTGCGCGACCGGCCGCACTCGGTCTCGAGCACCGTCTCCCGCAGCTTGAAGGCGTTGCCGTAGGGGTTGTCCGGCCCCATCGGCATCGAGACCGTGTCGCACTCGACGACGCCGTTGCGGTCGCCGTCGACGCTCATGTCGAGGCGGGCGCAGAACAGGTGCTGGTGGATCTGGCCGAGGACGCCCGGCGACACCTCGGTCCCGTGTTCGCCGGGGTTCCCCGGCTCGCAGCCCACGGTGTTGATGATGCCGGTGGCCTTCATCTCGAACTCGATCTCGCCGTCGAGATAGAAGTACCAGTAGGAGCCGTACTCGTAGTTGCCGACCGTGGAGATCGAGGAGATCACCAGCCGACGGGCGCGGCGCACCTCGGTCGCGTCGGTGCGGAAGTCCCAGTGCTTCCAGAGGACGCCCCAGTCCTCCTCGTGGATGCAGATGCCGTTGTCGATCTTCATCACGCCGCCCTCGACGTCGGCGATGTGACAGTCGAGGTAGTGGATGGCGCCGAGGCAGTCGCAGCCCAGCGTCAGCGAATTGGCGAGCTTGCCGAGGCCGTATTCGCCGATGTCGAAAACGTTCTTGCGCGCGTGCTGCTCCTGCGGGCTGCCGTAGGGCACCACCATCTCGGACATCGAGGCGCGGTAGCAGATCGGCCGGTCGGCGTAGCGGATGTCGTGCAGCGTCAGCCCTTCGCGGGCGTTGAAGCCGATCAGCACGTCCCAGTCGTGCCACCTGATGCGCCGGCCCTCCATCGTGAAGGAGACGCCTTCGGGCTGGGTGACGTCGATCGGCTTGAGGTCGTCGCGCATCCGCTCCTGGAACGCGGCGGCGTAGTTGCTGTCGGCGGTCGGCACCGGCTGCACGCCGCGGTCGTCGACCCGCAGCACCTCCAGCGTCTTGACGTCGACGACGGCGTTCAGCCCCTCGATCGGGTGGGCGTAGAAGTTGTCCTCGGGGCTCGAGCGGACCCAGGCGAAGGTGTGGCTGATGTGGCGGCCCTCCTCCTCCGGGCCGCCGAAGCTGCCGGCCGACCACGGATCGACGCAGACCAGCGACATGTCCTCGATGCCGCGCCTGGCGCAGGCCTCGACGAAGCGGGGATCGGACTTCACCGCGCCCTCGATCTCGAGGAACTCCTCGAGCTGGATCATCGGCCGCGCCGTCGCCAGCTCCTCCTTCGAGACGATCTCGCCCGAGGTGAGCGAGAGGATGAAGCGCCAGACGCCGACGCGCCCGGTGCGGTAGACCTGCACCCGCGCCCGCCGGACGATCGGATCGCCGGGGCTGAACGCGCGCACCTCGGCCTTCGGCGGCTCCATCAGCTCGATCGTCTCGAAGCGCAGCTCGCCCTCGCCGCCCTGCATGTCGGCGCGCACCATGTCGCCGGCCACCACGATCTCCTCGGGCGTGAGCGGCTCCAGCGGATGGAGGACCCCTGTGGCGCCCGTGATTCCCGGAGCGTGCTTATTCATGATGCAGTCCTCCTGCCGTGCTCTCGCGACTTGTCATGTGACTTCGGACAGAGGCTGCGGCACGATCCGGGACGTGTCAACGCCTCGCGCGTTCCACGGAGGCTCCAGTAATTCACCCTGCGTTTAGGTCGGCTCCCGCAATGTCAAGGGTGGCCTTTCCGTGACGGAAGCCGATTCGGACCGGTCGCCTTTTGTGCAGATCCGTTCTCCTGCCGATACAGTGGGCAGAGGCCAGGACGCACGCGCTCAGCGCCCCTCCGCCAGCACCTCCGCGAAGGCCGCGACGAAGCGGTCCGCCTCCGCCGCCGACAGCGGCAGGGGCGGACGGATCTTGAGCGTGTGGCCGTATTTGCCGCAGGCCCCGATCAGCACCCCCCGATCGCGCAGCCCGTCGATGACCCGCACCGCGAAGGCCGCGTCGGGCTCGCCCCCGCGCACGAGGTCGAGGCCGAGGAACAGCCCCGCCCCCCGCACCGCGCCGACCCGCGGATCCCCCGCGCCCGCGGCCTCCAGCCCCGCCTTCAGCCGCGCGCCGACCCGCGCGGCGTTCGCGATCAGCCCCTCCTCCTCGATCACGTCGAGCACGGCCGATCCCGCCGCCGCCGCCACGGGGGCGCCGCCGAAGGTGTTGAAGTAGCCGAATCGCCGGCAGAACCGCTCCAGCAGCTCCGGCCGCGTCGCCGTCGCCGCCATCGGAAAGCCGTTGGCCATCGGCTTGCCGGTCGTGACCATGTCGGGCTCGACGCCGTGGCGCGCGAAGCCCCACATCCCCGCGCCGGTGCGCCCGAAGCCCGGCTGCACCTCGTCGGCGACGAAGACCGCCCCCGCCGCCCGCGCCGCCGCCACCGCCGGCGCGAGGAAGCCCGGCGGATCGGCGAACACGCCGTCGCTCGAGAACACCGAATCGACCAGCAGCGCCGCGGGCCCGTGCCCCGCCGCCGCCAGCGACGCGAAGGCCTCGGCCACCGCCGCCGCGAAGCCGCCGCCGACGTCCTCGCCATAGGCCTCGACGCTCGGCGCCGGAACCGTCCGCACCCGAGAAGGCGGCCCCCCCTCGCGCCAGGAGGAGGGCGAGACCTGCGTCGTCAGGTAGCCGTTGCCGTGATAGGCCGTCTCGGTGACGACGATGCCGTCGCCCCCCGTCGCCTCCATCGCCACGCGCAGCGCCAGATCGTTCGCCTCGCTCCCGGTGCAGGAGAGCACGACGTTGGACAGCGCCGGCGGCAGCAGCGCCTTGAAGCGCTCGACGTAGGCCTCCGTCACCGCGTTCAGGTAGCGCGTGTTGGTGTTGAGCCGCGCCATCTGCCGATGCACCGCCTCCACCACCCGCGGATGCGAATGCCCGACCGAGGGGACGTTGTTGTAGAAGTCGAGGTAGCGCGTGCCGTCCGCCGCCTCCATCCAGCAGCCCTCGGCCCGCACCATCTCGATCGGGCGGCGGTAGAACAGCACCGAGGCCGCGCCGAAGTTCGCCCGCCGCCGCGCCAGCAGGCCGGAGCTCGCCTGCGCCTCCGCCCCGTCCTTCGACGGATCGAAGGCGTTCATGTCCAGGATCTTCCGCACCTCGGGGGGCATGGTTCCGTCTCCCTCTCCCCCCGCCCGCGTCAGGCCGCGGCGCGGGAGAGCCAGCGTTCCGCGATCTCCAGCGTGCCCTCGGTGAAGGGCTCGCCCATCTCGGCGGCGGTCGGCGTCTCGGCGTGGCTCGCGATCCAGGCCGTGAGCTGCAGCCGCCGCAGCATGACGAAGTCGTCCAGCATCGCCTCGGTCTCCGCCTCCAGCGGCAGGACCCCGCGATAGCCCTCGACCCAGGCCGCCTTCAGCGCCGGGATCGACGGGTCCGTCTCCATGAAGCTGACCGCGGCGGCGAAGTCGAAGGCGAACCAGCCGAAGCCGCAGTCGTCGAAGTCGATCACCGCGATGCGTCCGTCCTGCACCAGCAGGTTGGCGAGACGCAGATCCGCATGGATCAGCCCGAACCGCTCCGGCCCGTCGCCATAGGCCGCGAGGCGCCGCTCCAGCGCCTCCGCCGCCCGCTCCAGATGCGCCCGGCCCGCCGGCGTCAGGCCGAGGCCCGCGCGCCAGTCGCCCCAGTGCGGCGTCCGCCCGACCGTGGTGTCGAAGCTCCAGGTCTTGCGCGCGAAGCCCGCCGGGCGCCGCCAGCGCCGCGCCTGGCCGTGCAGCCGGGCGCTGATCGCGCCGAGCTCGCGGAACCCCTCCGCCAGATCCTCCTCCGGCGAGGGCTCGCGCCCCTCCACGAACTCGAACGCCACCACCTCGCGCGGCGCGCCGTCGAGCGCGAAGGCCGCCACGCGCCCGCCCTCCCGGCGCTCCAGCGGCGCGGGAATCGTCGCCGTCCGCTCCGCCCGCAGCGCGTCGATCCAGGCCAGCTCCGAGTCGATCTCCGCCCGCGTGTGATAGCCGGGCCGGTGCACCCGCAGCACCACCGGCGCCGCGGCCTCCGGATCGTCGGCGCGGAAGGTCGCGTTCTCCGAGACGTCGAGCAGCGTCACCTCGGTCCGCGGCGAGAGGCCCCAGTCGCCCGCCACGCTCCGCGCGCCCTCGCGCAGCCGTTCGACGAAATCCTCGCTGTAGAGCCCGGCCATGCGCCCCTCCCGTCAGCCTCGCCTGCACGGTAGACGAGCGGAGCGGCGCGCTCAACGTTCTCCCTTGCGCATCGGGTCGGCGCCGCGGACCCTGTGCCTCCGCGACAGGCGCCAAGGGAGCTATGCCATGTTCACACCCGTCACCGGCCGCAGCGTCATCGTCACCGGAGGCTCGAAGGGGATCGGGCGCGGCATCGCCCGCGTCTTCGCCAGGGCCGGCGCCAAGGTCATGATCGCCGCGCGCGGCGAGGCCGCCGCCGCCGAGGCGGTGGAGGAGCTGCGCGCCGCCGGCGGCACGGCGGAGATGCACCTCTGCGACGTGGCGGACTGGGAGCAGGTGCAGGCCCTCGTCGCCGCGACGGTGCAGCGCTTCGGGGGGGTCGACGTGCTCTGCGCCAACGCCGGCGCCTTCCCGCAGACCAAGATGATCGACATGGCGCCCGAGGAATGGGATTCCGTCCTCGCCACCAACCTGCGCAGCGCCTTCCTCTGCGTGAAGGCCTGCATCCCGGTGTTCGAGAAGGCGGGCCGCGGGCGCGTCGTGCTCACCTCCTCGATCACCGGCCCCGTCACCGGCTTTCCCGGCTGGGCGCATTACGGCGCCTCGAAGGCGGGCCAGCTCGGCTTCCTCAAGACCGCCGCGATGGAGCTCAGCCGCTACGGCGTGACCATCAACGCCGTGATGCCCGGCAACATCCACACCGAGGGGCTGCAGGATCTCGGACAGGACTATCTCGACGCCATGGCCGCCTCGATCCCCCTCAAGCGCCTCGGCGCGGTCGAGGACATCGGCAACGCCGCGCTGTTCTTCGCCTCCGACGAGGCCGGTTACGTCACCGGTCAGAGCCTCGTGGTCGACGGCGGCCAGATCCTCCCGGAATCGCTGGAGGCGATGGCGGAGATCTGAGCGCGCGGCCCGCGCTTCCGCTCCGCCTCGATCACGAAGACGTCGGTCGCGTAACGCCGGCCCTCCGCCCGTCGAACACGACGGGACGACCCCGCCGCGCCGGACCGGCGGGGGCCGAGGCCGCGACGCGGGACGGGAGACGACGCATGCGGATCGAGGACCATTACGGCCAGAGCCTTCCGGCGGAGGCCGCGCCCGCCGTCGCGGACTGGAACGCGGCGGTCTCCGGCTTTCTCGCCCACGCGGCCGAGACGCCGGTCCGGCTCGACGCGGCGCTCGCCGCCGCGCCGGACTTCGCCACCGCGCACGCCGCGCGCGGGCTGTTCCTCCTGCTCCTCGCCCGGCCCGAATGCACCGCCGCGGCCCGCGCCGCCCTCGCGGCCGCGCGCGCCGGCGCGCCCGACGCGGGGACCGCCGGCTACGTCGAGGCGCTGGCCCTCGGCCTCGACGGGCGCTTCGGCGCCGCCGCCGACCGGCTCGACGCGCTGCAGGCGGAGCGCCCGCAGGACGCCCTCGCCGCCAAGCTGGTGCACGCGCTCCGCTTCATGACGGGCGACGCCGCCGGCATGCGCCGCTCGATCGAGGGCACGCTCGCCCGCCTCTGCCCGGACCATCCCCACCACGCCTTCCTCCGCGGCTGCCACGCCTTCGCGCTGGAGGAGACCGGCGCCTACGCCGAGGCCGAGCGCCTCGGCCGCGCCGCCGTCGCCGAACGCCCCGACGACGCCTGGGGCCTGCACGCCGTCCTGCACGTGCACGAGATGACCGCCCGCGCCGCCGACGGCCTCGCCTGGATCGAAGGGCGGGACGCCGGCTGGGCCGGGTGCAACAACTTCGCCTTCCACATCCACTGGCACGTGGCGCTGTTCCGGCTCGATCTCGGCGACGTCGATGGGGCGCTGGCGCTCCACGACGCGCGGGTGCGCGCGCAGCCCACCGACGACTTCCGCGACGTCGCCAACGCCGCCTCGCTGCTCGCGCGGCTCGAGGCGGAGGGCGTCGCCGTCGGTGCGCGCTGGGAGGAGCTCGCCGACATCGCCGAGCGCCGCGCCGCGGACGCCTGCGCCCTCTTCGCCGATCTGCACTACCTGATGGCCCTGGTCGGCGCCGGCCGGCGCGCCGCGGCCGACCGCCTCGCCGCGCGCATCGCCGCGGACGCCCGCCGACCCGGCGAGGACGACGTCGCCGCCGCCGCCCGCGCCGGCGGGGCCGAGGCCGCCGCCGGCCTCGCCGCCCTCGCCCGGCACGCGCCCGAAGCCGCCGCGCTCCGCCTCGCCGAGGCCGCGCCCGGCCTCGCGCGGATCGGCGGCAGCCACGCCCAGCGCGACGTCTTCCGCTGGCTCTCGGTCTCCGCCGCGCTCGCCGCCGGGCGCCCGGACCTCGCCGCCGGCGCCCTCGCCGCCCGCGACGCCGGCCGCGCCGGGCGCGACGGCTACGCCCGCCGCCGCCTGCGGGAGATCGCGGGCGCCCCCGCGCCGAGCGCCGCCTAGCCCGGCCTCATACCTTGGCCAGATGATCGCGACTCATCGCGATCATCTGGCGCCGCGCTTTCGCGCGCTGGCCGTTCGGCCGAGGCCAAGGCGCGATGAGTTCCACTCATCGCGCCTTGGTATCAGGGGCCGCCCTCCGCCCCGCCCCGGCGCCGCGCGGCGGCGGCCTCCGCCGTCGCGACCGACGCCTCGCCCCCCGACTGGGTCGCGAGCGGCGAGCCGAGCAGCCAGAACAGCAGGTTGTCCGCGAACACCGGGTTGCGCGTCAGCTCGACGTGCTCGCCGGGCAGCAGCAGCACCGTGCGGTAGCCCACCGGCCGCCGCGGCGCGTCGGAGGGCCCCCCGCCCTGGCTCTCGTCCATCAGGGCGCTGGCGCGCAGCACCACGCCGTCGCCCTCCTCGTCCAGCAGCCGCCGCGGGCGCCCGCCGGCCTCGTCCAGCACCATCGCCGCCGGCGTGTCGAGGCCGGTGCCCACCACCAGGAACAGATCCGCGAAGCCCGGCGCCCCCCGCCGGTCGAGCCCCTGATGCACCCGCCGCGCCGCCGCGAGGCACTTGGCCAGATGCGCCCGCGCCCGCCGCTCCCGCTCGGCCCGGCCCCGCGCCTCCGGCATCAGCCGCGAGAGGCGCCCGTCCTCGGCCGGATCCAGCAGCCCCCAGCCGCCCTCGGCCCAGGTCTCGACGTCGTAGAGCGAGCCCGGAGACGGCCCCTCCGCGGTCCCGACGCTCACGCGCCCGTGCCGGTCCCGCGGCATCAGCTGGTAGATCGAGGGGTAGGTGCCCAGCAGCCCCGGCGGATAATGCGGCGTGAACGGCCCTCCGGGGCGGCGCCCCTCCAGGAGGCTCCGGAACGCGCCGATCGAGCCGAGGTTCGGCGGGCCGACGAAGATGGCGCAGGCCGTGCGCCGCGCGCCGATCCAGTCCGGCTCGGGCGGCGGGCCGTCCTCGGGCGGATCGGCGGCGCCGTACATCAGCCACCAGCGCAGCACGAGCGCGCCCAGCGAATGCGCCACGAAATCGAAGCGAAGCGCCTCGGGCGCCGGCGCGCGGCCGTCGCGGGCCTTGCGCGCCGCCAGGATCTCCTCGGTCTTCCGCGCCACGAAGGCGTCGAGCGCCTTCGCCCCCGCGACGATGCCGCGCCGCCAGTCGTAGGCGAACTCGAAGGCCTCCGCCGCCACCGCCGCGTCCGTCCCGCCCGCGCGCCGCGGCGCGTCGGCGAAGCCGTAGCCGCCGTTGCGCAGCACCTCGATCAGCCCGGCATAGACCTGCTGCTGCACGGCGCCGAAGGGCAGCAGCGCGTTGGCCTCGCGCATCACGCCGGCGGGGCGCAGATCGTCGCTCAGCGCCGAGAGCGGCTCCGGTCCCCGCCCGATCGGCAGCGCGAGGCGCCGCAGCCCCTCCGCGTCCGAGACGTCGGCCGAGAGGCGCCGCGGCCCGCCCCAGGCGAAGGGCCCGTCGGCGCCGACCCTGAGGCGCGAGCCCATCAGGCCGGGGATGGCCACGATCGGCCGGCGCTCCTCGGCGTCGAGACGGCCGGCGAAGCGATAGAGGCTGGCGACGTCCGGCGTCCGCGGCGAGGCCCCGCACCCGGCCAGCGCCAGCGCGCCGAGCAGCGCCGCCCGCCGGCTCGGGCCGTCGCCGCTCATCAGGCCGGCCCTCGCGACGCGCCGCCGCCCGTCGTCTCCGTCCCCCGGTCCCCGGTCGCGGCCCCGGCGACCAGCCGCGCCGCGGCCGCGCCCACCTCGGCGATCTCGGCGCGCTCCGCGCCCGCCCGCGCGCGAAGCATCATTCCGCGCGCGGTCGCGGCCAGCACGCCGGCCAGGGCCTCCGGCGGCTCGCGGCCGGCGGTCGCCTCGGGGCGCTCCGTCCTCTCGCGGCTCAGCCGCGCGAGCAGGCGCGCCTCCATCGCGTCGAAGCGCCGGCGCAGCTCGGCCCGCAGGTCCGCGTCGCTCCCCGCCGCGTCGGCAAGCGCGCAGGAGATCAGGCAGCCCCCGGCGCGCCGCTCCGCGACGGCGAGGTCCGCCACCGCCTCGAAGAAGGCCGCGAGGTCCGCCGCCAGCGTTCCGCCCCCCTCCAGCGCCGCCGCGAGCGGGGCGAGCCGCGTCTGCGCGTAGCGCTCCAGCGCCGCGAGGAACAGACCGCGCTTGTCGCCCCAGACGCCATAGAGGCTGGAGCGGTTCAGTCCCGTCTCGCGCGACAGCGTCTCGACGGAGGCGCCCTCGTAGCCGTGCCGCCAGAACACGCCCATCGCGGCCTCCAGCGCCGGCTCCAGCGGCCGGAGGCGCGGTCGTCCCCGCGGTCTCGGGGCGGCCGCCTCGCGCTCATTTGAACCGATCATTCCGAAAAGCCCTTGGCCCGCTGCGTCGACACGTATTATGAAACGAGCGTTCCATTCGGATCAAGGAGACTTGCGATGAGCGCCGATCCCGTCCTCGACCTCGCCCCCCTCACGCCCGAGACGGCCGAGCCGAAGGCCCGCGAGAAGCTGGAGGCCGCGAAGTCCAAGCTCGGCTTCGTGCCCAACATGTACGGCAACATGGGCCACCTGCCGGAGCTGCTGGAGGCCTACATGTCGGCCTATCAGGGCTTCCGCGAAGGCGCCGGCTTCACCCCGCCCGAGCAGGAGGTCGTGTTCCTCTCCGTCAGCCTGGAGAACGGCTGCGACTACTGCGCGGCGGCGCATTCGATGCTCGCCGAGAAGGTCTCCAAGGTGCCGGCCGACAGCCTCGCCGCGCTGCGCGACGGACGTTCGCTGCCCGACGCCAAGCTGGACGCGCTCGCCAAGTTCACCCGTCGCATGGTCGAGAGCCGGGGCGAGCCCGCCAAGGCCGACGTCGAGGCGTTCCTCTCCGCGGGCTACGAGTCGAGGCACGTCCTCGGCATCATCCTGGCGATCGGCGTGAAGACCTACTCGAACTACACCAACCACGTCGCCGGCACCGAGATCGACGAGGCCTTCGCCGGCCACGCCGTCCCGGCCTGAACCAGGCGACGCGGCGCGGCGCGCGTCCCGCCGGGCGCGCGCCGGACGTCGGGGCGGCCGCGACGCCGGCCTCGGCCCGGTCGGAAGCGCCCGGTTCATCTTTTCGTGAGATGCTCGGAGGAGTCCCGCCGCGGCGCGCGGCCGCCGGCCGACGGCGTCGGCGCCATGTCGACCGACGGCGTCGGCACGACGCCGTCCGACGACGTCGGCGCCATGTCGGCGCCGGGTCGGCACGAACGCCCGACGGGGGGCCGACCGAAGGCCGACGCGGTCGGCCCCGAAGGCTGACGAAAGGCACACGCCGTGCGCACGAACGTCCGACGACGTCGGTACGAAAGGCCGACATCCGCCGCACGGAAGGCCGACGCCGCCGCGCCTCTCAGAGCGTCTTCAGATACTCGATCAACGCCCGCCGCTGCGCCTCCGAGAGCAGATCGCCGTAGCGATGCCCCCCGGCGCCGTATCCGAGCCGCGTGGTGTCGTGGATCCGCGCCCGCTCCTCGGGCGACGCGGCCTCGACCTCGGCGGCCTCGAGCCGCTCGTAGCGCCAGCCCAGCGTCTCCGGATCGTACTCCCGCGGCCCGCTCCGATGCCGCCAGAACCGCGGGCGGCGCTCGCTGTCCAGCAGGAGCGCGATGTCGGGCACCGCGCCGTTGTGCAGATAGGGCGCCGTGGCCCAGACCCCGTCGAGCGGCGGCGCGATGTAGCCGGCGGCCGGCGCGGTCTCGACGGTGCTTCCGAACCACGATTCGGCGACCCACTCGTAGAACCGGTCCCGCCGTCCGTCCGTCGCGGCGAGGGCGTATTCGGGATCCGTCCCGACCTTCTCCAGCGAGATCAGCTTGTTCGGGTAGCTCGGCGCCTCCCCGTAGCTGCCGTGGCAGCCGCTGCAGCCCTTCTCGAACACCGCGCGCCCCTCCTCGGCCAGCACCGCGTCGATGGGACGGGGATACGCCGGCGCCTCGAGCGAGGCGATGTAGGCGCGGATGTCCGGCGCGTATTCGTCGATCGCCTCCACTTCCTCCACCGAATTCACGCAGAGCAGCGAGGCCAGCATCATGAAACGCGCGTGATCGCCTCGCCCGATGGTGGTGTAGAACATCGCGTTCTTCTTGCTCATCCGCCACCACGGCGGCACGCTGACCGGCAGCGGCTCGGTCGGCGGCGGGTCGATCAGCGGCGTCTCGGACCACTCCAGGGTCTCGGGATCGAGCCGGCTCATCAGCGCCCAGGTCAGATTGGTCGCCGGGTTCGCGCCCACCGTCGCGGTCCGTATATGGGGCGCGACGCCGTCGATCCGGTCCGCCCAATGCCGCCACGCCGCGGTCTCCGCCTCGCCTCGCACATAGGCGCCGGCGGAGGTCGCGGCGCGCCGCGCGTCCTCGGTGAAGTCGAGGAACTCGTTGCCGAGCCCCACGATCAGCTCTCCTTCGATCCGCGCGGCATGGCAGACGAGACAGTTGGAGGAGACGACCTCCACGCCGTCCCGGTTCACGTGCGCCGTCGCGGCGTAGGGCAGTTCGGCGTTGCGCCCGCGCCGGCCGGGGAGAAGATCCGCCGGGTCCGTCTCG
>Ga0102931_1000986_pt1 | contig 14023 bp, 11 predicted proteins | sample SalPonR1_C_D1_MG_FD_79282 | JGI IMG/M metagenome (GOLD analysis project Ga0102931, IMG submission 79282) | Salt pond soil microbial communities from South San Francisco under conditions of wetland restoration - Salt Pond MetaG R1_C_D1_MG | ecosystem: Environmental > Aquatic > Marine > Intertidal... | reverse complement strand
TGTTACAAATCTAAATGCTGAGATGCCAAGTCTTGAAGGCGACGGCTCTCAGCTGACTATCGACCTTAGTAACTACGGTGTAAGTGTTAGTGACGGCGACGTATTTGTTGTACGAAAAACAACGTCAGACGGTAGTTTTGCTCCGGACCCAGACAGCTTTGACACTCAGCTTAGCGGCGGCACCCTTGATTACGGTAATGCTACTGGACTAAACGCAGAAGACATTATTGTTGACGGTGACTTGTTTGTGACTCCGGTTACAAGCGGAAGTCTTGAAGAACTTATTCCAGGACAGGTCCTAGACACAGTCGATATCAAAGTGTTTGAGCGTCTGTCAAACGGGCAAGCTGAGATATTTAATCAGAATTATGTTACTGATGGCACCACAGACACTTATAGTATCGGGATCAAACCAAATAACCTCGACGCTGTGGTTATAAAACTTGACGATCGTATTCTAGCAGAAGACGAGTATACCGTTGATTTCGAAGATAACACTGTTACCCTTGATCCAGCACCGGCTGCTAACCAATGGTTAACAATTTTTACTCTAGGAATGAACGGTGAAGACGTACTCGATATCAACACGTTTGTTTCAGACGGCACTGCTACAGAGGTAGAGACAAACGTGGCTTGGAGGACAGACTTGTCGTCGTTTATTCTGTTTAACGGTGTTCCTGCAACAGATGAAGAAGCCGTGTTATTGAACCGTAACAACAAAGCTACTATTATATTTCCCGTTGCACCTGCTGCTGGTGTAGTAGTTGACTATGGTATTTTTGTAGGCGATAATGGCACTAGGAACTTTAGCAGAGTTACACGCGACACTTTTGTCGGCAACGGGTCGGATGTTCAGTTCTCACTTTCAACAGCGCCTGCAGAGCAAGAGCCGGTTGAGTTCTTTATGTTGGTTAATGTTGGTGGTACTATCGTTTCACCAGGCTACAATAAACAGTTTATTATTGAAGATACCTCAGTTTCTTCTTACCAGTTTGACTTGTTCCAAGTGCCAGCTGCAACAGTTGATCCTGCAGAAGTGCGTGTTTTCGTTGATAAAGAAGAATTAGTGAGAGGTGCTGATTTTATTGTTAACCTTGCAGACAGCTCTATTACAATTGACCCAAGGTTCTTGATTCAAGGTAGTATCATTGAAGCATATTATACAGCTAATGCTGAGTACACAGTTAATGGCGATACAATTGAACTTACCCAGTCACCTGGTCCAGGAATAGTATTAGATGTGTATCAGTTTACTAATCATGATTTATTAGAACCAGAGCGTATTATCTATAACGTAGCTGAGCGTAGTAGTATGGTTGCTGGCACAACTGAAGAAACAGTATACCACAACCTAAGAGGAGGAAAGATACTCCTACGTTCTCCTGCGAGTGGAGTACAGTATGTCTGGGTTATTGTAAACGGAAAATTATTAACACCTAGTGTTGACTATTCACTCGCATTAGATAATAAGATTGTTTACTTGGTTGACGAGCTAGAAGTAGGGGATACTATAGACGTATTCCATTTCTCTGCCCCAGTTGCTACACCAAGAATGACGTGGAGTAAGTTTAAAGATATCCTCAACAGAACTCATTATAAGCGTATTGACAATAACACTGATCAGCAGCTTGCAAGTCCTCTTAACGACTATGACTCGCGCATAGAAATGGTAGACGCTAGCGCGTTACCAGAGCCAAGCAAGGCAACAAACAGACCAGGTGTTATATTCGTAGACAAAGAAAGGATAGAGTACTTTGTTAAAGACGGAAATACGTTGCGCCAGTTACGTCGCGGCACATTAGGCACAGGGATTCGTGACGTATACCCTGCTGGAACTGTAGTCGTTGACAGTAGTCGTAGTAAGAGCATTCCTTACAAAGACGAGACTATCAGCCAAGTAATAGAAAATGACGGGAGTTCTACAACTTATCCGACAAGGTTCAACCTAACAGGCCATAGTTTAACTTCTAAGCAACAGTATAGAGATTTCTTCGAAGTGTTTGTAGGTGGGCGACGGTTGCGTAAAAATGCCATTCAAGCCTACCAGTTTGATATAGTTGACGACAACGGGAACATTATACAGGCGATCGATCAGGATTCGCCAGCTGGTGATGTTGAGACTGAGAAAGAGTTTGATATAATTGTTGACTCTCAAACAGGAGAAGTGCAGCTAGAACTAACAAGCCTGCCAGGCGAAGACGAAAAGATTGTAATAGTACGTAGAGTAGGCAGCCTCTGGTCAGACCCTGGAACAGCACTTAAAGATACAGACAACTCTATCGCAGAGTTCTTACGCGGAAGTATAAGTAAGTTGCCTGAATAAATACACTAACTGAAACGGAATAAAAAAATGATAAATGAAACAAGTAGCGTATTTGTACAAGGACATATTAAGATTCATGACCCTGAATCTGGCGAAGTCTTTGTTAATAAGAAAAATGCCATTCACTACGAAAACCTTTCTATAGCATTGGCTCAGAGTTTGGCTAACGCAGGCACCGGACCTATCTCAGAACTAAGTTTCGGCAACGGCGGCACTAGTGTTGACCCTACTGGTGTTATTACGTATCTTACGCCAAACTCAACAGGTACTAATGCTAGTTTGTACAATCAAACATTTAGTAAAATTGTTGATGATAGGAATGCAAACAACGTTGACCCTACTAGGAATAAGATAGAAACTAGACATGTCAGTGGTACAAACTTTACTGACATTGTTGTAACCTGTTTGCTTGACTACGGTGAGCCAAACGGCCAAGATGCGTTCGACACTGCTAGCGATACCAACGCTCCATTTGTGTTTGACGAAATAGGTCTAAGAAGCGCTCCTTTAGCAGGACAGGATACAGGAAGACTGCTTACTCATGTAATTTTTCATCCTGAGCAAAAGTCGCTGAATAGGTTAATCCAGACCGATTACACTGTTCGGGTACAGAGCTTGAGCGGAGGAAATAGCTAATGCCGTACGAGATTCGTTTTACAGACAGTCTTGAGAAGGGCGTAATCGTTGTTGAAGACAGAGAAATTAACAGCGATTCTACGAGCCTAAGTTTTCCAGGAAAAGGTGTTACTAATTACGGTAAGGTAATTGCTGAGAACTCGTTACACCTGCTAGAAAATTTTGCATTTGAGACCCCTCCTAGTAACCCAGTAGAAGGGCAACTTTGGTATGACAACTCCGAAGGAGTTGATCAGCTCAAGATTTACGACGGTACGTCATGGGTGTCCGCTAGCGGCATCTTTAAAGCAGCATCTGCGCCAGAGGTTAGTAGTGCTTTAGCAGGCGACCTTTGGGTAGATACAGACAATCAGCAACTGTATTTAAACAGTGGTGCAGGGTGGGTGTTAGTTGGTCCGGAGTTTTCTCAGGGCCTATCTACAGGCCCAAGGACTGCACAGCTAGTAGGTACAGATAACAATAGTTATACTGTTTTAATTTTAGACGTTGCTCAAGAACCAGTTGCAATTCTGTCTGGTGCTAGCTTTGTGCCGAAGACCACGATTGCTGGTTTCTCGTCTATTCAACCTGGTATTAACCTAACCACCAAGATACTAACGTCAGGCAGTTTAAAGTTTAGAGGCACGGCAGAAAACGCTGAAGCATTGCGTATAGGCAACGTAAACGTTGCTGCAAGTAACTTTTTACGCTCTGACCAAAATACAACAGCTAATGGTGTATTGAGCGTCAGAAACGACCGTGGTATAATTGTTGGGGCAAACGGCCAGCTTACTATGCGGTCAGAAGGCGAAGCCGCTGTAATTAGTAATAATTTCGACGGCGCGAGGCTTGATCTAAGAGTAAAACAAGGTACAGAGTACTTTACCGGCATCAGAATAAAGAGTAACCCGGGCAGCACACCTAGTATTGGTGTTAATACACTAAACCCACAAGCAACTTTTGACGTTACAGGCGATGTTAGGATAAGCGATGTTGTTAAAGTTGAAGCAGACAACCAAACCTCGCAGTTAAACGAAGGCGCACTACAAGTTTCTGGCGGTACTAGCATTGCAAGGAACTTGTATGTTGGAGGGGACACTGACCTGTCAGGGAACTTAAGCATAGACGGTAGTATCTCAGGAACTGGCGCAAGTATCTCAGGGTTTAATACAGTAACAGCTAACGAGTTTATAGGTACCGTAAAAGGCAGTCTAACAGGCACAGTAGAAGGCAGTTCAACAAGTGCTACCAGATTAACAAACGTTACAAGTTTTCAATTGGCTGGTGATGTTTCGTCACCAGAAGTGCTCTTCGATGGCACTGGTAGTCTAAGTAAGACGTTTACAACGTCGATTAGTAGCTCATTCATAAGCGACAAGGACTCGATACCTGGTGCAATACAACGCAGCGATCAACTTCTTGTACATAGGGCAGGCACAGGCATCCGTCAGTCTACTGCCGGTGAAGTTGCTAATTTAGTACCAACTAATCCTGTAGGTATGGTTGCTCCTTATGCTGGTGACGTAGCTCCGCCTGGTTGGCTGCTATGCGATGGTAGAGAGATACCGAAAGCAACAGCCGCCGACTTGTACGATGTTATAGGTGATAGGTTCTCTGCGGGAGTTACCCCGGCATTAGGCAACTTCAGGCTCCCAGACTTACGTGGGCGTCACCCAATGGGTCTTGACAATATGGGCGGTGTGCCGGCTAACAGAGTAGATGATGTGTCAGCAGATACTCTTGGGTTTTCAGGTGGCAGCGAAAGTGCTGACATTACTAAGTCTAACTTGCCACAGCACGAACACGATCTAAGGTCGTCAGGTGATAGCGGAACAACGTCTAAGCAATATTATGCTATCAGAGACGCTGCCGCTGCTGGTGACGATTCTCCTGAAGTTACTTCGTTGAGTATAGAGACAGGAACTAGCGCAGTCACAGGCATACCAACTAGTGGATCGATTATAGACGGTGGACAAAACGGCAACGACGACTACCGAACAGTTAACGGTGAAGAGCTCGGGTCTCCACTACCTATAATGAACCCGTACCTTGCTATGAATTATATCATCTGGGCTGGAGTTTAATAGATGAGTTATATTTTAAATAAGACAGACGGATCGATACTTACGGAGTTAATAGACGGAGTATTAGACCGAGACACAACAGACATTGCCCTTGTAGGAAGGAATTACAGAGGCTACGGCGAGTTCATTAACGAAAACCTTATTAAAATGTTGGAGAATTTTGCCAACGTTGTTATGCCTACAAGTCCACTAGTAGGGCAACTTTGGTATGACACTAGTATCGGTAAGTTAAAGATCTACGATGGAGAGAATTTTATAACTGCCGCAGGCAGCACAGTGTCGGGTTCTCAACCAACTAGTCCAACTGTTGGCGATACTTGGTTTGACTCAACAGAGGAGCGACTTTACTTATTTGATGGAACAGAGTTTCAGTTAGTCGGTCCTCAGTTTACTGTACAGCAGGGCGAGAGCGGCATCGTTGTTGACACTATTCAAGACACTAGTTTAAATGCACGAACTATATTAAAGGTTATTATAGGTGAAAGGCTTCAGGCAGTCATTTCACGTGAAGAGTTTGTTCCGAACAACGTTACAGGGAATATCATCCCCGAACTAGTAACAGCAGAAAACCCAACAGGGATTATTAGAGTTGGCATTAACGTCTTAAGGCCTGATGACTTTGTGTTTAGGGGTAGTGCGTTACGTACTGAGCGTGTTGTTGTACCTTCTACGGGAGAAGAAATCTTAGCTTCACAGTTAGTAAGAAACGACGAAAACGTCACGTTAACCGGTAGCTTAGGAATAAGTAACCCGTCAGGGTTAACTATAGGACCGAGCCAGAACACTAGGTTCATCATCTCAGACGGTATGACCATCCAGAATACTCAAAACAACGATAACTTGACAGTTGAAGTAAACAGTAACGGTACAACCACCGACGCCATAACCATAAAGACAGCACCTCAGCATCTTGGCATCTTTCAAGATACGCCTCAGTTTACACTCGACGTAGGCGGTGATGCCAGGGTCACCGGAAACCTTACTGTTGAAGGCGATACAATATTCCTTGAATCTCAGACACTGACGATCGAGGATAAAAATATCGAGTTAGGTGTAGTTACTACGCCTACTTTTACTACAGCAACTGGTGGCGGTATCACCCTCAAGAGTAACACTGACAAGACGATCCTATGGCAACCTGGCCCCAATCCTGTTGAAGACTCACAAGGCTATTGGTCGTCAAGTGAACATCTTAATATAGCCTCGACTAAACAATACAGGATCAACAATCAGCCTATACTTAGTGCTACAGAACTGCACGACAGCGTTACTACTGCATCGGGCTTGACTCTATTAGGTACGTTAAGTGAGCTTACAGTAGATACCATTAGTTTAGACAACTCTACTATTAGTAGAACCGGAGGAAACCAAGGGCTAACAATCCAAGCAAACGCAGGTGATATTAGTGTCTCTAGTAGTAAGATTGTCGACCTTGCTGAACCAACTAACGACTTTGAGGCTTCTAATAAAATCTATACTGATCGGGAGGTTGCGTTAGATCCGATTGTAATGTCTGTAGACGTAACTAATTGGATTAGTCCTGATATAGTAAACAATGAACTTATTAGTCTTTTAGAGCAGTTATACCCGGCTACTCCGTTTGCGGACGGCAAGCAAGCAAGAATATTAGCTACGTATTACCAGGACCAAGTAGTGTCTGGCATCAACATTGATGCTGCGAGCACAAAGTCGTTTACTAATGTTGAAGCAGCAGGCGGCGGCACTGTTACTGTACTACAAGACGTTGGCTTACCGTCAAGTGCTTCTGGTACGTTTACACCAACAGTACAACGCGAGATAAGAACCTACGAAATAAAGCCAGCCGGCGGCGGCGTGAGTACTTGGCAGGTTGCCTAAATTTAGATAAATAATAAAAAGCACAGAAAGGGGTTACGCACAAAATGGCTTACCAGATAGATAGATTTAACAGAACGTTGTTAACGGTTGTCGCCGACGGCACAATAGACGAAACAACTGACCTGCGTTTCATCGGCAAAAACTTTGCAGGGTACGGTGAAATCCATAACGAAAATTTCCTGTATTTGCTAGAGAATTTCTCTAGCGCTAACGCACCGCCTAAGCCGATAAGCGGCCAGGTCTGGTTTGACAGCGCACAAAGCAAACTAAAGTTTTATGACGGAACAATTTGGCGTACAACCGGCGGGTCAGAGGTAACACAAACCGAACCAGCTGGGTTAACTGAAGGAGATTTTTGGTGGGACAGTCTTAATGACCAGCTGTACGTATTCAACGGCGGATCTTTTGTACTTATAGGACCACAAGCCACCGGCAATACCGGAGTAACTCAGTTAGTTAGTCAAACTCTTCTAAGCAATCAAGCAAACCAAGAGCCTGTAATTGTTGCTTTTATCGGTGACGAGCCTGTGTTTGTTATATCTACTACTGAATTCACAATCGATAGTAGCGAGTCTATAACTGACAGTGGGTTTACAAAGATTATCCAAGGTATTACGCTAAAAGACACACCTGATTCAGGCATTACTGACCCTGGTTCAAGTTACAGGTTCTGGGGTACAGCTAGCAATAGTAATATGTTAGCAGGTAATCCTGCAAGCGACTTTGTCCAGTTTACAAACCCAACTTTTAATGATCAAGTAGTTGCTAACGGTGGTGTAGACGTTAGTAGTGCACTGGTACTAGGAACAGTAAACTCGGGCACAGATGGTGACATCCGTAACAACGTAACAAACGGTAGTTTGCAATTCAGAGTCACTGATTCTGGTAACACTTTGTTAAATGTTGTTAACATAACCAGTAATGCATTTGTTCCTGGAGTAAACAACACAATCGACTTAGGTTCGAATACATTGAGATTTAGAGAAATCTGGGCCGAGACTTATAGTGGTGGTGCAGCTACTAGAGCTGACAGTCTGCTAGTGTCGTCTCTTGGTACCTATCAAACAGCAAGTGTAGCCTCGTCGCCAGACACTGTTGTCGTTCGTGACGCAAACGAAGTTATTTTTGCAGAAGAGTTTAATGGTACAGCATCTAGCGCGAAGTATGCTGACTTAGCAGAAAAATACACAACAGACAAAGAGTACCCAGTAGGTACTATTATGTGTGTAGGCGGGCTGGCCGAAACAACAGCAGCATCGTGGAAGACTATTGCAATAGGAGTTATTTCCCAAGCACCGGCTTATTTAATGAATAGCGAAGCAGAAGGTCAGGCCATTGCGTTAAAAGGTCGTGTTCCGGTTAGAGTCACTGGCCCTGTAACAAAAGGTCAAATAGTTTATGCTACGTCCGACGGCGTAGGAACCGCTGCTCCTTCGTCTGGAGTAGTAGGAATTGCTCTCGAAGACTCACCTAACGACGCCGACGAAAACTTAATCGAGTGTATACTCAAGGTATAAACAAAGTAAAAGGATAAGAAATGGCAGTAAGTCCAGATGATATAGTGCTAGCCGCTCAGTACAACACGTTGCGTAATAGAACAGTTAACTTGCTCGGCAACGGAGTCGGTGACTTCGGATACGGACAGCCGGTAGCTACATCCGAAGTGAGTAGAGGAACAGTTATAACAGCGTTGCAATTTGAAAATCTGCGGAATGACTTGCAACGAATCTACCGTCATCAAACTGATTTAGACTTTACTAATTCTGACCCAACTAACGTTCTTGACACTATCGTAGCCGGTAACACTATCGGTGCTGACGAGTCTGACGGAAATGTTACTAAGGGGTACAACGACTATTTGTCAATCTTAGACACGCTCGAGGCCAACAGGTTTAGCTTAGTTGACAACCAAGCAGAAGACGTCCCGGCAATAACCAATGACCTTAGAGCACTGCAATGGAGTACTAGTACAATTATTTCTGAGTTTACAGTTTCTTTTGCAACCGCAGATGCTAGACGCCATTATTTTAACTCGGGCGGCGAAGTAAGAATCTCAGGTGATGTAACAAGTCTTGACGTCGGGACACCCAGCGGAGCAAGGAACCAGGGCTGGTTTGATATGATAACAGACCCTGGGGAGATTCAAATAGGCTATAATTACATACAGATGTCAAATTCTGGTGCTACTAATGTCCTATTTCAGCAAGGCGTGAACTTTGGTAACTATCAGCTTACCTCAACCTACAGAGAAGTCTTTAGAAAGACTGCTGACACAGGCACAGTTTATGAGACTAGCTACTGGAAAATTGAGGCCCGAGTAGATAGCCCAACTACACTAAAGTTTCGTATTAGTCTCATTGACTCAAACGCAGGCGGAACTCCTGAGCCAGTAACAGCAGACATTACGATGAACTACGGCGGTCGCCGTGCACTTGGCGCGCCAAGTGGTAGTAGTGTAACAGTGCCATTCCCAACCTATACAATTACAAATTCTCTACAATAATGGTTGACAACACCTTTCGTTTAGTGTACTATTAAGATTAATTCAACTGAGAGGTGTTACCGTGACTAAACAAACCCAAGACTTTATTGACAGCGTAATTCCTGTAGAGAAGCAAGTATATATAGAATATTTGGTGGACGTTTCGCTTGGCTATGCTGTGGAGTTAGCTTTGCTACTTAGTCTAGCTTTTAGTTGGGTAAGGTAAAGAATACGTAGAGAAGACGTCTAACATCGCCGTGTATAGCTCCGCAGACCAGCAGCACGGCGTCTGTTAGTTCTGAAGTTAGTTACGATCCCCTACAAACTAATCCTAGATTGGACAATGTTAGACAATCTCCGCATTTGTTACTGTAACACCGCTGCTCGGGGCACTAAAAGAGTTAAAGAATGTAATTCCTCTTAAGTTAGCACTTAGGTTACTTTCTGACACAGATACCGTATAAGTCGAATCTGTTGAGTTAAAGTTAACATACTCAGGCCTTGAGGAACCGTCAGTCTGATAAAATTTAACCTCAAGTTCGCCGTTACCGTGGGTACTGGGGTCTTCGTTGCTTACTACGGTTAACTGGAACGAAGTACCGACTGGTACTTCGAATCCGCCGGCGTCAAAGTATTGTACTAGTTCTGTGTTACCGTTGCCAGAGTAATCATTTATTTGTAGCTCGGTTGGTGTAATCCAAGTGTTGTTGTCGTTTGCTAATGCGCCGGTAAGAGGCCAATTCGACTCTGTCCATATAGCTCCAGCGGCTGCCGGAAGCCTAAAAGATGAGCTTCTTATACCGACGTTTACTAACTTGTTCATGCTAAGTCACCTACTATATCCCATTCGTCTGTACCAACCTTGGTTAACGTTGCTGAGCTGTACTGTACTCTTGTTGAAAGTGCACTGTCTGCGCTGTTTATTGTTACACCTGATCCTGCTGCTACAGTAACTTGACCAGCACCAGCTTGTATAAGTGTAAGATTTGTACCTACCGGGAATGCGACACTCGAGTTAGGCGGAACTGTAACAGTTACAGCACTTGCGTTAGATACGCGATGATACTGAGAGCCGTCATTAATGTCGAGTGTAAACGACGTCGAGTCAGCAACTACCTCAACTAATTCCACTTCATTGAGAGTCGGAACAGATACCCAGTCCGTGCCGTTGTAGCTCTGTACTCTATTAACGTCGGTTGTGTAAACTATCTGTCCGGCTACAGGATTTGTTACAAAGCTATCTCTCGCAGTAGCATCAGCATAAGTTCCTGGTTTAATAATCGGCGCACCCCATTCTCCGAATGAGTTAAATGTAGCTTCGACGCTGCCTGTTGCTGTGTTGTTTGCACAGTTTGGGATTAATCTACCTGCGGCCCCGGTTGCACTTATAGTGCCTGTTACATCCACTGTCGCGTATATAGCGCTTGATAACTCGTAGCTGGTGCCGTTGTACGCCTCGTACAACGTACTCATAATTGGATCACCGTTTGTTAGTGTAGTCGGAGCAGCTAACGTACCGTTTGATGTCCTGTACTGGGTAGCCGCGTCGTTAAGAGCAGTTGACAATGTGTTTACTTGGACAACACTGCTTGTGCCGTCATAAGATAGAGTAAGTCGTGTTGGAGTCGTGTTGCCGATTGTTATTACTCCAGAGACACTTTCGATACTCTCAGTGGTAAGAGTGTTGATAGTACCAGTTGGTGTTGTTATCGACTTTGTTGCAGCGTCAAAAAATACACTGGTGTCGTCTGCTAACACGTCTCCTGTTAAGTCACCTGCAAAGTCTGTTGAGGTAATTGACGTTGCAGATACGTTTGTAAAGTAACCGTTTGCCCAGGTAAGAGTAGCAGTACCAATGTCGTAAGTGTTGTCTACGTCAGGAACAATGTTACTAACAAATTGACCCGCTGCTGTTATGTTATCGGTGTCACTGTTACCGAGGTTTATGTTTCCCGTCGCGGTAATAGTACCGTCAATGTTAATGTTACCAGTACCAATGATGTTGTTGTTGTTTAAGTTAAGGTCGTCGGCAAGCTGAACAGATGCGTTAACGTTACTACTTAGTAAGTCAGTGTTAACAGCGGCAGAAACAATGCTTCCGACGACGTTAATAGCTCCAGGACCTACGATAGACAACGAGTTTAGGTTAATGTTATTGTTTAGTAGGATCTCTGTACCGGTGTTACTTGCGAGGGTGTCTGTGCTGGTGTTGAATACAGTAGCGTTGCCGTCAATATCTAAGTTGCCGCTGCCGTTAATGTTAAACGAGTTTAGGTCTAGACTGCCGCCTAGTTGAGGAGTAGTATCACCAACTAAGTCTCGTAATGCATTACCTTCTGAAATGATAATGCCACCGGTTGTAGCACCATCGCCGACGTACAAGAGTTTAGTATCTATAGTATAGATAAGTTCGCCGGTTTGGGGGATAATTGTTTGACGTTCTGCGTCAGTGCCGCGTCTTAACTGTAAGGCCATTACTTGTAACTCCTAAAATGAATGTTACAAGTATTTATCCAAGTTTTAGAATAAGCACAGTCGCAATCTACGACTGTGCTAGAGTTATTTCTTCTTTCTCATGAAGGTCTTTGTTCGTGCAGTTATATCTTCTTTTACTTTCTCGATGTCTAAGACGAAGTGTATTCCTACAATTACTTCTTCGTATTCTTCGAAAAGAGAGTCTAGACTCTCTTCAAGTTCGGCAGCAGCTTCCTCTGACTCAACACCTTCTTGTTTATCCAGCTCTATCGCCCAAACTTTCCCGTCAGTGAACTGTACTTCTACCGAATCGATGTACTCAACAGGAACAACTTTGATGTCTATCTCGTCGAGTATCCCTGGCCAAGCATCAGCTTGATCCGGCGGCAGCTTCTTATCAACCACTTGTTTCTCTTTTCGCCTTGCTTGCTGTAGTCTTTGCTGTAGTCTTAGCAGTCGACTTAGCAGTTGACCTTGCCGGCGCCTTCTTCTTCGGGGTAGGATGTAGCTCTTCGGCTTGTTCACGTAACCGTTTTGCCTCAGCTTCCATTGTATCGGCTTGTGCCCTGTAGTCGTTGGCTAACTTTTCGTCTGTTAGTAGACTTTCTTCAGGAGCATACGCTGCCGCTGGATCAGCCGGTTCAGGTTCCTTTACTGCCTCTGGGTCGTTTGCTTGCACTTCGGCCTTTTGTTCTTTCGAGGTTATACCAAGAGCAAGGTCGTTAACAGTAACACCGCGGTTTTGTGCAATCAACTCGTTTAACTCTGCCAGGTTGATAGTAGTTTGTTGGTTAGGAACCATCTCAATTTGCTTAGTTAGGGTTTTTGTTAGCTTACCTTGCGTGTGAAACGCTTGAAGCATGTTTCTTCCGTCCGGAAGCCGGGTCCGTTGCATTGCTTCTGCAAGTTCATACGCTGTTTGACCAGCGTTGCTCTCTACTAATTTAATTAGAGTGTCATGTTGCTCCGCATCTAACGACTCGGTGTGGACTACCAAGCAGTAGTCCGATGCGTGAGGCACAACTCTGTATGCTACAATGCATTTTTTTTGGTTGGAAACGTTTCTTCCGACGTGCTTTAGTTCAGTCATGTTACTCTCCTTGTGGAGCTTCTTGAGTTACTTCAGGAACCTCTTCGCCTTTTTGTGCTTCTTGTGCTTCTTGTGCTGCCTTTTGCTGTCGGGCAATATCTTCTAAGAAAGCGTTCAACCTGTTGTAAGTCGATCCCACCTGCTCCATCTCGCCTGGCTTAAATGCCCCACGCTGGCAAGCTATGTCGATAATTTGACGTAGTGAACTTAAATCTTGAATAGTAAGATCAGTTGATGCATCTTGTTTTGGTTCTTCGGCCATTTTTGTCTCCTTTGTAACTTTATATATGCCGTTGTATTTAACGTAGTTACAAATATGGACACGCCAAAACGAAATATGTCGATTCTTTAGGATCCTCGAACCCGATTTTCAACACAGTTTGTATAGACCCTTCTATAAGTTCTACGCCTTTGGTTGCGTAGAATCTACCTTTACAGTTAAGATAAATCCATTGCGTGATTTTCTTTTCTGTACTAGAAGTGAACGCCGTTGTAGTAACAGTGAAGCTCGGAGGCAACACGTCTGTTTGCCGCGCTCCGAGAACGTTTAGAGGGTTAGGTTCTTTTATTTTCATCCGGACACATCATAATGTGCTGTCTGTCCAAACGGTGCTTGAAGTTCTTTGTTGCTGTTTGAGTGGATAATGAACACGGTGTCGCAGTAGTCCTCATCACCCCAGCTGTTCCAAGCATAGCCGTCTGTGAACATAATGAATTTTTTTGGAACAATGTCGTTTTCCTTCATGTATGTCCAGTTAGCCATAAAGTCAGTACCGCCGCCACCGCGGATTTCGTAATCAGTAAGCTCTTCGCCACCGTCAGCGGAAAAGTCTTCTTCACCATAAACCGCAGTGTCAAAGCACCATACCTTGATACGGTAGTCCTTATACTCGTCCATGATGCCTTTGATTTCACTCAAAAAGTCTTTTGCTTGATGGTCACCAATTGACCCTGACATGTCGAGTGATACACACAAGTCGATAGTTTCGTCGAAGTCCATGCCTGGCAAAATAGCACCAGTCATTTGGCCTTTTCTGCTTGGACGAGCAAACGTAAAGTCGTTTTTAATAGTGCTTTGAATTTGCTGACGAAGCAGT